>TARA_R110000824_G_scaffold241188_6_pt1 | contig 19050 bp, 31 predicted proteins | sample TARA_R110000824 | Tara Oceans TARA_R110000824 (sample SAMEA4397747) | marine metagenome | biome: Polar Biome; feature: [MES] marine water layer (ENVO:01000295) within the mesopelagic zone...; material: water (ENVO:00002006), including particulate matter (ENVO:01000060) such...
TGGCTAAAGAGAGTTTGTCCAACTTATTTTATGACCGAGTGTTGGACAACTCAGTAACTTACGCGTAAGCGTATGTTGGTTGGTAATCTGCCTCAGACACTTTCCCGATAACGGGTGCGTTACAGCTGATTGACTCGTCTGAGTAATCATACTCAGCTAAGTGCCAATCAATTACCAACCCTTCAAGCGAATTATCGCCATTTTGGTTTCGTGAGTCTTTTGTAACAAGACGTACTCAATCTCTGCTGCACTTAATTGTCAAATGACACCTGTCGATACCATTCGAGCCCAAATTTATTCATCATCATATTCTTCAATTTCATACGTACCTTCTATAATGAGAAGGGCACGTTCAACAAATAACATATCTGTTGTTTCCATTGCTTGTTTTAACAAATCAATAACCTCATCTACATCAAACGTCATATCAGATTCGATGCTGTTAAGATTCTCCCATTCCTGTAATTTCATCTGAGTATTTCTCCAATTCCTTTTCAAACTCTCTTAGTGTGTTCATACCATCCTCTGAAATTATTTCATTTTTCATCAGTTGATTAAAACACTCTTCTATATATACAGAGTCTGGGTTGTTTTTGAGATTTTTATCAGATTCTCCATCTAGTAGGAATTCGCCAGCGTCGCTTATTAAATCGTCATTGGATAGAATGGTATCCATCTTCTTTAATATTAACAACATAGCTCTTCGACTTTCCATCATAGCTATTTCTATTTTGAATAGTCGCTCGTTTAAATTATTGATAACTGTTTCTATAGACATCTTCATCGTACTGATAAATATAAGCTCATTTGACTAAGCGGTGCAACATTATAATTAAATTATTCTTCATTCACCACCTCATATTCTGCATCGTCTATTTTGTTATCGTCTTTAGGCACATCTGTTTGGACTTCCTGTTCCTCTTCTTGTTCTTGCTTATACATTTCAGATGCAAGTTCTCCCAATGTCTTGTTAAGACTTTCAATTGAATTCTTAATGATTTCTGGATCAGTAGACCCTCTAACAGATTTTAGCTTCTCGGACTGTTCTTTTAAAGCGTCCTGAATGTCTTCTGGTATGGAATCTGAGTTGTCTTTGAGTGTCTTCTCACATTGATATATTAGATTGTCTGCTTGATTTTGTGCATCTATCAACTCTGCCTTCTCCGCGTCTTCTTGTTCGTGCTTCTTGGCATCATTGACCATAGTTTCAACTTCTTTATCTGAAAGACCGGTGGATGATGTTATTCGAACATTTTGTTCTTTTCCAGTTCCCTTATCCTTAGCACTAACATTTAGAATGCCATTGGCGTCGATGTCAAAGGTAACTTCAATCTGAGGGACGCCTTTTGGTGCTGGGATGATTCCATCTAGATGGAACTTTCCTATCGTCTTGTCGTCGACAGCAAACTTTCGTTCGCCTTGAAGTACATGGATTTCAACAGAGCTCTGATGGTCTGCAGCAGTCGTAAATGTTTGAGATTTGTTGGTTGGAATCGTCGTGTTCCGCTCAATCACATTAGTTACTATTCCACCCAAAGTCTCTATTCCTAATGATAGTGGTGTCACATCTAATAGTAATACATCAGTGACGTCACCGGATAGGACACCGCCCTGTATGGCTGCTCCTATGGCTACCACTTCATCTGGGTTGACTCCCTGGTGGGGATCTTTGCTAAAAATTTTCTTAACTTGGTCCCTCACAGCCGGTATCCTGGTGGAACCTCCCACTAGAATTATTTCATTAATATCCGATGCTTTCATTTTAGCGTCTTTAAGTGCTTGTTCGCATGGCTTCTTAGTTCTCTCTATGAGGTCTTCGCAGAGTGATTCAAACTTTGATCTGCTCAGTGAAAGATCTAAATGTTTTGGTCCGCTTTGGTCTGCTGTAATAAACGGTAGGTTGATATCTGTCTGCTTTGTAGAAGATAATTCTTTCTTTGCCGTTTCAGCCGCATCCTTCAAGCGTTGTAATGCCATGGGATCTTTTTTGAGATTAATGCCATTACTGTTTTGGAACTCGCTAGCCATCCAATCGATTAGTACTTGATCAAAGTCATCTCCACCAAGATGAGTATCTCCGTTTGTAGATTTTACTTCAAAAATACCATCACCTAATTCTAGAATGCTGACATCAAATGTGCCTCCACCTAGATCAAATACTGCCACTTTTTGATCTTCTTTTTTCTCTAATCCAAATGCTAGTGCCGCCGCAGTTGGTTCATTTATAATTCTCTCTACCGTCAACCCAGCTATCTTTCCAGCGTCCTTTGTAGCCTGTCGTTGACTGTCATTAAAATATGCAGGTACCGTCACAACGGCTCTAGTAATTGTTTCACCTAAATGTTGTTCAGCTGCACTCTTTAAGTTTTGAAGGGTAGATGCACTAACTTCTTCTGGAGAATGTTCATTATTCTCAGTGTGGATCTGTACTCCACCTGATGCGTTTCTCTTTACTTTGTAACTAGCTTCCTTGGTTTCTGTTTTAATTTCATTGAACTGTCGGCCCATAAATCTTTTTACTGATGCTATGGTGTTAGTTGGATTGGTTACAGCTTGCCTCTTTGCAGCCATGCCTACCAATCGTTCATCGTCAGCAGTGTATGCAACTACGGATGGGGTCGTTCTACTTCCGTCGCTGTTTAGTATTACTGTTGGTTGACCACCCTCCATGACTGCAACGCAGCTGTTGGTTGTCCCTAAATCAATTCCTATTATTTTACTCATTTTGCTTCTCCTGTATTGTTTACTGTTAGTCAAACAGAGGACGTCCTCTTTTGAGCAACGTCCAATTAGTCAATGTTATTTGATTCACCATAATGTGAAATAATTTTTTGTTCTAGCTGGTCTTTGGTAGAGTCTTCTGCGTTGTGCCAAAGCATGGCTAGTGTAGTGTTTTGCTGTTTAAGTTTTTCTTCTAAATCTGATATGTTCTGAGCGTAGAAATCTTCTGATTCTAACATGGGGGATATATCCACCTCGTATTCTTCTGCCAACTCGAACACTCTGTCCATGTCTTTTTTTTCAATAGAATCTTGCAACTCTCGAAAGGCTTCTTCGGTACCAGTGAGTTTGTCCGGATGCAGCTTCTGTGCTAACTTCTTGTAAATCTTATCCACGGTTGGCTTCAATTTCTTCTTATCCATCGTCTCAATGCGGCCGGATGTTTTTGATTCCTTCTTGTCTGCTTTGAGATTAATCTTATCTTTAAAATATTTATTAAATTCATCAATGGCATCTTTATAGATGTTATCGTTATACTCACACTCCACCTTTAGATATGCATACTGAGCTTTTAGCTTTTTTAGATATAGTTGATCCATATCATGTTATTGAGTCGCTAGTTGTTTTATTTTATTATTTACGAACGATTCTAATACGGTGTTTATTCCTACCTCCAAAAGTAATTGATGATACTTATCACTCACCTTACACTCTAATAACAGCTCTCCGGTTTTTTTGTCATTTAATTTTAATTTTTCGTTAGACTGTGTTTGTGAATCTATAAATTGTAGTTGGGTAATTGTACCAACTTTTCTTTGCTTTTTATCTCTACAATCATATCCCAAATTCTCAACTACGCTATACGTGACGTCTGGGATTACTCTCTTGTTATTTAGATCTAGTGGCTTATCCATTAAACGTCATTCCCTCTCAGTTGTTGTTCTTTATATTTATTTTCCATTTTGTTTTTATACCATTCTCTAGTTGGTTTACCTTCGGTAGTATTCCATACTGATTTTTTAATTAACTCATCAATTGATTTATTCTCTTCGCCAAATCTTCCATCACTTTCCCACAATACATATAATGTAGTATCAAGAGCATCTGCAATACTTTTTAATAACATATAATCTTGTGTGAGATTTAAATCACCATACCACACTTTACCATAATCAAGCATCATTATATTTGCATTCCACACGACTAATTCTTCAGGATGCTCTTCGTCATATTGCCATTTGGAACCATCTATCATTCTGGCCATATGAAGGCCATGAGACACAAAGTATTGCTGTATGCCTTCTACGATCATGTCTGGTTTAAAGTCACTTGGGTACTCACCAGCTAATTTTATTGTCTTATTAATCATATCTTTTCTAATCGCTCTAACCACTCTTGTTCATACTCTTTTACAGTTTTGACTTCTTTGGTGTTGCTTTTTTGTAACCAATAGTCTTGTGTCAAAAATCGTCTGACCGCTCCACCTAATTCCATATCATTGGGATATTTTTTTACAAGACTTTTAACTACTTGTAGTTGCGATTTTGTTTTCATGTTATGGGGCCACCAACATAAATTGACCACTCACCACTGTCCAGGAATGGTTTTGCTTTTTTATATTTAATTTCTTTATAATCTTTACCGTCTGTAATTCCAACAATTTCATTTCTTCCATATTTCTTTTGAGTCCGTCTAATGGTGGTACTTATTTCTCTATCCAATATTCGCATCCCATTAAGATGGTCTATTTCATGCTGGACGCATACTGCTTCAAGCGTTCTCAGTTCTCTATCATTTTTTTGTTTTTTATCTTCCCAGCTACCCCGAGCATTAACGACGCCCGTATCTACTCCAGTGAAGATTAACGTGCCTTCTTCTTGAGCGGTTGATATTTGCACGGTCTCGTACCGCTTGGTATGACAGCCCTTACCCGGATAGGATAGACATCCTTCGTAGTAAGGTATCTCAGTATCTTTTGATATGATTACAGGATTGATCAACGTAATTGGTTCACGAACATTAAGTACAGCAACAGCAGCATCGATACCAACTTGGTTAGCAGCCAAACCAATGCCATCCTTCCGCTTTGCAAGTATCTCAAATAATTGTGCTGCAATCTGTTCACCTTCTTCAACTGATACCTCTTTTAGTTTTTTTTGAATAATGGCATTATCTTTCTTAAAACAATTAATAATTTCACGCATTAAAACGGAAACCTCTTAAACCAATCATCATCGTTGTCGTTTTTACTGATTTGATATGCAATGTATATTAAAATGGTTACCACTAAGAATTCAAACACTGGTATCCCCCTGTATGTTATGATTGAGAAAGTCTTTTTGTTTTTGAAGAGCTTTTTTTAATGCTTTCTTTTTATCTGCATGTCGGTCAATGAGAATTTGTTCTTTAGTCCGACGCTTTGTCTTCCTTTTGGGTTTTACTTTAGTGGGTGGTAGTGTACCCTTTAAGTTGGGTTGCTCTTTACCCTTGTGAAAAACATTTCCATCTTTATCCACAAATTCAGACATAAAATGCCAACCTGGTGGTTTTCCTGTAGGTTTGTATCCACCTTTAGATCCACTTGGGAATCCAACTGAAAATTGTACACACCTACTGCATACAACTGATGTGGTTTCGTCGTCTATGTTTTCGACAATCCTACCACATTTCTTACATGGTAGTGCTTTGTAGTTAGTTAACTCTGACATGTTTTTTTTCTCCTTTTTTAAGTATTAAACTTTACTGTGTGATATTGTGCGGGGCAACAGTTATTTTTCTATCATTTCAAACTCTGCATCAATTATTTTTCTGCAGATGAGTAGATGGTGTCCATTTTGTAGTATCGTGTCGGATCCGAAATAGAGGCTCTTAGTGTATTCTGGATTTTTTATCCGGGATGCATCAAGCTGTGCCAGAACCTCATATTTCGTATCCTCTACTGTAACGATTTGAAGTTTAGGCAATCTCTACGAGCTTCTTCACGGGTTGGATCGGTTCCAGCTTAGATATCTCAATAGACAGTATACCGTTCTTGAAGGTGGCCTTAATGTTATCTCCATCAAGGCCATCACCCAATTCAAAGTTCCTTTTGAATGATGATGCTTTTAGTTCTCGTCGAAGACATGTTGCACCTTCTTCTTCGAAGATAGCATGCTTCGTACCTGCAATTGTAAGTGTCCCTTCCTGGACTTCAACTGTAAGATCTTTTTTATCTAGTCCGGGAATTTCAGCTATGATACCTACCTTGTGATCATATTCATATACATTCACCTTGGGATATGCAGTGCCTTGATATGGCTTTACACCTACTACACGTGCTATATCTGGAAATGATGATTCGAAGACTTGGTCGAATAATTTATCAAAGGGTGTTAAGAAAGAATCCCTATCGATGAAAGGGACGTTGGGATGTAATGGTTTGTTCATAATATTCTCCTGTTTTGTTTACTATTAGTCAAACACCAGATATCCTCTCTTGAGCGATATCCTTTATCATTTATATATACAGTTGAGATTTAAAAACCTTTAGATTTTTTGTAAGAATTTTTTATTCAATGACCTAGCCACATCCATCATGTTAATTGGATTAATAAACTGAGCAGCTTTGCCGTACATATTTTTGAAATCTTTTACCTCGCTATCGTGCATGTATCCACTGCTGCTGCGAATAAAATAACTCATCACTTCGATACCTTTGGTGTTCATCTTCTTAACCATCTTAGCGGTATGTTTGACAGCCTTCTCACCATTATAGTAGATCTCACTGTTACTAAACATTGGAGCTCCATCCGAGTAATTCAAAAAGTAACTATCATTGTTGGTTGATCCTTCCACGAACTGCTCCATAATTGCATCAAATGTTAGACTCTCTGGTGTGGTTCCACCTGGATTCAAGTATGGGAAAATATTCTTTACTTTTGATATCTTATCCTTTCTAGAATCGTATGCCATGACGATCACCGGTAGTGAGTCATTTCGTCCGCTCCTATGTGTGGATCGGATAGTCAGTTGAACGTTTATGTTTGAAGTCATGCTGGCTGCTTTGATTACTGCCACTGCACTTGTTAAAGCGTTGATCCACTTACTACCATACATTGAACCCGATGCGTCTATCGAGATGTGGAGGTTGAGATCTTTATACTTGTCCACAAAGGATTGTGTGAAGACGTTTGCGTTTCCAAAACCCAATTCAGAGATTAATCTCTGATCTATCTTACCAGCATCTTTCCTGGTGTATTTGGTAGTGGTTTCTTCAGAACGAACTTTGAGTTTTTTTCCCAAGATGGATCCTAATCTGAGTCCGTCGTTGACTGCATCTTCGGTGTCGGGATATTTGAAACTAATGCATCTGAATTCTCTTGAGTCGATCAATGATTTCGTAACATTGCTCACTACGATGACTTTAGTCTTACTTGGTATCACGTCTCCCCAATGATCAACACTCTTACCCATCTCTACGTCTTTATAAGTACATCCGGATTCCTGTATTGCGTTTAATGTGGATGCATCTGACTTGGACAACTTTCCTTTTGATATGTTGTCTCCCATAAAATCTTCTTGTCTGCGCAGTGCATTTTCTAACATCTTCTTTGTACGATCAGTCAGCTCTGTTGGTTCGGTACCATCATCGTTAGTTGAGCTGGTTGCTGGTGAATCACTGTTACCCGTCGCTACGTCACCTGATTGATCTTTGGAAGAACCAGAGTCGATTGATTCGTCTGCGGTACTGTGATCTTCTGAAGATTCTGAATCTTGTGTGTCTTCCGGTTTAGGTTTTGCTTCAATGTTTGATAGGATCACTAGTAATATTTTTTGAGCAACTGCAATAGCATCTTGGGTTGACTTTAGTCTTGAAATGTTTTTCAGATCGACTATCTCCCAGATCTCCCAGAGACCTTTCAGCGCAAGTAGCTGTCTATTTTTGTTGGTCAGATTAATAATTCGCATCATGTAGCTATCAAGATCTTCAGTTCGATATTCCGTCGACAGTAATGCTTTGTCAATAACTTTGGAATGAAAATACTTATCATACATTGCGTGATAGTATCCTTTGTATCCGGGCGAAGTATCAAAGATGAATCTATCAATTCTACGATCTTCCACCCAATTGGTTAGGCTTCTCAGGGTCTCATAAACCGCACTGTCTGAATAGCCTTTGTCGTTAAACTCACCAAGCGTCTCATTGTCTAGATCATCGCCATGTGCCAACTGCTTGAAAGCGTCAAAGTCTGTCATCTTAATATGTGAACCCTCATGGAGCGCTAATCCAACCGCTATGTCAAATGTCTTTTCGTTGATGGATGAACTGATGACTACTCTCTTGCCGTCCGTGTATGAATCTCCGCGTGTGGCAAATCTAACCGGGATGTTCTGTCCGGTCACGATGTTGACAAAATTGCCAATAGCTCGTTGATACCCAGATAGACCGATCAGGTCTTTTCCTTTCTTCTCTTTGGTATCTTCGGTTCCTAAAAATTGATCAATGTCAAACGAACGATTGGTGTTCCAAAAATCACTGTATCGGGGTGTTGAATTCATTGTATAGCTCCTTTTTAACATGCTCTACTATACCCCAAAAAACAATGCGGGGCAACAGTTAATATTAATAATGTGCAATGGTTTTGCCATGACTCTCCCATTGCCAATGAAGCATAGCCCTTGCTCATGGTAGGCGTTCATCATCCATTATCACGTTAAACAAATGGTGGTCCTAAGATCCAAGATACGAGTGAGTATCTCACGCCCTTTGTGACTGGAGTTACTTGGTGCCACAAGTGAGAGTCGAATACTAAGATTGATCCTTGTGACTGTATTGGTGGTATCATTGGATTATTGTCGTCCCCGGTCCTAAATTGAAATTCACCACCCTCATAGTCGTCCGCACGACTCAGCTGTACCGTCACACTAAGCTTTCGTAGTTCGGTTTCAGTCTCTGCCCATGCGTATCCGGAATCCTGATGCCATCCATAGAATCCACCAACTTCATATTTGCCAAACTGACATGGTGTCATCTTGGTGAGAGCATAGTGCCAAACTTTCTTGTTTGTCTCTAAGACGTAGTCGAGAATCACTTTATTCATTGGATGGGGTGCTGGTAACCAATTCAGTTTAGTTTCGCGGATATCCGCCAAGACACCTTCCTTGGGTGCATCCTTCTCATAGTCCCACTGACCCTCTTCTTTGTGTCTGCGAATCTCTTCCGGAAAGAGTGAGTCTCTTCCTTGATAGTTTCCTGTATCTGCTTGGAGCTCTTCAGTGTGGTCAAAGTTTTGGATTATGTCTTCGCACTGCTTGTCCGGTATAGCATCTTGCCAATAATAAAAGCTCATTGTAAGTCCCTTTTTATATTGCTGATAGTTTTTCGCTAGGGTTGTTCTTAGCGTGCATAAGATTATATAGCGCCGTATAGAGCTGCTCCATATTCCAGCTCTTCTTTATGGCTTCAGTACAGAGATATTTATGTCGAGGATTTCGAAAATGGTATCCTTGAGTGAGTTGTAAAACATCTTGTTTGGCTCCATTAAAGTCTCCACCCTTGAGCTGTGAATTGAAGCCGTATCTCTCCACCAGACCATTTAGATAGCCTGGTGTGAGATAGCTGCTTTCATTGTTCTGTGAAGATGGCATTATGATGCTACCTCTTCAAAGAGCTCGTCGCTAGAATTATCATCGATAAACTTTTGCACGATCTGCTTAACAAATGTCCTCTCGGAGTCGACTCCACCCGTAGCATCGTACTGTGGATATATAGTCACTTCAGCTGCTTCGTTAAGTCCAAAGCCATCATACAACAGTCCAGCAATCTCTACCGTAGTACGAGTACTGATTCCGTTATCGATTCGTGGTGAATCGTTGGATGATTCCATTCTGGTCAGATGAGCTATCTTAGCTACGCTGGCCAATATCTCTCCACCAACATGTGGGAACATATAAGTTAGTAAACCATACTCTTCTTCCTCGTTCAGAGTATCGACTTCTACGATAGTGAATCTATCTCTAAGAGCTCGATCAAGTACTCGAGTAGCTGTGTACTCGTTACCAATATTTGCAGTAGCTACAAACGTCACACCTTCTGCGACCTTAACCGTCTCGCTCCCATCGGCTTCATCCAATCGAAGATATCGTTGTCCTTGATCCAATACCGGCATCAGTATATTCCAAGCATCTGGATGTGCTCGTGTCAACTCATCTAACAGGATGACTGCGTTTGGAGTTTTAATCGCTTTGACGAATACCGACTCAGCAAAATACGTTCCGTTCTCTTTATCGAAGTGAGTGTTACCGATCAGCGTAGAACGCGGATCTTGTGTCGCACCTAGATTGAAATAAAAGTCTGGACGATCCATGGCATTAACAAGTGCCTTGGCTGACATTGTTTTTCCACAACCGGCTGGTCCGGTCATCATAATGTTCTTGCCACGAACTGCAGAGCGGATCAGATACTTCCACTTTAGTTCGTTCATCACAAGAGCCTTAGGCTTCAGTTTGTAACTGTCGTGGATGAAGTCTACCGTATCGGTATGTCCTTCCGGAAGATCTAATTCTACGTCGTTGACTGGAACGGCTGAAAGGTCAGTGAATGCCTTCATGGGGACAGACTTCCAATACTTCCGTCCTGTAGTTTTTTCTGAAAATTCAAGTGCATATCCTTTCGTGAAAGCATTCTTTCGCGTTCCGGAAATAATTACTGATGTGTAATCAACACCTTTATTATCTGTGGCTTTGTAGGTCTTGCCGACTCGTTCGACTTTAACTACCGTGCCCAAATTTACATTGTCTCTGTTCATTGTATTGCTCCTTTTTAACATGCTCTACTATACGGAGAAATATGACGCGAGGCAACAGCCAATTTAAAAAAAATTAAATAAAGTATTCATCAGGAGCATCATCGGTGACCTGAAATGTTGAGTTGGCGTCTGAAGTTTCTTTGAGGATTGAGCTGTATGGTAGGGGAACGTACACCATTAATTTGTAGAACAGCAACACAAATAATAGCTTTGTTGTAGTGAAAAGATTTTGAGATATTTGTTTAAAACTAGACTTCATTGAAAACTTTTAAGTATCTGTGCGTTGAGCCTATTCCCCGCTCTCGCCTGCACCTCTCTTACTAACCTTCTTTTCTCTTCTTACTATTTCAGTCTTTCTCTTTAGCCGGGAAAACTCTACTCCGTACACATATATATACAACATAGATTTACAAAACCATTAATTTTTTTCTACATATTTAGACATATTTATTATTATGCGGATGAATTCATCATCCGTACAGTTCCAGAAACCTAAACAAACGGGAGAATAACCCATGAAGGAAGCCATAACACTGGTCAAGGGATGGGTCAATGAGATTACTCATTTGATGATGTCCTTTGTAGCTGTTGGTGCCATGTCCGAAATAATTTTCGGTACTGGTATTTTCGGCGTCAACGTTATAGGAAACCTAACAACAATTATAAATAAGTTCGGCCAGTCCGGATTTTCGGGCTTGGTGGCCTTATTGTTGTTGGTCGGTATATACAACCGTAAGTAGGGTACACGGATGGGGTTGGTAGTTACCTACTTCTACCAACCCCAATTATTCATCAACTACAGCTCTGCCCTTGAGTTGTTCCCAATCCCGTTCTGGTCGCACTTCTAAATTGGTTTCCCAAGCACCCTTCAGTACATTCATAGATACGCCACAGGCTTCACCGTAAGAGATTAATGCCTGTATGTCTTTTGGAAAACAGCTTCCACCAAAACCCAACTTTCCATCCGGACCGGGTATGTTCATATGAGAATGACCAACGCGGCCATCACGAACAAATCCTTCAACGACATCGTCCCAGACAGCGTTGCTGGAATCACTCAGCTGTTTCATTTCATTTAGAAAACTCACCTTGGTAGCAAAGAAGGTATTCGTCATATACTTTACAAGCTCTGCAGATTCAAAGTTCGTCTGCAGTATAGAAATAGTGTTACCAAATCTACGACGAAATAAATCAGCTACCAATCTAACGCCGGCACTGTTATCAGAAGTACCGCCTAATATTATTCTCGCTTGATTTATAAAATCAAAATGTGCACTTCGTTCAGTCAAAAATTCTGGGTTGAAGACCATTTCAATATCAGGAAACATATTTGATAGCCTACGCGTTGTCCCTGGAGTTACTGTAGATCTCAACAGCACGACTGGAGGATCTTTAAAGACCCTTTCATTTTTATCGTTTCCATCTATAGAAGCATTGATGCTATCCAAGGCACCCTCGACAATAGTCGTGTTGACGGAACCGTCTGGATTAGCTGGCGTTGGTACTGAAAGAAAGATGAACTGAGAATCATTAACCGTTTCATCCAACGTATGAGAAGCTTTGTTGGGATCTATATCATAAACCTTAACGTCAGCATCATAACCCACACTAGGTGAGAAGCCAAACTTGACTGCTGACCCCACATAACCATTTCCTACTATTCCTATTTTATCCATTTTTTATATACCTCTGATAATATTTTTTATTAACGCTCACAACGGCATTGCCATCTTGATCTCTTGTTAATGGAATTGGATCCACCTTTGGGTGATCATAACCAAAATATAGTTCCCATCTACGAATCACATCTTTGACTGATGGATATTTAATTTTATTCATACATCTCCCGCTCCATCCAATATCTTTTCTTCTCTGCTTTAAATTCAGATTGTCCACTCTGTTCAATCATACCATAAATTTTCTTCAACGCATCTCCAAGTTGACTCGAAGATAACTTACGTAGCTCCGTCACACCTGACATGTCACTATACCTACCAGATGACTCCCCCAAAGCAACTTCTACGATTAACCCGTTCTTTGGATACATGTCCAGAAAGTCTCGTTCAATTGCACTTGCTTGTTTTCCATCTGTACATACATAACTGGCAAGAACCCTTATATTAAAATCATCATATTGGTGTATCGATCTATTGAATCGCTCAGACTCATTTGGACTGAACCTCTTCATTACATCCATATGTTTAGTGATCCCAAACTTATGTAACTTGCGTCCGGATCGTTTGTGTTTGAATTCGCACATATAAAATTTCATTCTCATTTTGATCTCCTAGGGACTATCACTCCCAGCTTCTTCATTTCAGCTCGAAAGTCTTCTTCATTTAATTTGGGGTCATATTCTTCATCTAGTTCCGGATCCCATCTATCATCTACCCACCGATCTTCAGCTCCATAATCTATTGTCTGAAGAAGGTTGCTTAAAACAAAATTTACAACACTATGACTTCCAGGTTCTATGCGACCAAAATATTTACATAGCTGAACAATCATATTTAAAAGCTCTCCATCAACCTGATACAGTTTATCATCTTCAAAGGGGTTGGATCCATAACTATGTAGCATTATGCTTTATCCTTCCAACCTGCGCGCGTATATGCCTTATCATTCAACGTACAGATATAGTCTAATAGTTTACCACACTCGTCACAAACTCTAGGCGTAATGTCTTCCACGCTTGGATATTCAAACAGATGGCGTTCGCAGTGTTCCTCCATCAACTTCCAATCAGCTGGATTATTCTTATTCAATCCAGGACCGTCAGTGATATCCTGCTTACAGCACTTCGTAACGGTACGGTGCTTCTTTTGATCTTTTTTGGGTCTATTTTTATTTCGAAAGTAATCGCGATTCATCACAAAATGTAACCTTAATTTGGTATGTTAGACAACAGCCATTATGAACTTTTACTCTGGGTGACCAGATTGCTGGACACTTGTGCGCTCAGTAAAGACTGTATAGTAAAATATAATGATGGGTTTCTCTTTAATAGTTCTTTAAATTCATCTTGCTTCCAGACTAATATTACAGCGTCATGTTTTACGACACATGTGGCCGTAGCGGGCTTACCGGTGAGGAATGACATCTCTCCTACAAATTGACCATCTTTCAATGTTGCAACCGGTTCCTTCTTGACCATTACCTCAACGGTTCCATTGTAGATCAGATTTAAGTCCGGAACCTTATGACCCTGCTGAGTGATAACATCGCCAGCGCGATAGTGTTCCCAATCTGCTATCTTAGTCACCTTCAAAAATTCTACGGGAGTCAAGTCCTTGAACATTGTATCGTACAACTCCTTATGCTTGGGGGACATCTGCACCGGTCGCTTTTCATATACAATAACAGCTATGTGATATAAATTTAAAATACAAAATACAAAATTCCAACCAATTGGAATCCACATAGGTTCTACGGGTATTACGTAGTTATAAAATACTGAGAATAAGCTCGCTATTATAGATACTATTCTTAACCAAAGAATATCTTTGACTAAAAAAGAAAAGGCTATTAACCCAAAGGCTAAGTGACCAGCTATTACGGCAATGTTCATATCCATAAATATTATGGTGACTTAATTATATAGTAATCCAGGTCCGTAAAAGAACATTATATGGTCCCCTACTACACAATCTTATTTCGTACTCTCCAGGTATTATTTCAGGACCATACTCTGATTCCCATAACATCCAATGATATGTAAAAATTCTTGGAGTTCCATCATCCCATGGATTTCTGTGATATGGTTGTACATGAACAAGCTGATCTGTCTCTACATCATAAATCCAAAGTTTAGTATCCTCCCTAAAAACTTGGTACTTGACCTTCACGATATCCCCCAACTCACCATTCCACTTCACTTGAGTGGATGTCCATGCGACTAAGGGATATTCAAAAAAAGTAGAATCAGGTATTACTACTTCAGCTATATCCGGTTCATCATCGTCTGGTAGGAACATGACAAATGCCATCACAGCAATGAGAGTTACTAACACCCTTTCCGCGAAGGATACGTTATGCGTGAAGAATTCCTTAATGGTCATTTACTATAAAACTACCTAAAGAACTAATTGAAGTCAAGCATTTTTTAACTTAATTTTTAATTGTGAGATATAACCATCTATCTTTTCCGCAGCAGCACCGTCGGGCATTCCTTCCCGCTTAATGATTAACTTACCTAATGCTTTCTGTAAGTCTATGAGTGCGATACCTTTCATACTTCTTCTATAATATAAATGATGTAGAGCCTCATCTTCCGCCTCTGCTCCACGGACTCCAGCAGTCGCTGTTATGGATTCCGTCTCGTACACTTCCGCGTCTGCTATATCTGTAATTTCTTCCCAAACCGTATTATCCCACATAACATCTAAATCTAGTTCTTCAAGTGGTTCGGCTAACATCTTCTCTCGTTCTATTCTTTCCTTCTCTCTCCGTTCTGCACTTTGTACAGCAAATACTGAATCATGGTATGTATCAGATAATGAATCACATTCACTTAACCACCCACCATAATTTTTCCAAGCAGGTAAACCATTATGATTTCGATATTCTGTATCATCACATTCCCTACCTTGAAATACAGATGTTTGAAAATCGGTTGTCCTAATGATATCAGGCCATTGTGTCGTCACTAATGTATCTTGACTATAACTTAACTGGAAGTTCAGACAAAGTGAAATTACTAGCGTTGTAATTGAAATACCAAATCTCATTATTCATTCTCCTATGATATAGTCTAGTTCCATCAAATTGCCATTCGTTATCCTCATCAGGTATACCCAATGTAAAGGTAACTATGACACCTCTTGTACGACCCAAAACAGCAAGCGGATTAGCGGGCCAACTATCCATACCGGTTATTTCTTTTTGATACTTTGCGTAGGTTTCTAAACCTTCCCAAATCGTGAATGCAAACTTCTTTTCTGCTTGCAGTTCAGTTAAAGCTATTCTCTCTTGGTATCTTGGAATTGCTCGTACTGAAAGAATACCTATTAATAGAACTACTATTAGCATTTCTATTAACGTGAATCCGTTCACTAAATCTCTCCGACTACATACTCATCTAAAGATGGACTATCCAAATCAACATCTTTTATTATAATCCTTTTTGTTATAAATCCAGTTCCACTAGTATCAACTTCCTGATAATAACTAAAGGGTTTTTTGTTTGTGTTGTAAGGAAGATCTCCATTGAATAGATCGTCTGGAGTTCTTCCATCCTCTAGAAGCATTGCCCGGTAAGTAGAATCGAGCATACTGTTCTGAGGCTCATCTGGAAAGTGTGGACTACCATCCATGTGTGCAGTATAATAATACTGTACAAAAACACTCTTGATGGTTTCCATATTAGATATATTGATCTGAGCTTGTGTGTCACTCAACACTTTGCTAAAGGTGGGGATAGCTGAAAATGTCAGAATCCCCACTATAGCGATTGTTACGACTAACTCAGCCAAAGTATATCCGGCAGAGTTCTTCATAGGTAGACTCCTACAGACTTGCTCTGACACCAAGCGTACCTACAGCAGCATTATCTCCTGTCTGTACACCTTTATCGTATGCCCAACCAACTCGTGAGTTGTCGTTGCGTTGATGTGTAATCTTCAGTGAAGTAGTATTGTATGTCCACTCCCCATCAGCATCCGCATCAGTTGCATCTGTGGTAAAACCACTCGGCTTTGTATCCAACCCCTCAAATGGATTATCAGGCCACGACCTGCGTCCATTATCCATCAATTGCTCAACTGCGTATGTTTCCAACCCGGCTCTTATAGAAGATATTACTGCATCTTCTGCAGCCGCCTCGGCCTTATCAACAGTTGTCATATAGCGAGGAATTGCAACAGCAGCGAGAATACCTAAGATGATCGTAACCATTATCAGTTCGATAAGGGTAAATCCCTTTTGATTCTTCATATCTGTCTCCTAGACTATTTGATTATGGGGTTAATACTTTATAAAGTTCTGAAGGATTTTCAGCATCTGCTATAATCATACATGGTGCCTTTGCATCCGAACCAGAACCTGATCCAGCGATTACCAGATAGATATAAGCACCATCCTGAAATGGTGATTTAATACCTTGATTACCAAAATTTGATTTCATATCATTTGCACCATCTATATCAAATCCAACATCTACTTGGTGTGTAGTTCCTACGAAACTCATCCAATCACCTGCAAGTGCATCTTCATCGTCTACTGCTGGTGAAAATACATACACATAATCAGATAAATCTGACGTGTATCCTGTCTGCGTATTTAGAATAGTTTCCAGATACGTTTCCAGAGCTTCGTCTGTAAGTGTGTTTGCTGGAAGATCAAAACCACCCACTTTAGAATCATACTTAGTCTGTCCTGGAAATCTTCCACGACCTTCAGATGATACTTTCTCGTTGTAGTAGTTGTTAGCTGCTGACTTGATCTTATCAAGGTTAGCGATTGTAGAACCTGCTTTAGCGCCATCACCAACAGCACCAAATTTTGGAGCAGCTGTAGTAGCTAGAGTACCCATCATGGCTGTCACGACTGCAAATTCAGCAAGCGAGTTACCACGGTTATTTGAAAATCTCTTTAGGATTTTAAAGAGTTTCTTTATTGACTGTAAGAACATTTTTGTTCTCCTTCATTGTTTTGTTATAGTTACGTGTTTTGTAGATTGTTGATCCACTACACTTGCATATAAGTATCAAACTCAAATCGGTTCCAGTATCAAAGTATGCGATATTGCATAGTAGGAAAAATAACTACCGTTGACTTCTTCTACATAAAAAATTAAATTGTATCTATATTTATTGATGTGAACGGACAAGACAAAAAAGATTTAAATGTAATATTAGAACGGATGGATAGAGCGGACGAAGACCGTAAAGCTATCCGACAAGATATAAAATTTATTAAAGAAAACCTATTTGACCCACATAAAGGACTCTGGGCCGAGACCAGATTGAACACTCAGTTCCGCGAATCTACAAACAGATGGAGAGGTGTTATTGGAACCGGCTTTGTAGGTCTATGTATGAAACAGATGTGGGACATTCTCAACTAGTACCTCTTCCAATCAGTTAAAAAAATGTTGCCCCGCACCACGGTTCTACCGTACATTCCTATATAAAATCACGGAGAACTACCATGGACAAGCTAACCACTAATCAATCCTTTTTGTTAGGCGTACTCATAACTACAGCCGCCGTAGGATCATTTCGATCTGAAATAATGAAACCACGACACATTGAAGTCAACATACCACAAGTGATCGTTAATCAACCAGATAGTCGACCAGACTTTATTGCTGAAGCTAAAGAGATCAACAGTTCATTAAACCAATCCAAGCTAGCTCATCTGTTAATGTACATACACTCATTATCAGAACACTATGACGTTGAATACGATTTAGTCAAAGCTGTCATAACAACCGAATCAAGTTGGGATCATAGAGCGATAAGTAGTTCTAATGCTCGGGGGCTAATGCAAATGCTACCCACTACTGCTTCCCAGGTATTCAATACACCATCTGATCAGCTGTATGATCCATATGTAAACGTCACACTAGGTATTATGTATCTGGCTCGTTTAAAGGATCATCATGGTTTTAATACGCTGTCCGAACAACTCACAGCATACTCGCACGGTCCAACCGCAACAAAGAACTACAGCGACAAATATATAGATTCAAACCCATATGTACAAAAAGTTACTTCACACCATAACGATTCTTAAAAACGCTTTCTTTGTCTGGCAGTATGGAAGACATCTAAAGAGAAGAATAGAAAAAAATAACTTTGGAAGAAGAGAGGAATGGTAATGCAGACATTTTTACCACACGATAACTTTGAAGAGTCTGCCCGTCTGCTAGATTGGCGGAGACTTGGTAAACAACGAGTTGAGGGTATGCAGATCATCAACGCCATTGAAGGTAAGAAACGTAAGGACGGCAAACCCTACAAGGGGTGGATCAATCATCCCTGCTCGGTTATGTGGAGACCATATGTGAGTGCACTAAAGTTGTACACGAACGTAATCATCAATGAGTGGGTGAGAAGAGGATACAACAACAATATGAAACACTACGACGACTATCTCGAAGGTCTCAGCCTAGAGGGCATGCCCCACTGGTTGGGTAAAGAAGAGTTCCATTCATCTCATAGAGCTAACCTGCTCCGTAAAGATTATACGTACTACTCACAATACGGATGGAAAGAAGATCCATCAGCACCATATGTGTGGCATGATCAAGAAGGTAAGTGGTATCAACAAATTGTAGGGACCGGTGAAAGAATTTACTAAACACAATAATGTAGTGAGAAAAAAAGAAGTTGTCATATTAGACCTAGATGGTACACTAGCACTGATAGACGAACGCAGAGCATACTCAGTTAAGCCCAACGGTAAATTGGATTACAAGAAGTTCCACGATCCCAACAATATAAAGATGGATAAGCCAAACTGGCCAATCATCGATATAGCAAGGATGTTCAATCGAGCCAACTTCCACATCTTTATATTTTCAGGTCGTTCGGATAAATGC
>TARA_R110000824_G_scaffold252106_2_pt1 | contig 19048 bp, 10 predicted proteins | sample TARA_R110000824 | Tara Oceans TARA_R110000824 (sample SAMEA4397747) | marine metagenome | biome: Polar Biome; feature: [MES] marine water layer (ENVO:01000295) within the mesopelagic zone...; material: water (ENVO:00002006), including particulate matter (ENVO:01000060) such...
AGCGTCTAGACGCTCGGCTTCGAGTTGTTTCAGCGCCGCGGAATAATCGCGCGGCATGACTTTCACGAAACGGCCAATGGCCTCTTCCCAATTGTCGAGAATTTCGCTTGCTCTCTTGCTGCCAGTATAAAGTTTGTGACGCTCCAGCAATATCCGCAGTCGTGCTTCGTCATGATAGAGCATGTCACCCATGCCATAATCATTCACATCGACCGGAAGTTGCTGCGGCGGTGTGGTACCTTCACCATCGTCCGCATCAGTATCGATTGTCTCGATATCCACCATCGCCATGTTGCAGCGCTGACGGAACAGTCCGTCCTCGTCATAGACATAGGCGACACCACCGGACATGCCGGCCGCGAAATTGCGCCCCGTCTTGCCCAGCACAGCAATGACGCCGCCGGTCATATATTCACAACCATGATCGCCTGTGCCTTCGACAACCGCGACCGCGCCGCTATTGCGAACCGCAAAGCGCTCGCCCGCGACACCGTTGAAATAGGCCTGACCGGCGACCGCGCCATAGAGAACGGTATTGCCGACGATGATATTTTCGGTCGGATTGCGATCGACATGGGCAGGCTGTTTGACAACCACGCGCCCGCCGGAAAGGCCTTTGCCGACATAGTCATTGGCATCGCCCACCAGTTCAGCGGAAATACCATGCGCCAGAAACGCACCAAAGCTTTGGCCTGCAACGCCTTCAAAGGCGAGCTGGATGGTGTTTATGGGAAGACCCGCATGTCCATAACGCTTGGCCACTTCACCCGACAACATCGCACCGACGGTACGGTTGACGTTCTTCACTTTCCGTTCGATTTTCACCGTTTGGCCATGATCGAGAGCAGGCATTGCAGCAGCGATAAGGTCTTGGTCCAGTGCAGCTTCAAGACCGTGATCTTGGGTTATCGTCTGGTGCAGCGGCTCACCCTCGGCGAGAACAACCTGATGCAGCAGACGCGACAGATCGATGCCTTCCGCTTTCCAATGGTGCAGCGCCTTGTTCATGTTGATCCGGTCAACCCGGCCGACCATTTCCTCGATCGTCCGGAAGCCCATTTCGGCCATGATCTGGCGCAATTCTTCGGCGACGAAGAAGAAATAGTTGATCACATATTCCGGCTGACCGGTGAACTTCTTGCGCAGTTCCGGGTTCTGGGTTGCAACGCCCACGGGGCAGGTGTTGAGATGACATTTGCGCATCATGATGCAACCGGCAGCAATCAGCGGCGCCGTGGCGAAACCAAATTCATCCGCACCCAATAGAGCGCCAATGGCAACATCACGACCGGTACGCAGACCGCCATCGACCTGCACCGATATTCTCGATCGTAGTCCGTTCAGCAACAGGGTCTGCTGCGTTTCGGCCAGACCGATTTCCCAAGGCGAACCCGCATGGGTGAGCGAGGTCAAAGGCGAAGCGCCTGTGCCGCCGTCATAGCCGGAAATGGTCAGATGATCGGCGCGCGCCTTGGAAACACCAGCGGCAACCGTACCAACGCCGACTTCGGAAACAAGCTTCACCGAAATACGCGCACCGGTATTCACATTTTTCAGATCATGGATCAGCTGCGCCAGATCCTCGATCGAGTAGATGTCATGATGCGGTGGCGGTGAAATCAGGCCGACGCCAGGAGTCGAGTGGCGAACCTTGCCGATATTCTTGTCGACCTTGCTGCCCGGCAGCTGGCCGCCTTCGCCTGGCTTGGCACCTTGCGCCATCTTGATCTGAATATCGTCTGCATTGACCAGATATTCGGCGGTCACGCCAAAACGGCCACTCGCGACCTGCTTGATCGCAGAACGCATGCTATCGCCATTGTCCATCGGAACGAAGCGATCGGGTTCTTCGCCACCTTCACCGGTATTGGATTTTCCGCCAATCCGGTTCATCGCAATCGCCAGCGTGGTGTGCGCTTCGCGGCTGATCGAGCCGAAGCTCATCGCGCCGGTGGCAAAGCGCTTCACGATCTCGGTCGCTGGCTCGACTTCGCTGATGTCGAGCGGTTCATTCGCCTTGGTAAGCTCCATCAGCCCGCGAATGGTAAGTAGGCGCTCGCTCTGCTCATTGATCGATTGGGCAAATTCAGCATAATTTTTCGGGTCATTGCCGCGCACCGCATGCTGCAAATTAGCAACATTGGCCGGCGTCCAGGCATGATCTTCGCCACGGATCCGGTAGCCATAGATACCGCCGACATCGAGCATATTCTTGTAGATCGGATTGTCACCATAGGCTTCGGTATGCCGGAACACGGTTTCTCCGGCTACTTCCGCCAGCCCGACGCCTTCAATCATCGTCGCCGTTCCGGTGAAATATTTTTCAATAAATTCACTGGATAGACCAACCGCATCAAAGATCTGCGCGCCGCAATAGCTTTGATAAGTCGATATGCCCATTTTCGACATGACTTTCAAAATGCCCTTGCCGATGGCCTTGATATAATTTTTCTCGACCTGTTGCGTGGTCAGCGGCAATTCGCGGCGAACGCGAATATCCTCGAGGGTTTCAAAGGCCAGATAGGGATTGACCGCTTCCGCGCCATATCCGGCGAGTACACAGAAATGGTGGACTTCGCGGGCTTCACCGGTTTCGACCACCAGGCCGGTTTGCATCCGCAGACCCTGACGGACCAGATGATGGTGCACGGCTGCAGTGGCAAGCAAGGCTGGCATGGCTATCCGGTCCGGGCCTTTGGCGCGGTCCGAAAGAATCAGAATATTGCGATCGGCCAGCACCGCTTCAGTCGCTGCCCAGCACATTTCCTTGAGCGCCATTTCCAGACCGTCAGCGCCGCTTGCGGCATCCCAGGACATATCGATGGTCTCGGTCCGGAATGCGCCATCCAGCGCGTCTTCCACCGAACGGATTTTCAGCAAATCCGCGTTGGTCAGCACAGGCTGGTCAACCTCCAGCCGCTTGTGCGTCCCGGCATCATGACCAAGAAGATTGGGCCGCGGCCCGATCATCGAGACCAGCGACATCACCAGTTCCTCGCGGATCGGATCGATCGGCGGGTTGGTTACCTGAGCGAAATTCTGTTTGAAATAATCATATAGCAAACGCGGTTTGCCGGACAGGACGGCAATCGGCGTGTCCGTACCCATCGATCCAATCGGATCCAGGCCGTCGGTCGCCATCGGTTCCAGAAACTTGGTGATATCTTCCTGGGTGAAACCGAATGCCTGCTGGCGATCCAGTAGTGCCGCTGGACTGTCTTGCCCGTTCGCTTTCGGGGCATCGACATCATCGAGATCATCAAGATCGAGATCTTTCAGATTATATTGTGTCGATTCCAGCCATTTTGCGTAAGGTTTGGCTTTGGCGAGATCGGCTTTGATCTCTTCATCTTCGATGATCCGACCCTGCTCCATATCGATGAGCAGCATCTTGCCGGGCTGTAACCGCCATTTGCGGACGATATTATCTTCCTTAACCGGAAGCACACCGGATTCCGACGCCATGATCACATGGTCGTCATCGGTCACGCAGAAACGCGCCGGGCGCAGGCCATTGCGGTCGAGTGTTGCACCGACCTGACGTCCGTCGGTAAAGGCAACGGCGGCCGGGCCATCCCATGGTTCCATCAGGGCGGCGTGATATTCGTAAAATGCTCTGCGGTCGGCATCCATCGTCGGATCGCCAGCCCAGGCTTCCGGGATCAGCATCATTACCGCATGGGGCAGGGAATAGCCGCCTGCGACCAGAAGCTCCAATGCATTGTCGAGGCAGGCCGTGTCGGATTGGCCGTGCGGGATGAGTGGCCACATCTTGTCGAGGTCAGCCCCCAATAGATCGGACTCCATGGTCCGGCGACGGGCATTCATCCAGTTGACATTGCCGCGGACCGTATTGATCTCGCCATTATGCGCGATGAATCGATAAGGATGCGCCAGTTTCCACGACGGGAATGTATTGGTCGAGAAACGCTGATGTACCATTGCCACGGCAGAAGTGGTGAGGGGATTGTCGAGATCCTTGTAGAAGGATCCGACCTGATCGGCGAGCAGCAGGCCTTTGTAGACAATGGTTCTGGTCGAAAAGGACGGCATATAAAATTCGGTCAGCCCGGGCATTGCATTTTTTTCGGCCAGGCCTTCGAGCGGATTATGCACTTGTTTGCGTATCGCGAGGATTTTGCGTTCGAATGCATCCTGGTCGGCAATCGATTCGCCTTTGCCAACGATCGCCTGCCGAATCATCGGCATCTGGTCGAGCACCGCTTTGCCAATGCCCGTGGTGTCGATCGGCACGTCGCGCCAGCCGATAAAAACTTGCCCTTCTTTGGCAATAAAGCGTTCAAAATGCGCCGTTGCATATTCCGTTTCTGCCGGATCCGACGGAAGGAAGCACATCGCGACAGCATAGTCACCAGCCGCCGGCAGCGTCAGCTTTTCCGAATCCGCCCAATCCCGCAGAAGTGCATCGGGAATCTGCAATAATATCCCGGCCCCGTCGCCCAAAAGCGGGTCGGCGCCAACGGCCCCCCGATGGTCAATATTGACCAGAATTTCGAGTCCGCGCTTAACCGTGAGATGCGATTTCTCGCCCTTGATATTCGCAACAAAGCCGACGCCACATGCGTCATGCTCGTTCTTTGAATCGTACAGGCCTTGCCGTGGCGGGAAACTCATATTCCGTCCTCATATTTCGATAGGATTTTTGTAATTAAAATGCTCCTAGATGGGTTTTTACGTATTTTGAAGATAAGATTTCTGCAAAGGGGCAAAGAAACATTGCGTGAATGTCATTTGCCGCTACGGACGGTCGGCCAATTCGGGTGAATTGAGGCACGATATCATAGCCATAGCCCTCGTCAAAGCCGCTGCGAGAACCTCTTTTCCGCCTGCAGCCAGCATGGAGCCAGCATGGAGATTGCCCAAATTGTCCGTTTGAGGCATGGACCTATCCGTCAGATCCATATCCGTAAACGGCGGGACATCACGTTTGAACAATATTTTGCCCATCTTCGATTTTCTGCAGGCAAAAGCGGAAGCGAACCAGAAAACAGTTTTGATAAGCTTGATCGCGGTTACTGGCGCCTCGACCAGAAACCCGGGCGCGCATATGGCCGTTGCCGAGGATGGCTCGTCGACCGGCTCATTTTCAGGCGGTTGTGTGGAGGCCGCTGTGGTTTCCGAGGCACTGGACGTGATCAATGCCGGGAAACCGCGCGAGATCAGATTTGGTGCAGATTCCCCCTATCTCGATATCCGGTTGCCATGCGGTGGAGGCATCGACCTGCTCTTCACCCCGATAGTAGATCGCGCGATTATCGCGGATATTTTCGACCGGATAAACAGGCGCGAACCATTGACGATCATCCTCGATAGGGAAAGCGTTGATCTGTCCTGTGAAGCGGAATTGGCGCACCGGACGTCGGTGGAGCGTATGGGTTCGCAGATTCTCGTGCACCATCTTCCGGCAGCGAAGCTGAACATATTGGGACACGGCCCATCGGTCGAAAGCCTGGTTAGGCTGGCGACCAGCTATGGCATCGATTGTGCGGTCCTGTCACCAGATGCCGGTGTCATCGATACGGTTAAGGACCTGGCTGTCACCGCCGACCTGCTGAAAACGCCTCAAGCGACGCCGCTCCTCGATCCTGATCCATGGACCGCCTGCATTTTCTATTTTCATGACCATGACTGGGAAGCGCATTTAATGAAGCAGGCCTTGTCGTCACCGGCTTTCTATGTGGGAGCAATGGGCAGCCGCAAAACCCATGCACTTCGGCTGCAATATCTGGCCGACATTGGCGTTTCGTCAGCAGAGAGCGCACAGATGGTGGCACCGATCGGTCTGATCCCCTCGACGCGGGACCCAGCCACATTGGCCTTGTCCACGTTGGCACAGGTCGTGGAAAGCTATCACAGACACTTTGGGTTCAAGACATAATTAGTAAATATTGTTCCTTGTTTCATCCGGTCACAAACTGGAATAGAGAGAGCAGATTGATGACATTCTTCTCCGGGGATTAACATGAAATATAGTCTGGTTTCGGTTCTTGCGACATTATTCATTTCAGGGGCAGCACTGGCTCAGGACAAGTCCGAAGAGGTGAAATGGGACGTCAACGCGCCAACCGGCGCGACGATTAAACAGGTTCCGATCAACGTCGACGAGGGCAGCTGGATCGACGTCGACGTCAGCCCTGATGGCAGGAGCCTGACCTTCGCCTTGCTAGGCGATATTTACACCATGCCGATTGCGGGGGGAACGCCGACCCGGATCGCCGAGGGCCTGGCCTGGGAAGTGCAACCGCGTTTCTCGCCTGACGGCACGCGCATCGCCTTTACCTCGGATCGCGGTGGTGGTGACAATATCTGGATCATGAATCGCGACGGCAGCGACAAGAAACAGGTGACCAAGGAAGAATTCCGCTTGCTCAACCAGCCCAGCTGGAGTCCGGACGGCCGCTATGTCGTGGCGAAAAAGCATTTCACCACCCAGCGCTCTTTGGGCACCGGCGAAATCTGGATCTATCATGTGTCCGGCGGCGGCGGGGTGCAACTGGTCAAGAAACCGAACGACAAACATCAGAAGGAACTCGGCGAGCCAATCTATGCCCCCGACGGCAAATCGGTCTATTACACCAGGAACATCACCCCCGGCGGCACCTTCATCTATGCTCAGGACAGCAACAGCGACCTGTTCAACATTGAAAAATATGATCTGGAAACTGGCGAAGTCACGACAGCGGTATCTGGCCTCGGCGGCTCCGTGCGTCCAAATCCTTCACCAGACGGCAAGAAGATTGCCTTCGTCCGCCGTGAGATGACCCAGTCCAAGCTCTATGTAAAAGATCTGGAATCCGGAATCGAACGCAAGGTCTATGACGATCTCGATCAGGACGTTCAGGAAACCTGGGCAGTCACCGGCGTTTATCCGAACATGGACTGGACCCCCGACAGCAGCGAGATCGTTTTCTGGGCGGGCGGCAAGATCCGCCGGGTGGCCGCTGACGGGAGCGCCTCGTCCATAATCCCGTTTCAGGTCAGCGATACCCGCGGCGTCGCCAATGCCCCCCATCCGACAATCCCGGTCGCACCCGACAGCTTTACCACCAAAATGCCGCGCTTCGCTGCGGTGTCGCCTGACGGCCGGACCGTTGTCTTCGAAAGCCTTGGCAAGCTCTACTCCAAACCGATGGGCGGTGGTGCCGCCAAGCGGCTGACCAGCGGTTCAGAGCTTGAGCTATTCCCTTCCTGGTCGCGCGATGGCCGAACGATTGTCTTTGTCGGCTGGACCGACGCCGGACTGGGGCAGATCAAGGCGGTATCAGCAGGCGGCGGATCGCCGCGCACCATTACCAACCGCCCCGGCCATTATGCCCGCCCGCATTTCTCTCCCGATGGCAAAACCATCGTCTTCGAGATGAAGGAAGGCGGCTATATGACGTCACCCAAATGGTCGGTGGAAGGCGGTGTGTACCGCGTGCCAGCCAGCGGCGGTGCACCCGTGCGTGTGGTCAAGGGCGCTGCCGGTCCGCAATATGGCGCGTCCAGTGACCGTATATTCATGCTCGATACTGCTGAGGACAAGCGCGAGCTGATCAGCACGGATATCAACGGCGAAGCCAAGCGCGTCCACGCCAGCGGTGATCTGACCAATGACTATATCGTGTCGCCCGACGGTCTGAATGTCGCCTTCCGGCAGAGCTATGAAGCCTATGTCATGCCGCTGATGCCCGGTACCCAAGCGGTCGAGGTCAGTCCGACCAGCACATCGCTGCCGGTGACTCGGGTCAGCGCCAATGGTGCGGACTATATCAACTGGTCTGACGGCGGGCAGAAGCTGCACTGGAGCATCGGGCCGATGGTCTATACGGCCACGACCAGCGCGCTGTTCCCCAATGCTCCCGCCGCGAAAGACGCGCCTAAATATCAGCCGCCAACCAGCGGCATCTCGCTCGAACGGACGATTGCGGCGGACAAACCCTCTGGAACGGTTGCGCTGACCGGCGCGCGGATCGTTACCATGGCGGCTAGTAATGGCGGAATCATCGATGATGGCGTAATCGTCATTCAGGGCAACCGTATTGCCGCGGTCGGTCCGCGTGGAGAGGTCAGCATCCCGGCTGGCGCCACAACCGTTGATGTTTCGGGCAAGACCATCATTCCCGGCCTGATCGACGCACACGCGCACGGTCCGCAAGGCAGCGACGAACTGGTTCCGCAACAAAACTGGTCCTTGCTGCAGAACCTGGCGCTCGGCACCACCACAATCCATGATCCCTCCAGCCGCGCCAGCGAAATTTTCGTCGCTGGCGAAATGCAGCGCGCCGGGCTTATCCTCGGTCCCCGAATTTTCTCAACCGGCGAGATTGTCTATGGTGCGAAAGCCGCCGACGTCTATGCCGAGATCAACAATCTCGACGACGCGCTGGCCCATGTCCGCCGTCTGAAGGCACAAGGCGGTCACAGCGTCAAAAATTACAACCAGCCCCGCCGCGAACAACGGCAGCAGGTGGTCGAGGCAGCGCGGCAGGAAGATATGCTGGTCGTTGCCGAAGGCGGTTCGCTGTTCGGTATGGACATGGCGCTGGTCGCCGACGGCAATTCGACGCTGGAACATAATATCCCGCTGGAAATTTTCTACGACGATGTCGTGCAGATGTTCTCGCAGTCGCAGACCAATTACACGCCGACCCTGGTGGTCAGTTACGGCGGGCTGGCCGGCGACCCATATTGGCGTCAGGCGACCAATGTCTGGGAAAACCCGCTGCTCGTCCACACGCCGCCGACAATATTGGCGGCAGACACGGTCCGCCGGACCAAAGCGCCGGAAAGCAATTTCGTCGATGACGATAATGCCCGGGAAGCCAAAAAACTGGCCGATGCCGGCGTGAAAGTCTCCATCGGCGCGCATGGCCAGCAAGCGGGCATTGGCAGCCACTGGGAACTCTGGTCCTTCGTCCGTGGCGGCATGAGCCCGGTGGAAGCGCTTGCGGCCGGCACCATCGTTTCTGCCCAGTCGCTCGGCATGGCGACCGAAATCGGCTCGCTCGAAGCCGGCAAGCTTGCCGACCTGCTGGTGCTCGACGCCGATCCGACCGCCGACATCCGCAACAGCGACAAGATCAACCGCGTTATGCTCAATGGCCGCCTATACGACCCACTGACAATGGACGAGGTGGCAACGGGATCAAGGAAACGCGCGGCTTACTGGTGGGAGTGAGGGGCTTAGGGGTTGGTCATTGTTCCAACTTCTCCCCTAATCCCAGTGGTAATCTCGCTATAATTCCACCCGATAGAGTATATTGTTCCTAATTATGCAATTAAAACCGCTATAATTATATGAACCCTAGTTTAACGTGGGCACCAGTTCGCTGAACGCTGAATGAATAGCGCGTTCAGGAACTCCGTTCGTCTTCTTTTTTGGCTCATTCTGTCCCTGTCGCGGGATACGAGTCTCATCTCCGCGTGTTTATTGTTCACCACATTAGGAGAAAATGAGATGACCAATAGCATCAAGATGACCAGAAGCATCAATGCCCACCTGAGCGGCAGCTCGCCGGTAAAATACGCTGGCAGCCTGTCCATGATCAGCATGTTGGCGATTTCGGTCGGTATGGCCGCCGCGCCCGCACAGGCGCAGGAAATGGCAGAACCGGCCATGATTGCGCCGGTTCAGGCCCCTCCTGTAGTCACCCCACAGCCTGCACCAACAGCCCCGCCGACCATGGCTCCAACCATAGCAGCGCCCCCGGCAAGCAGTCCGACTGCTGTCAAAACGGAAACCGCATCGCCAGTGACGCCGGACAGAGCGGACGAAATGGCCCGCAAGGGCGGTTTCAATCCCGAGACCGTTGCACCGGAAGCGCTGGCGCAGATCGAGCGCGAACAACAAGAAGGCAAGGCCGCAGCGGCAGCAAAAGCCGTAGCAGCATCCGCTAAAGCGCCTGTAAAGACATCAGGCCGCGCGACCAGTGGCTCCACTGCCACTAGCTCTGCTCTCAATGCCAACGCAGGCAGCATGATCGCCGCCCAAAATGCTAGCGCCACAAGTGAAATGCCGACCACCCAGACATTCGGTGCCGAAAGTGCGGCTGGCACGGTTGCAGCAAGCACGACTGTCGAGCCCGCCCCGGAAATCGCGGCATCACCCGATGCTTTGTCCGGTGAAAGCGGTGCCGATTGGGGCTTGTTCGCTGCGCTGGCAGCCTTGCTGGGCGTAGGTGGCGCGGGCGCTTATGCAGCGACGCGTCGACGGAAAAGCAAAGTTCAGGCAGCAACCGCCGTTCATCACAACGATCCCCTTCCTAATTCGCTGAATGCGGCGATTATGCCCGAATTGCGCCGCGATCGTGTAGAGCAAGAGGTCTATTCAGCCGCGGACGCGGAGCAGGCGGCAGTGCAATCTTTGGAGAAGAAGGCCACGACCAAGGCGGGTTTCGCTGAATTCGTCTCGAACCTGCCGGCATTTGAAGCACCGCTTGGCAAGGCCGACCGTAGTGTAACGCTTGGCCAGCGCCGAGTTGCCGCAGCGCCAAGACCCTATCTGGCTGAAACAGACCTGTCCCGCACCGCCGGATATTTTGCGGCTAATGTCGACGCCATGCCGACTCCGCAAAATCCCTTTCTGACTCGTCAGAAACGCCTGAAACGCGCGCGTTTTCTCGACGGAAAGCTGAACGGTACAAATGCGCCCAACAGCAAGGGCCGCGCCAGGGTGACGGGCAAGATGCAAGTCTCGCGCCCGTTGGAACCAGCTTATAGCTAAGCCGGTTGCTCAGAGCCGATAATGAAGGGTGGTCCGTTAGTTCGGGCCACCCTTTTTCGTTGTAACTGCCTCTATAACCGTGAGGGCATCAGCTTCCGTGCAAATTCGCTGATCTTAATCTGTACGGCAATTTGACGTATATGATGGACTATCAGGAAAAAGGCGGGAGGCGGTTACGTTGGGTTTCGAAATTAACAAGAGTGTCATGGACGGGCAGGGCTTTGCGCGAAGGAATTTTTGTACCAGGCCGCTTCTCAAGGCCGCCATCGGACAAGCGAGAGCCGGGATATGGATGAACCACTAACTTTGCTGATGCTGCTGCCAGCTGCACAATCCCTGGCACTAGGTTGGTAAAGCAGCCGCCATTTCGCACTCCATTTTCTTTGCTGGTCATCAGACTAGGACCGGCTCGGGACCTCAATCAAACAGACTCGTCGCATTGAAGAATATTTCTCTTGGGGCCGAAGGACATCATATATGCCGACACTAGCGAAAAAGCCCCCGATCAAGCCGCTAGCGCTGTTCTTGATGAGCTTCGTGCTTATCGCGGGAGTGACGGCTTATTCTTTCGCCAGTATCCAGCGCTATGTGACTTTGCTTGGCCAGGCCGAGCAGGTCAATGACAGGCTTGTCGAGCTCACTCTGCTGGTTTCTCTTATGAAGGACGTCGAGACCGGTTCGCGGGGTTATGCGCTTACCGGACAGCGCGAATATCTTGAACCCTATGACAAGGGCAAATTCCAGATCGAAGAGAATATGGCGCGCTTGCAGGCGATGATGGCGAGTGATCCGGTCCTTGTGAAGCAGTTTGAGCGATTGAATGTCCTGTCAGAGGAGAAGCTGAAAAATAGCGATCGCATCGTCGCTCAGGGATCCATGGTTCCGCTGACCGCAGCCGATCAGGCGCTGCTCGACGATGACAAGATGGCGATGAATCATATCCGAGACCATGTTTCCGGCATCATTGATGTCCAGCGTGGCCTGCTGCGCGAGGAAAACCGCGCCGCCAGACAGCAAGCCCGGTTTGCGGCCGTGATCGTTGCCCTTGCCACCTTGTTTAGTCTGGCTGTTCTGGGCCTGCTGGCCTTTTTCATGAATCGTGAATTCATCAAGCGCGCAAAAGCGGAAAACGATCTGGATGACCTCAGTATCGAACTCGAAGATCGTATCAAATTGCGGACCGGGCAATTGCGGAAAAATGAAGCCCGGCTATCGAGCATATTGGCGGCTAGCCCGGACGCACTGATTGTCGTCGAAACATCCGGCCATATCGCCTTTGCCAGTGATCGTGTGCAGGACATATTCGGCTATGATCCCAAGGAAATTATCGGCAAACCGATTGAAACGCTGATGCCGAAGCGCTTCCGGCATGGCCATTCCGGCCATTTGCGGCATTTTCTGGATGCCCCGCAAGCGCGCGAAATGGGTGCCGGGTTGCAGCTATTTGCAGCCCGCAAGGACGGAAGCGAATTTCCTGTTGAAATCAGTCTGAACCCGGAAACGGAAGGCGAGGATCTCTCCGTCGTCGCCGCCATCCGCGATGTCAGCGACCGTGCCGCGGTCATGGAAAGCTTGCGGGAAGCAACAAGCAAAGCGAAAATGGCCGAACTGTCGAAATCGGAATTCCTCGCCAACATGAGCCACGAATTGCGCACACCGATGAACGGTGTCATCGGCTTTACAGATCTCTTGCTCACTTCCCATCTGAACGAGGAACAAAAATATCATCTGCAACTGATCGCCGAATCCGGCAGCTCGATGCTCGTATTGCTGAACAGCATATTGGACCTGGCCAAGATCGAATCCGGCAAGTTGAAAGCCGATAACGCACCCTTCGACATTCAGGATGCAATCGCCAGTTCATCCCGCTTGATGAGGGTCGCGGCGGAACAGAAAGGTTTGTCGCTGAATCTGAATATCGACAAAGATCTTCCGCAGCATATTCTCGGTGACGAATATCGGACCAAGCAAGTCCTCACGAATATTGTCGGCAACGCCATCAAATTCACTTCCAGCGGCTGGGTCAGCATATCGGCTTCGGTGGCTGGCGAGCCCGAGGATCGAAAAATCGAGATCACAATCACCGATACCGGCATCGGCATTGCCCGCGCGCGCCAGAAAGAGATTTTTGACGAATTTGTTCAGGCGGATAGTTCGGTTGTCCGCCGTTTTGGCGGGTCAGGGCTTGGTCTTACGATCAGCCAAAGACTGCTCGAGGTGCTCGGCGGCGGAATTTCGTGCGAAAGCGAACTCGGCGAAGGCACGAGTTTTATCGTCACCTTGCCCTTGATCGAGGTCAACCCGCTCATCGCCGACAACGCCAGCCACGCTGACAAGGAAGCGGAGACGATCAAAGTCCCTCAGGACGCGCGCATACTTGTCGCGGAAGATCACGATATCAACAGGGTGCTTATAACGTCACTTCTGGAGCGGCTTGGCCATCATCCCGACATCGCCAAGGATGGCGCTGAAGCGATTGAAAAGATCGAGCAGGCGATCGACGACAAAAAGCCTTACTCGATCGTATTGATGGACCTGCAGATGCCCAATGTCGATGGCATGGAGGCGACGCGTAAAGTCCGCCAGACGGGTGTCTCCGCCGAAGAGCTTCCGATCATAGCCGTGACCGCCCATGCCTATCAGGAGGACATCAAGGCCTGCCATGCTGCGGGCATGCAGGACCATCTTGGCAAGCCGATCATCAAGGATGATCTGAGAGAAGTGTTGGAAAAATGGCTGCCTGCGTCGACGGAGGCGAAGCAGGTCCGGGTGTAGAAGCACCACGCGTGGGTGTTATATTTGGGTGGGCAGGGTTCGCGCAGAATTGCGGCAACGGCGCATTGAACACATCTGAGCTGACCTGCGAATAGTCTCCATTTCTTGACATGTACGCCTATCAGGCCGCCTTGAACATAATAGCGGCGCATGAACGCACCCGGCTGCAATCGGTCGATCACGCAGGCTTTTTCGAAGCACTTGATAATCCTGCTGCGCCGACGGATGCCCTGCGCGCTGCGGAAAGAAAATATCGCGCCAGAGTTTCCGCCAGTTGAAGGCCGAACCCGATGCCGCACGATATGTCATAGAGCCGTTCGATCCGGAGAAACACGATCGGACGGCCTTTTCCTGCGGAGTTGAGCAGGTTGATAACTATTTCAAAAAAAACCGCCAACAAACTCCACAAAGCCGGGAATATCCGCCTCTATGTGATGCGCACAACCGAGAGCGCCATCATCGGTTTCTACGCTATCAATGCTCACGCTGTGGATTATGCAGAGCTGCCGAAAAAATATGCCCGAACCAGACCGGGCCATGGCAGCATCCCTGCTGCCTATATTTCCATGATCGGCGGGGATGAAAGGTACAGGGGAGGCGGCTTTGGCAGCGCCCTGCTGATCGACGCCCTGCTAAAGATCGCGCAGGCCGCCGACCATCTCGGGATCGCGGTGGTGATGCTCAATGTGCTCGATTACGGTGATGCCGAGCGCACCGAAGGACGAAACGCGTTGTATGAGAGTTTTGGCTTCCAAGCGTTGGAAACAGAGACTTTACGGGTGCTTTTGCCGATGGCGACGGTGCGAATGATGGAGGAAGAATTGGAATAATCGCAAATGGCATTGACTGGAATATTCTGAGGCGAATTACGGTAACTGACACTAGTGGAATGTAAGCAGGAATTACAGTAGCAAGCGCAATAATACCCCAATCGTTCCCCTAAAAACCCCTTTCCTACACCCACCCCAATCGCCTATTCTCGTCGTCGGTCCCTCGCTAGGCGCGGGTCAGGCTCTTTGACAATCTGGATAAGCGGAAGACCCTGCCGCGCGCCTGCATAGATCAGGTGCACCGGATTGCACGGCCATTTGGAAGGTCACACTCGGCGCCCTGTTGATGTCCAACAAAGTCAGGAATTCTGCGCTTCAGGGCCAAAGGTCACAGAAAACAAAAGCAGTCGTTTCTGTAAAGTTTGCGGGGAGAAACAAAAATGGTCAGGCTCGCACGAAGCCACAAAGGCACGAAGACTTTAGAGAAAGCGCGCAATCGCTTTGCGGCTTCGTGTCTTCGTGCGAGTCCAATAAAGGCCCCGATCGAAGTGAAGGCGCGTTTATTCGTCCAGCCTCCAAAACAGGCTGTCCTACACCCGACCCCATGGCCTAAACTTCCGCCATGCAGTCGATTCACGCGCCCCTTTTATTTCCGGTAATCCAGCGGCGGATCGCGATCACCGAGCAGCGACTTATATTGATAATCCGGCCCCCGCGCCTTGTCGAACTCGGCCCTGGCCTCGGCGCGCAGCTCGGGGTTGGTGAACAGTTCAATCGCCGCCAGTGCCAGCGTCTTGGCAGCGACCTGCGTGCCTTTGAAGCCGATCGACATGCCGCTTGCTGCAGAAGATTGCCAGCTGTGCGCCGATGTTCCCGGCACCCAGGTTGCTGCGCGCAATCCGACGGTCGGGGTTGCATAAGATACATCGCCGACATCGGTCGAGCCATAGCCGAGCGACTTGCTATAGGGTTGGATCTGCGCCTGGCTGCCCAGCGCATTGGCTGGCTTGTCAAAGCTGGCATATATGGTCTTGGCAAATTCCTGTTCGGCGGGCGTATATTCGATACCGCCTACCTTGCGCAATTTCGCATCCATCATCTTGGCCAGCGTCTCGTTGACCAGCAGAGGGTTGTTGCCGTGGATAATCTCCCAGTCCACTGTGGTTCCGGTGCCCAGAGCAGCGCCGCGGGCAGCATCTTCCAGCCTCGTCCAGATCGCATCCACGCCGTCCGGATCCGGATGCCGGACATAATAGAAGACTTCGGCAAAATCGGGCACAACATTGGGGGCGGTGCCGCCCTCGGTGATCACATAATGTATCCGGCTTTCCTGCGGGACATGCTCGCGCATCATGTTGACCATCATGTCGAACGCTTCGACCCCATCGAGCGCGGACCGCGCCTTTTCCGGGGCGCCGGCGGCATGGGCGGAGATTCCGTGGAACCGGAATTTGGCCGAGCGGTTGGCCAGCGTGGTGCGGGCAGCAGCCGAATTTTCGTCATCGGCATGCCAGTGCAAGGTGAAGTCTACATCGTCGAACAATCCGGCACGGACCATATAGACCTTACCACTGCCGCCTTCTTCAGCCGGTGTGCCATAGAGGCGGACGCGGCCGGCTGTGCCGCTTGTCTTCAGCCATTTGCTCACGGCTATGGCGGCTTCCACCGATCCGGTGCCGAACAGATTATGGCCGCAGGCATGGGCAGCGCCCTTGCCCTCGATAGGGGTGCGGGTGGCGGCGGCATCCTGATTGATGCCCGGCAGCGCGTCATATTCGGCCAATATGGCAATTACCGGACCATCATCGCCAAATTCTGCGACAAAGGCTGTGGGAATGCCCGCGACGCCGGATGTGATCTTGAATCCATTGGCTTTGAGCGATTGTTTCAAAAGATCGCTGGATTTCTGCTCCTGATAGCCGACTTCCGCCCATTCCCAGAGTTGTCGCGCAGTTTTTGCCGATTCGCCGGACCGCGCATCGACCATCGCCGATATCTCGGACATGATGTCTTTTGTTTGGGCTTGAGCCGAGGCTGGAAGGGTAGCGAGCGCGAAAATCAGGGAAAAACGTATCATGGACACCTCATCTGGCTAGTAAATTGGATAGATGATCGCACAACATGGGTGAGCGGGGCAACCTGGTTATGTACCTTTTTGCGCGCCTTTTCCGGTCAATTGCAAAAAGGGAACTCGCAGGTGCAACATTTCATATTGCAACTTAATTTGGCTCGGTCATAGTCGCCTGACAAGTTCCAAACCAAATGGAGTAAAACCATGCGTAAAATATCCTCCCTGATCCTCGCGGCAACCGCGCTGTCCTTCACTGTTCCAGCATCTGCTGCTGAAGCAGAGCGCAACGACCGTCTCTATGATGCAAGCGGTTCGAGCGTTGCCAAAGTAACCCGCGTCACCGACGCCGGCGATCTTCTGGTAATCTACAAAGGCAAAGTACGCCGGATCGAAGCTTCGACGCTTTCAAACAGCGACGGCAAGCTGATCACCAGCCTGACCAAGACTGAAATCCGTCGCCTCGACTAATTCCGAACTCTACCGGTCACGCTGACAAACCGTGATTGTCGATATAAAAAAGCCGGTGCTTGCCTCAAGTGCCGGCTTTTTTGCGCCGTTCTGCCGCCACCAGGTCCTCCGGCCAGTTGATGTTCAAAAACAGGCCTTCGTCGGACCATGTCACTGTTTTTGCGTCGGTTTTATCGGCCAGCCATCGCAGGGAAGGCGCCCTCTCACCGGGTTCATAGGCGTCGCGGATCCGATTGACGATATCACAACGCCAATAAGCAAAGGTTGGATGGAGGCGCTGCTGATCCTGGGCCACGGCGCAACTGCCACTCGCACACAGCCGTTCGATCAGATCTGCCGGTGCATAAGGTGCATCGACCGGGACCGTGACAAAGCCGGCTATCTGCGGCTCATGGCGTTGCAACCTGGCCGCAACCGAAAATATCGCACCAACCGGCCCGTCGGGAGCTTCGGGATCATCGCTGATTACTGGGAGGCCGGTGTCGTAAGCCTGTCGTGCCGACAGGATGATGGGATCGGCTATCGTAGGATATCTGCTGATCAGAATATCAATCAGCCTTCGTCCGTCAAAATCGATGACGGCCTTGTCTGTCCCCATGCGGGTCGACTGCCCACCCGCGAGAATCACAAGGCACACGGACGGATTGTTGATCATGTTGGCGTTTCCGTATGAAGCATCGCGCTTCAATCTGGCCTCAGCTACCTACTCTGTCCAGCAATTCCCCGATCAAATCGGTTGGCTCGCTATTGTCTGGGGTCTCTGCTTGCGCGGATCGCTCCAGTTCGGACTTCAGTCTGCGATCGAATAGCGAGCGGTTTGGCCGACGACTGCTCTGCACCGGGCTTGCTGATGCCCATTGCCTGCTTGCTTTCTTGGACGACTGCGCAGGATATATGAAGCCATTGACCGGAAACGCTGTGGTGCCAAGCTTGCCAATTGGCGCATACCAAATCCGGACAAGGCTCCAGTCATTGTTCTCGGAAACATCCTTGGCTGCAACACGGCGTTCGATCTGACCGCGCCTGCCATTGATAAGGGACCAGTTGGCATGGCTGATCAGGATAGTGCGATTATCGACAATTTTCCGGACTACCGCGACATGACCAAGCCGCATCGATCCATAGCTTGGTAGTGAGAGGACAGCACCTTCTGCAGGCATTGTTCCGCGTTGATAGGTGCCGGCCGCTTGGTTCCACCAGCTATGGGCATCGCCATAAATCTGTATGCCACTCATTTCCCGGGCGAATGGAACGCATTGCAGATAGTCATTTGCCTTGGCAGGAGTGGGCAGGATAATGGCCTGCAGCACCAACAGGATCGGTACGACCGCATTGCGGAGCAAGTGAATTGAATTGTGTAAAGCAGTTGCGTTCATCGTCGTAGAGATAAACGGCTGGAAAAAATGCGCCGCTAATGAGCATAGTGAATCATGTGTAAACCATGATTAATCTGGATCGGAGCTGCTATCGCAGGTTGACGGCTCCGTCTGAAACTTCAAAATGCAGCGAGTTTTCAGGAATATCCAGGAATAATCCCGGTTCGGTGCCCGTAAGCCACACTTGACCGCCCCTTTCTGCTAATTTGTCGAAAAGAGCCGCACGGCGCGCTGGATCAAGATGGGCAGCGACTTCATCAAGTAGCAAAATTGGTCGACTTTCGCGCCTTTCGGCGATCAGATCGGCGTGCGCCAGAATGATGGAGAACAGCAGCGCTTTCTGTTCGCCGGTTGAACATTTTTCCGCTGGTTGCTGTTTGGCAGCATGCAATACGTTGAGGTCAGCGCGATGCGGCCCCTGTAAAGTCCGTCCCGCTGCGCGGTCTGCGGATCGATTTTGTTGCAGCATCTGATGGAGTTGATGTTCGGTGTGAAGCATATCGTCCACTAGCCTTAAAATCGGAATAGCAAATATCTTGCTGTCTGATTGTTCCAACTTTTCGTTCAATGCGAACACCATCCGGTCCCGGGCTTGTGCAACTGACGAACCGAATTGCGCCAGTTGGGCATCCAGTCCTTCGAGCCAGTCCTTGTCCGCGGGATATGCATCGGCGAGCAGCCGGTTGCGTTCCCGTCGTGCTGCTTCATATCGCGAGCAGTTTCGTGCATGAGCAGGTTCCAGAGCCATGACCAGCCGATCCAGAAAATTTCGTCGACCCGCGGCTCCTTCAGTGAACAGTCGATCCATCGCAGGCGTCAGCCATAATATGGAAAGCCACTCGGCCAGATCATTGGTCGGGGC
>TARA_R110000824_G_scaffold10774_1_pt1 | contig 19040 bp, 11 predicted proteins | sample TARA_R110000824 | Tara Oceans TARA_R110000824 (sample SAMEA4397747) | marine metagenome | biome: Polar Biome; feature: [MES] marine water layer (ENVO:01000295) within the mesopelagic zone...; material: water (ENVO:00002006), including particulate matter (ENVO:01000060) such as......
ATCGTGACTACCCTGAATCTGAGCCAACGCTACATTTGCATGATCCTCAAAGATAATTTTCGACTCACAACCGCCGTCAGTGTTTTCTGATGTACTGTTCCTTAGCGTTACATCAGGCGCGGTTCCTGCCACATCAATGACGCCAGAGAAAGTGGCCTTCTTGGTGCTGTCCAACTTCAAAACGTTGGTTTGTGATGCGTTGCCGTCGGTGGTGTAGAAATACAGAGCCGCCCCATTCTCGGCATTTGTCCAAGCGGCCTCGGTCAGGGCTTCGATTCTTGCGCCTACCGTTTGTGTGCCGCCGGAATCCTCCGCGCCGGTGAACTCGATGACACCGAGCCGGTGACTATCGCCCATAACTGCGCCATCATTAGCGGAAAGACGCAACGCCCCACCGGTATTAGCACTACTCGTTGTTGTGTCGTGAACCTCAAGCTGAACTTGCGGACTTGCCGTGCCAATACCAACACGATTGTTGGTTTCATCAACAACAACGGTTGTTCCGTCAATTTCAAGATCCGAAAAGACACCGGTAGCGCCTGCAGTCCCACCCGGAAAACTAGGAGAAGTAATGCCCATCAGCTACCTCGTGCTTTTTGAAACCAAAACTCGTAGTTACCATCGTTATCAGAACCTGAGTCGAACCCCGGACGGAAATAAAGTTTTCCATCAGCAGCTACACTACAAGGGATAGAAGTTGCAAAGACATCATTGATGGCTGTACCTACAGCAGTACTGCTATAGGCAAGCCGTTCGTTGATATCTCCACTTGTCCAGGCGGCTGTTTGCCCTATTCTGGGTGTGTAGTTGCTTGCGGATCCATCTGAACGAACATAGTGAAAAGATACCAATAGCCACATCGTAGCGGAATCCGTTACCGGTAACTGCAGATCGGTTTCTTCACTGGTCCCTGCGTCTGTATGTGTACCAGTTATCCGTAAAAATGTTGGTTCAGAACGGCCCATAGCTGCCTCCTATGTTGGATGACTACTCGACACCGACTGAGTGTGCCGGAGCAAGAAGTACAGCACCTGTAGCAGCGTGATCTTCTAGGACATTTCCAATGACCATAGAAGCAGTTCCAGCAGAAGTGCCCCAACCGCCTGGAGTATCTGATAGATAGACGGGATACCCGACACCACTTGAAGCACTGGTATTAACACCTGTGACGAGTTTATGGCTTACGACACGGATTGGTGCGCCTGTGGCTGCAGCATGATCAGCAACTCCCAGCATACCGAGATGTCGTCCTGCAACATTGGCATCTGCAGTGCGAAAGGAGATCTTATCTCCCGTGTATCCCATGGCTTGTACGATATCATTTGCAGCAATTGCACCGACAGCAGTACCGATAAAGGATCCATGGTAGCCAGTACCATGTTGGGGCTCAAGATAATCAGGTTTAATATGGGGCATGTGAGAGTCTCCTTCTCTACTGAATTAGTGCAGCCTAAGTATACGTTACATTGGGCGCGAGTAGAACACCTTTGCCCTCTTCTAATTGAATAACAGTTCCGATCTGTTTTTTCCCTACTTTGGGGGCAGATAGTGTCCAGTCGCCTGTACGATTAAGATAAACTGGATCTCCAGTTTTTCCTTTTTGTGTTTCCATTTCTACAACAGCATAAGATAAACAGCGAATCGGAGCATTGGCCTCTGTTGCATGATCGGCAACTGCAAGGAAACCATTATATAGACTTTTCTTGCGCGAAGAAGCAGGCGAAACTACAAGCCGATCTCCCTTTCGACCGACTACAATAACAACTTGGTTCTTCGTAAGGGCTTCTGTAGACTGTCCACCAATGGCTCCGTGGTGGCCTTTATCTCTTTGCGGGTACAGGTATTGGGGTTTAATTTTTGGCATCGAGGTTTCCTCTCTTATGGGACTATGCCCGCCTGAATTTTCAGGTATGTGTATTTGTTGTTTAGAGTATCACTAAATAGAAATTCGTCACACTATTCTTCTTTCTTTACCTTCTTCGCCTTCTTCGCCTTCTCATCTTTTAGTCTCGCCTCTTCGACAACAGCTCTTAATCTTGCGATTTCTTGTCTATCTGCGTAGTCTGCTGTTATATCTCCCCAACGAGATCGTTCTAATGCAAGACCGAAAGGTAGTTCTGTGCCTCTTTTTCGTTCGGCTATACTCAACTCCTCTCGCTTCTGCATTTCGGCTGCGCCTATTGCCCCTACCCTATGCTGCTGTGGCCCACTCAGTGTATCGGATGGCAGGAGTGCAGGTGTCTCAATAGGGTATGGTTTCATTACCCCCGAATAAGCCCCCATGAACCATTTAAATCCTTTATATGCATGGTGGGCTGAGTGGCTCGCCTGGCCCGCCTTATCTATCTTTCCAGTTTTCGGGTCTATTACTTTGTCAAAAGCTCGCCTTGCATGGGGATTATCAAGGATTAAAGGATTTAACAGACCTCCAATCTCATTTGGAATAACAGGTAGTATAGAACGGAACAATATTACGACTTCTGAGTGATATACAGGAGCGTTGTCGTGCTCTCTCTGAGCTACATCCAGACCTAGAAGAGTAAAAAGTTTATTTTCATAGGGAGTCAACCTAGTTTCTTTAGAGATATGAGATCCACCAGTGTCCAAACCTGTAATGTTTTTTAGGGTTTGTTCTAGTCCTATTTTATGGGTTGGATAAACAGCATCCAATGTTGGTGACCAGAACCTCTCTTCCCAATCAGGAGCCAATAGCTGATTTAAATCGGGATTGGCTACCGCTGCTATTTTAATAAATGTACCGGTAAGACCAACTCCAAAAGCATTCCAAAGATCTGAAGCATCCAGGAGAGTCATCCTGGGCATCATATAGCCTAGGTACTGATATGGCTTTCCATGTATATTCTTATAATGAGCTTTTTCTGCCTCATCTGTGCGTCTTGCTTGTATAAATCCCCTTGGCCGCGTCCAATCAGAAACCATGTAACGAGCTAGTTCGTCCATTCTCTGCTGTTCATCTTTATACTCACCCCCCACACCCGGATCAGAGACTAGAGGTACTGTGTCTCGAAATGTATACTGCTGATGTATTCGTTTGAGTTTCGACTTACCTGTAACTGCGTCTATAAAAGCTTTATCTGGACGAGTCATTGGTTCTGTTATCGCTGTCATAGCTTGCTTCATTGCCAGCTTATAAAATCGATAGAACGGGATCCATTTTCCGAACCAGTATCTCAATTCAAAATCTGTTAATGCGTGTTTCCAATCGTATAAGGCATCCTTGGTTAGTTTTGCAGCTTCTTGCGGTGTGTTTCCTTTTTGGAGCATATCCATATATAGATTCGCTCGCTGTCTTTGCTGGACATAGGTAGCAAACCAACTAATATCATCGCGCCAATTGCCCATTGCTTTAAGCAACCTATTAGGCAACTTAGTCTCAATAATGGTATGAAAATGACTGAGTAGATCTTCCCGAACAACAGTATCGAGAATACCTTGTTCGATCATCGAATCCGTAACCCGTTTATTGGGCAGAATTTGCCCATGGTCTGTGATGATTACGCCTTTCGGATTATGCCAAACTTTCTGCGCGGCAGGATTTATTAGCGCATTGGTAATACTTCCGAGAACAGGTGTACGCAACATCCCTGGTATATTCTTCTGTATACTTTTTTCAATTTCAGATTGTATCTTAAAGAGTTTAGTACTCCAAGAAGGCATCCCTAGAAGAAGCTGAAAGCTTGTTTTTGATGCCTGACCTAAGCCATGCTCATACCAAATCTGCGAAAAATCACCAATAAAGTTGTTATAGAAATACGTAGGCCTAGGATTAATTAATCCAGTAACAATGGAAGTCCGCCATAGTCGATTGTATTCCCATTTTCGACCAAGCGATATAATATCATCTATGCCTCTTGCTTGTTTAAAATCATCATGTAGCTCCTTTGTTACTGGAGCCATTGAATTATCAATCTCTTGAGCGATTGCATTCATCGTATAGAAAGGACGACCTGATTCGTCCATTCCAGTTTGGACCAGATCAACTAGTCGAGTTTTATCCTTACGCGAAGCTTTCGCACCACGGACATATGACTGAGAATAAGGAATTCCCTGGCTGACTAAAACACGATTAATCTGACTAAATGGTGGAGACTCTTTCTGGAATGTTGTCGCTCCTTTTGGTGCTAAATACTCCCCCTGTATTCCTTTCCCCACTTCTTGCTTGAGCTTTTGTCCTGCACGAAGTTGGAGAGCGGGATCAGTTATTTCTTGAAACTTATTACCCAGAAAATTTCTTAGGTTCTTCGCGTCGTCAGGGGAAAAAATACCACCAACAGCGCGCCGTAAAAGTCTATTCATACGGTATTGGATGGCAGCTTGCGAAGCAGCCTGCGCGCCTAGCGAAAGTTCCCTAACAGGTATAGTTGTACTTTCTCGGGGTGTACCAGCAGTTATATATCCACCCCCACCATATTCAGGGACATGTCTGAAGGCTACTTTTGTTTCGATTCGGGCTGCTGATGCTGGAAAGAAAGTTTCTGATTTCGGAACCGCCCGCTCAATCTTACCTGTATAATCAGACATCTCTCGAACAAAGTGCCTATAAGTAGGAGCATTTTCCTGAATCATTTTATACGCAAATCTATAGAATTGCATAGCTTTCACTTGGCCCATGTTCCCACCTTGGGGTACCGCCATACGTGAAAGAGCGATTAAAGGATTACCGCGTATAAATATACCTGCAATCCTTCTATCCTGATCGCTGACTCCATTAGCTTTTAAGAGAGCATTATGACGGTCATCCTTCAGATCATTAATCTCTTTTTTTAGCTCAGTTATTTTTTTCTGTCTTTTTGTCCCTGTTTGCGGCCCCAGCCAAGTGGGCATCCCCAATTCTCTCTGGTATTTCTTGTCCAATTCTACCAGTCTTCCTACTTCTTGCTGTTTTTTCGATATCGTAGCATCGATTTTCACGATATCGCCATTGTACTGTTTAAGCGTTTCTTCAACATCTCGGAGATCATCTACCATAGTCTTGAGGCGAGGATCTCCCCGCATCTGACTATGAGCATCTTTCCAAAAACCATGTAGGCGTGTGTGTCCTCCACGGAGTTCTCTACCTTCCCCATCTACAAAGTCATATAGTGCTTCACGGCGATATTTAGTCCGCATAGTTTTATGTACTTTTCGAGCTTCTTTATCTGCAAACCTACCTATCCAATAGAACTCATCATCAAAATGGTCTTTTAGATAATGAAGCGATTTCGTAGCTTCCAGAACAGATTTTGAAGTCTTACCGATTTCTGCGAGTACAGGATCGGATGCCTGACCAAGCAGAGTAAGACGATCTCGGAACCAATCAATATCTGTTACAGCTTGCCCTAAGTTGGGGTCTTGTTTTGCGAGATCCAATGCCTCAACAAAAGTAATCGAATCCGAGTGGGGGTCTGTAGTTTTTCTCGCTTTATGGAGTACTTCCGGCAACTGTTGCTGCAGTATGAAAGCTTCATCGGATGTTAGCTTCATCCGTGTTTTGCCCTCACGAGATTTCTCTAAGATCGACCGGAGGAGATCTCCAGCTTCTCCCGTTTTTGTCCCGAGAATAGCTTGTGATACGTCATCCCAATAGGGAGCAATTACTTCACTGATTGCAGGCCAGCCATATTCACCTAATAAGAAATGATTAAATTTCTCAGGATCAAGTAGTAACTCACCCTTTTTTAAAGCATTGTAGGGAGAATCTGCTTTTTCTACATAGAGAGTTGCAGGAGCTAAAATATCCTTGAAGCCTTTTGGCCCCTTCGGTAGACGGTTCAAGGCCGCTCTTCCCAAACGTATATCTCTTGCTGCTTCTCGATATGCTTGTTTCCAACCATTTGCGCGGGCTTTCTCACGCATCAGTCTCATATTATCATTTATATGCTTTCGAATTTCTGCACGTTTCAGTTTATTCGGATCATTCTTATACAGTTCCTGTAATTCTTTTTCAGTTGCACGAGAAGATTTCTGAAATGCATCAGCCTTCTGAGATAATCGACGTTCTTCTTTAAGCATCCACGAAACATCATCGTCACTGATATAGTGGGTCAAACCGGAGTCTTCTACCCACATCCTCCGTACCGTTGGAACACCATAACCAGCGGCAAGCTTTCGCTTTGCCGCTTCCCTGGCCATATCTGTAGAGATCGGCGGTGGCGCACCCGCTTCTGTTTTCGAGAAAGGTGTTTCAATGTTTATCCAGCGTCCTGTTGGACGCACTTCATCTAATATGACTTGAGAAGCTCCATTAAGCCTAGCTTCCGCATGTTTGGCCAGTTGACTAAGCTGATTCTTCTCATTTCCTAATCTCATTAATCTAAGAAGTGGAACTACTGCACCTTGCGCAGCTTCTTCCGCTTTTTCAGCAATAGTTAAATTCTCCCTTTCAGCATTTCTGATAATTTTTGAGCGTTTTTCAGTCTGCCCGTGCATATTTATTAGTGTCCGCCTTCCTACGCTTATGCGGTTTCGTAGATCTGCTGACGGAAAAGGCGTTCCTTTTAATGGAGTTCTCATGTAGTTATCGTATTCCGATAACATTGCTTCAATATAGCGTTGTCGCTCATCTCGATTAAGGCTATTAAACAATATCACATTAAGAGCTTTAATGGCCCCAGCTTCCTCTATGTCAGTTAAAATCTCAACTTCTTTTGTATTAATTCCCTCCCACAGTATACGCTCTTGAGCTTTAGCTTGGATATGGGGATCCAGGACAGCGCGGTGATCTTCTGCTAATTGATCTATTTTTATATCTATATCTTTTGCTTGCTTTCTGGCTTTGTTTAGATCTGCTTTCAGCTTTGTGTATTCTTTTGCTACTGCAAGATGCCCTTCTCTCCAGACCTTTAAATCATGTTCTACTTTATTCTGTTGACTAATTTCGGAAGCTAATCGTGCCTGTGTAGCCTCGATTTTTGCCTCAATCCAGTAAACATCGTCATCCCCAGCCTTGGGTGTTGGGATTTCTTGAGATACTTTTGGCGATTCAACCCATCTAGCTCCTATAAGTTGGCGAGGCTCAATCGGAGACATGAGCGCATCTTTTGAGTGAGCTTCCCAAATATCACCATTGCGGACATACTTTATTCCATTCTTTGTATAAACATCACCATCTATGGTCCGTGCTGTAATATCTCTTTCGATGTCTACTAAAATCTCATCAAAATCTGTTTTCGCTAATTCTCTCGCTTCCTCTTGGGTCTTGCCACCCTCCATTACATGATAATCGAATCTCTTATTTACATATTCCTGAACATTTTCAGGCTCCATAAGATGGACACCCGGAAGACTTATTGGGCTATGGTGCCCAATCGGACCATGGTATCCCCCCAATTCCTTTCCTGCCTCTGCTTGGGCATTTTCTGTAAGCCTCGCCTGCGCTGCCTGATCATCTAGGTGTAGCTTTATATCAGGCTCGCCTAGGGCTTCAATGGTAGCCTTTTTTTCGATGAGGGGAGCAATCCGCCGTCCTGTATCTGAGTGATTCTTTAGAATCTTATGTGCTTGTGTAAAAGTCTTACCCTGTTCAGGGAGGGTTAAATTCTCAAGAAGATTGCCTAAACGATCTTCTGAGTTTTTCCACGTTTTATATATTTTTGCAGTTTTAAGCCAAGCTTTTGTACTCGAAGCTATAAACATCGTTGCTGGATCTGCGCCTATTCCAGGTACAAACTCTGTAATCCACCCAGCTATGGCCCCAAATCGTCGGAAATCTCTAATACTATCGTCATCTAGATCTAATGCCCGTGCTAAGTCTCCATAAAAATCAGCCGAAACATCTGCTAAGAATTCATGTTGTTGCATGGTATCGAGCATAAATTTCAATTCTTCTGGATCGTTAGTTTGCCCAGACATTGTTCTTACGCCATCGAGATACATCCTAGTAAAGGCTTCGATCTTTTTCCCTTGTTGAATACTTCCAGGTCTTTTGGGGTCTTCTACTTTGGGTAGAATCTCTCTAAGGGTATGCCTAGCTCCCAGTGATTGCTGTACTCGCAAAGCACCGGCATACCATGAAGTCGGCATTGTGCCTGTCCAATAGGCCATTGGATGCGGTTTTTGGAAGTTACGAGCTTCAGTTGAATAATGCCGCGTAGTCGAAGGCCACATTGAAGCAAGTCCAATAGAAACCCAGCCCTGGAGCGTATCAAGCTGTATATTTGTACCTATTCTACTAAGCTCCGCAAGCGTTCTCACAGTAGGATTTTTAATCTGTTCTCGTATTTGGTCTTCTGTTAGCCCATAGCCTGCTTCTTCTAATTTTTTAGAAAATCCTAGAGTCTTATGCCACTCCATTAAATACTTTCGACTACCCTCCCAATCGATTAGAGCGAAGGCTTCGCCCGATCCTCCCATTTTTATTTGGTGTACGTTTATGTTGGTAGCTCGGGTTGCGCGCTTATCAACTTCGTTGCGTAGAGTTAGTTCTCTATCGAGTTGTTCTTCTGTTTTTGGAGAATGCGGATCCTGTCGTCCTAGATTCGAATACTCAAAATCTGGGTACTCGCTCGCCATTATCTGTTCTACGTGTGCCGGAAACGCGTCTAGCTTAAACGAAGTTTCGTCGAAAACACCTTCTTTAAAGAAGGAAAGATTTACATATTTTGCTGGACCCAGTATTCGATCCCTATATTTTGCCTCTCGCTCTAGCTCTGTGGCTCTTCTTGTATCCTGTAGAATGAGCTTGTACTCTCTTGGATCTTCACGAGCTGTATCTAATAGAGATCTTTTAAGAGTATAAACATTACTTTCATCACTAACAATAATGTCGTGAGGATCACCCACATATTCAGATTTCTTAAATTTGTTTATATAGGGTAAATCAAACGTTTTCTTTTCTTTGATCTCTTCTATCATGGCGTCCATGCCCATAGGCGGAACCTGCTTTACTTGCTCTTTCCACTCTCTAAAAAATGCTTGAATATCGCCATTTTCTTCCTCAGATAAAGACTGAAAACCTCTCTTACTAATCTTGTCCGCAAGCTCATTACCGTGTTCTCCTCCTTCTGATCGTAAGATAGTTAGAATAGAGCTATCTTGCGGAACTACAGGACCTGGAGGAAGAATCTCTGTTTCTAATTTCCTGATCCTCTTCTGCTGTTCGGGTTTTTCAGCTATCCCTGGAAGATACTCACCAGCAAACTTGGTAGCTTCTAGCTCTGCTTTTTTAAGCACTCTTCGATTAAATTCATTGCTTAGATCCTGACTAGTCTCAAGACCTTTACCCGCAAGGTATGCAGCTATTTTAGGATTACGTTGAGCAGCAGTTATCAAAGCTCCTGTTGCGCTAAAATCAGCAACAGCAGGTGTATACGCTGCGATTGCTTGTGCCCCAGCAGTTATCTGTTCTGCTTTACGTTGTTTCCAATCTTCTACCTCACGAGCTAAAGAGGTTTTTCGAACCCAAGTATTCCCTGTCGGATCAAATGTCTCTTGATCATATTCATCGTGGTATTCATCATCAGGTTTTAGGACGAGCTGTTTCCTGGAAATTTGCTTAGTGGGTATTAACATCCACTCGTCTTTTTCCTTCCCGTAGGGTGCCCAGGAAAATTGGGATTGTTCTTTAAGCGTAGGTACAGAGTAATCAGCATTATCCTCGGGATCTGGTAGATTCAGAGGAATTGATTCAGTGCGAAGTTGTTTCTCTGTGGGCATTGGTTACTCGATATTCCAAGGGTTCTGCTGCTGTCGTTTGAACTCCTTTTCTTCTGCTTTCTTCTTCTGTTTTTCTCTCTGCATCTCTCTCTGCGTTTCCCGCCACCTGCTGTCCATAAGATTTCCTGCTTGTTCTTCATCTGTATAAGCTTGTGCTCGTTTTTCTGCGGCTGTCTGTAGTGCTTGGGCTTGTTTTTTTGCCGAAGTGAAAGGTGCTGCCATTTCAATAGCTTCGCCAGCGCGAAGTGCTCCTGCTGTTTTCTTTCTTTCTGCTTCTGCGAACTCTGCTTCTGTCTCGTCCTCTTCTGCAGAAACCCCGAGTTGGCCATACAAAGCATTTCTCCGTGCTTCATCGTAAGTGATTCCAGGTGTTTTTGTTTCAGGCCCACCCAGATCCCGCATCTCAGTTCCAGCAGGTTTGTAGGCAATAGCTGCGTCTAACTCCTCATCAGTAACTTCCATCGCACCTGTTGCAGCAGCACGCTTTTTGATGAGTTCCTTGGCATCTCGGTAGGTCAGTCCTTCCAATTCTTCGGGACTAATGATGAATTCACCTGTCGAGGGTTGTCCCATTCGAGGTTCTCCAACCTGGAAACGTGGATCTGTTGCTACGAGTTCCTGCAACTGCTTAATCGCATCGGCATCTGCTATAGCTTGGCCTCCAGCACCCTCTAACCCTAGGCCACGTTCTCCTACTGGAACATGTCCTTCAGTGATATCGGGCTTATCCAAATCTTCCCAATCTGCGACATCTGCATAGAGTGACCCGGTTTGGTTAAAACGGAAGTCTTCTAATATCCAATTGTCTATCGACTTTCTTGATAGAGGTTTGCCGTCACCCCCTGTCAGAGTTTGACCGGATTTATCCCCAGAAACTCTTACTGTTGTACCTCCTTCTTTATCATGCCAATAGCCTGTTCCATTAAGCACAAAGAGAGTTCCGTCTGGATCATCTGTGACTATTCCCTCTTTATCTAAATTAACTTGGGCCTGAAGATCTGGAAGATTACGTTTTCGCATAATCTCTTTTGCTTCTTCTTCAGTAACTTCACCGGCTGGAATATCTTCTTCTGGCCCCAAAGACTTGAAATCACCAGGATCAATCTCTTCGGCCCGCGAAGCGGCAGCTTCTTCTTCTGTAGGCTCCTTTCCCTTCTTATTTAATCCAGAACCTACCTTAGTAAGGAGGCTCCCAATATTACCCGATCCTTTTCCTTTGGGTCGATTAGGGAAAAGTGCATCATAATCTCCAGATCCGTATAAACGAGCTTTTGCTTTTAACTGTTCATGTGCAGGCCTATTCGGATCTGCAGCTATGCCTCGGTAAGCTTCTTGTACACTTTCATCTGAAGCCTTTCGTATATCCTGTGCTAACCACCGAAACCGTTGGGCATCTGGAACATTCTCCCATTTATTCTCTGCTATTCTCTCTTGAATTCCCTTATCACTCAAGATTGCATGTCTCATTTGTACATAAGCAGGATCATTATCATGACTAGGTTGTCCTAGTTCTTCGATAAAATCTGCTACCTGATCCCGAGTTTGTGTAAGATTACCCTGAGCTAGTTGGCCCGCGCTTAACGCGCCTGTAAGCATTCCTCCGCCCATAGGAGCAGCTTGGGCAGGTGCTCCAGTGGGTGCTCCAGTGGGTGCTCCTGCTAAAGGCGCTGTAGCAGGGGGTGCCCCAGTAGGTGGTGAAACAGGTGTTCCCGTTCCGAGTGGCGGCGTTGTGGGGGTAACCCCTGCTACTGGAACTTCTTCTTCGATTCGAGTCTGTTCTCTAATTTCTTGACTAGAAATTAATCTCTCTGGTGAACGCATACGACCATCAGCATATTCTACCTGCCTTTCTGCCGCCATAATTTGAGCTTTTCCAATTATAGAGGTAGTCGTTTGGATCTCATCAAAGAGTGCCTCTCTCTGTTCCATGGCTTCTTTTATTGCTTGGTGCGTAAATTCTTGGCCCCCTGCCTGCAGCATATCCGACCCTTGTTCGAGTTTTGGGAGCCATGTGTTATCTATATCTTCTGCTCGTCTTTGAACCTCATCTGCCCTCGCTATTATGTCGATGACATCGTTCCAATATGAAACCGATGTACTTAGTGCCTTATATGCGGGGTTTTTGCTTTGTTCAAGGGATTCATCATCCTCGAACAATCCTAGCTCTTCCCTAACGTTAATATGTAGAGCACCGGGTCGGGTTATGTCGTGATGTTCAAGCTGGGCTATAAACTTAGCCGCTTCTGCAGGCCTTTTTCCAGCAAGATCTGCTATTAATTTCGTGAAAAACTTGTGCCTATCCTCTGTAGTTATAATTGATGTTCTACTCCCATCTCCATCTGCATTGTCAATATCTCCGACTTGTCTTCCAAATTGGGTTGTGTAGCCCATCAGTTGTTCTGAATCTGTTCTTCCTGGATTACGGGACCAATCTTCAAATTGTGCGTGCCAACCACGTTCAAGTGCTCTTTCTGCAGTCTCAACAAGAGCACTTCCTTTTCTGAAATTGAGTTGATCTTCTGCATTCATCTGACCATAGATCATCTTCTTTTCTTCTGTAATGAAATTAGATACACCAAGATACAGATCAACTTTATACCGTAGCCATTCTCGGCTATACAGCATCTTATCCCCTGCTAGATCTGCTGTAATTTCATCTATTTTTCTCAGGAGATCCATGGCAGCTAAACGACTCTGAAGTCGTGTATCGTCGGCCTCTTCAGGAACATAGGGATCACCTAGCGCATAGCCGCCCAGTTCCATGCCTTTACCGATAAAATGCCGACGCCTAGCTCTATGCCACTTTCGTAGCATGTCATGGGCTTCGGGCGATACAGGTGTTTGATTTTCTACTTCAGCCATGATTAGTTCCTATTATTACTAAGGTCCGGTTCCGGTTTCAGGTGTTGGAGCAGCAACTGGCGATGCTTGAACTGCTTGCCCTGCACCAGATAAGTTTGTATTGGCAAGCATTCCCGAAACCAGTTGTACCATTTGCATTTGCGCTGCAAGTTCTGCATCTCCTCTAGCAAAGAGGAGTGTTCGGAGATTTTGCTTCTCTATGGCCGCTGATTTGTCCATGACATCTTTGATGCTTGCATAACCTGCAGCCATTTTCTCTTTGGTCGCTTCTCCCATTTGCTCTATTCCTGCTTGCATCTTTCCACCAGGAGACATTCGACCCCCTTCTCCCTCAAGCATCTCACGCAATGCAGATTGTTCTCCTGCAGCTACCTGCTCCTGATAAGGGGTAAAAGCTGCAGTAATATCTGATTGAGCTGCTTTTCCTGTTGCTGCAGCTTCTTCTTCAGCCAATCGTTGTTCTGCAAGTTTTCCGGCTGCTCTTGTACTCCCACGTTCAGCCTTTCTCTCCCACCGCTGTTCTTTTCGAGATTCATCACGTGTAGGATCATACCCAGTGGTACTACCTTTCTCGCCAAATACTTTTTTCCCTGCTGCGACATTTGCAGCCGCCATAGGATTAATTGCTGCTAATCCTGCTTTTTTCCAATCAAGAGCCATGTTTTCTCCTACTTAAACCATAGAACTTTCATATTCCGTGTACGGATACGAAGCACCTGTGTACTCTTTACAAAACAACCAAGCCAAGCTGTATGCCAGCCTTTGGTTCTTACGCTTGACCCACTCGTAAAGAGCCTATGCCCAGACCAGATACGATCCCGATTGGTCATTCGATAATGCTCATCTGGTGAGGTACTGTCGTCATAATATCCGCCTGTTGGGGCATATCGAATTTGCCCTGTATGTTCGTTAGAATCATAGAAAAAACGAATACTCTGTTCAGTATCCTCGCCAATAGCTCCTGAATCCCGATTATCGGGAACTCCTCGCATTGAGTGGGGGGTTCCTGCTATTACGATTTGCCATGTGCAGATTACGATACTAGCATCAAACGGAAGATAGAATGTGACTGATGCCCCTGGAATGGGGTCTACTTTATCAATTACATTTCCGGTATCGTCTGTTCCCTCGAACAACAGATTCTGATAATCAAGAATACCTGTTTGACCAGACATCCTAGAACCCCACATATTCCCTGCTCGAATATGTCTGGATCCTAGTGTCCAACCACTAGACTGGTGATCCGTATCAAGGTTCCCATTAAGTACAGCTAGAGAATCCGTACTATTATTACCCTCATAAAAATTAGTATTAACGTCACTTGGATCAAGAACTGAATTCGCAGTAAATTTTGTAAGATTTAGTGCCATTTAATATGCCGTAAGTAATTTTTGGAAGGGGATAACAGCTAGGTCACATCCTGATAATCCGCACGTTCCATAGCCACTAAATAATGCTCCAGAAGGCGGTGTTGATGCAACAACAGCTATATGAACCTTTACTGTCTGTAGGGATCCATCAATAACATCAGATGCTGTAATGACGTGTCGAATAGCAATATCTGCCATTTTAAACTGTTTATCTTCAGAACCCAGCGAAATGGGATTGTGGTTGTACCAACTCAACTCTGAGTCCACAAAACGTTCAGATCCTGTTAAAAACCTCTTGTTACCTGAAGAATCCGTTACCGATATCCTAAAGATGGCATGGATATCGTGGAGGCCTTCTTGATTTTCTGTTTGCCATAGAACTTTGATGTGCCCATTAAACATTACCAAGACACCATCTAAAGCTGTTTTAATTATTCCCCCTGTCTGTAGGATAATGGGATCAGTTTCATCGTATATAAAATCGGCAGCAGAAGTGGTACCCCCGCCGTTGCTATTAAGCTCGCTCCATGCATTTACAGAAGCCTCATCGTAATCTGGATTGTATGGAGAATCGAGAACAGTATATGAATGATCTACTCCTTGAATCTTGGCATTCTTAGCTACCCCCACTACACTGGGGAGATGCTCACGAGTAAGAGCTTCTACGACTACATCCCCTGGACCGATATCGTTTACCAAGTCTTCTACTGCTGTAAAATTATCATTGATACCTTCTGCAGTAATCGCATCTCCATCCTGTATTGATCGCCAAGTGCTCATCGCATCTCCAAGACAATTAGTGTACGGGATCCTATCCACACAGTCAGAGACTCAGAGTTAGCTGAAGCCGAGAGAGAAGAAATCTGAATATTATAAAAAGGATCATTGGTTACACGAGCTTTCAGTGTGAGTGTGTGTGATCCTGCTGATAATGATGTAATTGTATCGACTACCATCCCATTCGCATAATGGGCAAGACCTTCACCTGTATGATCATTGGATTTTTCTAAGCTTCCTGTAATCGTTTCTGGAATAACAGAACCGTCAACTGCAAGAGCACATTGGACTCCCGGATGTGGCCATACATCTTCGTCTGTACCACCGAATAAAGATGAAGCAGAAAAGGTTGAATCACGAACTGTGCATAGTTGAAAAGAAGCTTGAATCCAAGCAACGCAGTTATCCGTAGTAACTGTAATCGACATATCATCTACATCTTGCCATGTCTGAGACTGCCCAATAATGAAAGCATCAGTAGGTTCACGAGTAGGGGTATTCCCTAATACAAGTCCACCTTCTCCTATAGTATGTACGAAGCCATGATCAACAGTTTGTCTGGTGTAATGCATCGATAATACGCAATCATTATCGAGCCCTGCTCCATATGTCTCTGCTCCAAAAGCTTCGGCTTTGAAATTATGCTCGTTAAGCTTACCCTGTACTTCGTTTAAACCAGGGTAGAAGTTTGCATTGATCTCTTCTAGATCTACAGCTTCGTTAGAAGAGAATCGCCGTTTAGGGAATATATGTGCCATTACTTCTCCTATGAGATCCTACTACCAAACCCGCCCAATTTGGGCTCTTCATCAATAGTCATGCCTATAAACTCAACTCGATCTGTTGCTATGATAACAATTTTATAGACTTCACAACTCGGAATATCAATATCAACTCTCTTCCAATAGGGGCGCCGTGCCGTATACTCCGCATTACTCTCATCCCAGAATGTCGTATCCCATAATGCTGGAAAATCTTCCTCTAGAACTAGAGTTCCTGAAGTAGTATCGGTATAAATGGGAGTGCTCTTCTCTCGCCAATCTCGGTATACTTTTATGGTTACTGAGCCTTCGTATGTTTCTCTAAAGGCAATGTAGATAGTTTTAACAGATCGCTTTTCCCTAGATTTCATCCACGAAATCCAACTAGTTTCCAATCGAGCAATCGGAAAAGCTGCCTGAGCATCTTCTACACCATGATCGAGTAACCATACACCTTCTGTCGAAGTTGCTAAAGAAGCGTCATTGAACTGGCTTGCAGTTTCTGTAAATATGTCTGCTTTACCCCCACCCAGCATATATCTACGATGATCTCGGGTCACGCAGACACAATGAAGCCTCTCATGTTTCCGTCTACGCCATCCCACACCATCCCAAATTAACGCGAGTACATTGTCTTCTGCTCCGTCAATGGGTAACCAGCATCGATATTCTTGAGATCTAGAATCGACAGCGGCACATGCCCTAAGAGCACGGCCCCAATTGATACGTTGGATTGTAGGATGTATAATCTTACTAATATGGGAAAGTGATCCTTCTTTATAGCTATAGAACCCGTCACGACTAAGCCAGATAACAGAACCATCACTCATTGTACCAAAACTGGATGGAGCTATACATCCAACTGTTGTACTAAGCGTAGCAGCCCGAAAGCCTCGACCATCATTCGAGCGCGCAATCAAATATGCCGAGGATTCAGTCATGGCTAAGAGCCCATCAGGGAGTGTCCAAAGACCCGTTAATTCATTCCCATTGGGATCTGGATACATGACACTTCCACTTTCGAAAGTGCCGTACCGACCCGGAATTGAATACATTAGTAATCCAGGATCTGAATATGTATTCCCTACCCAGAGGCGTCCAAACGCTGTTTTACAGAGTTTAAATAGGGGCACAGATTGAACATCTCTGGGTTCCGTTAATAGCCATGAATCTGGGATATTATCAGGAAGTCGATTTGAGATGTTATCTGGGATCGTAGCAAAAGCACTAATAGCAGCACCAGAACCGACATTACCAGGTACATGGAAAAGTTTTGTAGTGCCCGAATTAATCTGATCACGGGTACGGAGAAAATGGCGACCAACTGTGCCTTCTGGTCCTGTATCTATGTTGGCCCAAGCAAAGGTTTTACCAAGTTGGTCTACTGTCTTCGCTATTTTTTCACCGGTTATCGCGGCATCTGCTTTGTAGTGCCCAACGGCCTGCATATCTACAGAAATTTCGTTAGAGCGTGCTGAGATAGGAGACAGATTTCCAAAATAATCAATCCACTGAACTGCTCCTTGCCAGATACCTTTGAGGATTCGATCTCCCCCTTCATCTGTAGTGGATGCCTCCTGATACTGGAATGTGCCAATCCGACCCAGGCCATAATCTTTGAAGATACCCTTGTTCCCAGTTCCAAGCTGATCAACAGAATACCCAGACTCATTCGGCCCCAGACCCTTTGTCTTATTGTATCCGGCTGCTGGGTTCACCGTTTCAGGACCATAACCAGTGGGAGGGGAGGGTTCTGTACGGTAGCCAAGCGGGAGAATTGTGTCTCCGTCGTAGAAGTATGCTCGTTCATACGGTTGAGGGACAATGATAATACCTGTAGGTGTCGCTTCAAACTGACATGGAAACGTAGGTTGTCCATCTGTAGAAAAATTAACTTCTATATCTGGACTGGATGATGCTGGTCCAATCAGTGTTTTCCAGGCATTTATTGTCCCTGTTTTCCAGCCCTGATGGACTTTTATCTCATCTCCATCCTGGATAAGGAGAACGTCTCTTGATCTGCGCATCAATAATGCATGGAATATTCCGGTAATCTTACCCGTGTACTCAAAAGCCTTTATAACATCGGGTGAGAAAGTAATAGCCTTATCCTCGCCCGCACGAGGAACATAGGGAGTCGGACCTTCGATTGAAGTAAGTGTACCTTGTGGAGTAGATACAAAATTCTTAATCTCACCCGCAATCGCTTCTGGGAGTATTAATTGCCCAGACTCGTTCCGAAGAATGAGGGGTTCAGTAGTATATCGAAACCGCTGGTCAGCCATACTATAGCCCCTCTCATCGGATTAAACTGCTACAGCATGGATACGCTGTTTATGCGAATATAGAGCTTTCTCGTAGATATAACTCTTATCACATTCATCACAGGTAAAATGCTTAGTCGTTTTTTCCATTGCTGCTCCCACAGCTTCTGCTACAGTTTCTTCGTCTAAGATACCCATGGCAGATTCAACGAGATCTCCAGCTTCAATACCATCTTCCTCATTTAGAATTTCTACTACCCGTTGAGCAATACGTTCAATCAATTCACCATTTATATCGGTAGTTACCGCATATATAGGTTCCCAATTTCTCAACGCACTATTAGATTGATTGATGGTTTCTGGAGCTTGTCCAGGAATAAGAAATAAGGCTTCCCAGATATCCATGCCTCGAATTGAGATATTGCTGATGGTAGCAATCTCCTCGACTCCGTTATCACGGACACGAGTATAGAAAAGAACATTGGGATCGGGAGAAGGTTGGAAAATGTGCATTATTCTGTATACCTTACGCGCACTTCGCGAGATTGTTTCCCGATTCTAGCCGCCCTTTTGGTTGGACGTAATCGGGTAAGATTTCCGAAGCGTTTGGTTAGAGTTTGGAGGATGTCACCATATCGCTGAGAAGCTAATGCTGACACCTCATGATTACCTTGTAGTTCATAGAGAAATGAGAGAGCACGTTGGATGATTAAATCAACACCCTCTTCATGGATACGGGGGGCATCATGGTCATGTACAAGTGGTTGAGGCCGCCGTAATACCCGTAAATCGACTTCATAACTAGCATCTGGATTAGGCCACATACGGATTGATTGATATCCGTGGACTTCTTTCAATCGGCGGTAGTAGTCAGGAATAACACTACCATTATGGGTATATGTTTCCTCAGAGCCATCTACTTCTTCTAGTAGAAAGAAGATTTCAGGTGTTTCAATGATCGGAGAACCAACAGGTTGATCCGCGTACGCTTCATACCGACGAACATAAATTCGTTTTTTTATACCGGAATGTGTAGACCGTGTGGGAGTTAAGAGAGAACTTCCCACTAATTCTTTATAGAAATTCAATGCATGATCAATATTAGGGAGAGTTACTGTAATGATTTGAGTAGATGATATCTTCTGAGATATCTGATTCATCTCAACTTTAGCACTAATGGGTGATGGGGCACTTTCCCATAATGGTTCATAATGCCCTTGGGGTGATTGAAGTTCTGATTCTCTCTTTCCCCATACATAGGTGAAACAGTAGTCAAAGACTCCCGTGGGTTCTGGACCCAACCAATCCTCACCTCCATGATCGGTTTTAATTGCTGCTATAGGAGCAGTATT
>TARA_R110000824_G_scaffold237694_2_pt1 | contig 19033 bp, 4 predicted proteins | sample TARA_R110000824 | Tara Oceans TARA_R110000824 (sample SAMEA4397747) | marine metagenome | biome: Polar Biome; feature: [MES] marine water layer (ENVO:01000295) within the mesopelagic zone...; material: water (ENVO:00002006), including particulate matter (ENVO:01000060) such as......
CTTACAAGGGCGCGTAGGCTCTCTCTTGACTGCGCCATCGGGGACAGCCGAGACTGCAGGCATCGAGCCATCTGCCATGGCCACTTCTGGTAAGCTGACAGGCTCGATGGATGAATTCCGTTTCTGGAAAGCCCGGAGAACAGGCAAAGAAGTTGGAGAGCACTGGTTCTCCCAGGTACGCGGCGGCACAAACACCGATATTTCTAACACGACCCTTGGTATCTATTACAAATTTAACGAGGGTGTGACGCTCACCAGCAGCATTGATAGCGTTGTTTTGGACTACTCTGGTCGCATCTCCAACGGAGTATGGACCGGCTATGGATCTAACTCGCGAAATAGTGGATCTGCTATCTTATCGGCCAGCGCTGCATCGAAAGAATATGAAGATCCCATTGTGCGTTCTTCCAATCCAAGTGTTGTGACTTTAAAAACAAGCTTGTTGGAGAAGGGAAACTATCACGACTCTAATAATAATGCAGCCTTTATGAACTATGTTCCTTCTTGGGTAATCGAAGAGCACGAAGAAGAGGGAAACGAGAACTTAAAGGTAATCTCTCACATTGCCGGCGCCTATTTTGATAAACTCCATGCCATGGCAGGGGCATTGCCCCAGGTAAAAACTGCCAACTACCCCAGTGCATCTTATAAGCCTATACCATTTGCTGAACACTTGCCCCAGTCTTTGGGCTTATACACACCGGAGCTTTTTGTTGATGCCTCTGTCTTAGAAAAATTTGCCAATAGAGACAAAGATAGTTTCTTTGAAGGAGATTTAACTGAGACCAAGAATTTGATTTATACAAATTTGTATAACAATCTTACTAATATTTATAAAGCCAAGGGAACCGAAAAAGCTTTAAGAAACGTTCTGCGGTGTTTTCATATTGATGAACGACTCATAAAGGTTAATGTTTACACCAATAATCAAACATTTCAATTACAAAATAATGTTGAACAAGTAATCACCAACAAGAAAGTTCTCAATTTTAATAAAAAAGCGAACAGAACGGGTGTAGTTTATCAAGCAGCATCAGGCTCTGAAAGCCGCGGCTACATCTCCGGAACCTATGGTGCGTGGACGTTAGCAGGAACTCCTCCGGAAGCTCTGTATGGGATGACCTTAGAAAGCGACATTATATTGCCGCGATACTACTCCACTCCCAACGCAGAATTTGACAGAAAATATACCACCGTTTCCCTATTTGGAATGGCGACAGCACAAACAGCTTCTGCAGCCGGCTTATCCGGCCAAAACCCCACCTGTTTAATTCCCGGAGACGATGAATTCGATGTCTCTAACTTGCAAGTTTTTGCTGTTAAAGAGGCGATTGCTTCTAAAAATGTATACTTCAAACTAACCTCATCTTATGGGCCCGTTACACTTCCCGAACTTACGAGTAGTGTGTTTTTTGATGCTTATGACGACACACAATGGAATTTATCTGTTCGAGTTAAGCCCAGTATGCCTTTTGCCGGCTATTTGACCTCTATGGGACCCTACACCTATGATGTTATCTTCCATGGCACTAATGTAATTTACGGAGACGTCAAGAATAGTTTCACCGTTACTGGTTCTATGACTAAGGCCGCCGGCACCAGCTTCCTAGAAGCTGCAAAACGCGTTTATGCCGGTGCTCAGCGCACGAACTTAACAGGAGCACTTGTAGCTTATTCAGACGCATATTTAAGCAGTCTCAGATATTGGACCAAATACTTAGATGATAATTCTCTAGCTCAACACGCCAGAGATTTGGATAATTTTGGTATTTCCGGCTCTTATCAAAACATATCTCCCTTCAACGGAGATCTAGTAAACGCCAAACTGGATATCTTAAACCTTAACACCCTGGCGCTTAATTGGAATTTTGGGCTTCTTACTGGATCGAGTAATGTTGGAGGGTTTAGCGTCCAAGATTATAGTTCTGGATCGGCTCTTTTGCAAGACAATTATGGCTGGGTGGGAGCTATTGGAGGTTATCAACTGCCGGGCTCAGGTTCTAATTTTGAAGCTTCAGTTACAGACACCGCCAAAAGCAAAACCATTAATGCGTTTAGATTTATTGAGCCAGAACGTGCCACTTCAGCAGACGCAGTACAAATCTTATCGGAAGATGATAAGGTCTTTGGTGTAGTAGAAACGGTACCAAGTTATGTATATACGGTCGAGAAGAGCATGCACCGTGCCATTTCGGAAGAAATGCTCGATTTCTTTGCGGGAGTAGTAGATTTTAATAACGTTATTGGTGAAATGGTTAACCGCTATAGAGGCCGATATAAGTCCTTAGAGAAGCTACGAGAAATCTTTTTCCGTCGAGTAACTACGGTTAGTGATGTAGAAAAGTTTATTGATTATTATAAATGGTTTGATGACGCCCTTGCATTAGTTATGGGCCAGCTAATGCCTGCTTCATCGGAATTTACAGCCGATGTTTATAATACGATTGAAAGCCATGTCCTTGAGCGTAACAAATACCAGACTCAGTATCCCACATTAGAAACTAAATCACCCGAACCCATGGGAGCTATCCAGTCTATTGTAGAGTTAACCTATGACTATAATCAAGGGCGAAGCCCACTGCCTGGATCCCCGCGCCCCACTAATGACCAGCTTTTATTTTGGAAAGAAAGAGCATTACGTACTTCACCTGAATTATCATCGAGTAATGCTGCTGTTAACACACAACGCGAAATCTATCGCAAAGCAATCTATTCTAACCCTACGATGCCAACCAACAACCCAAGCCTTAACTCACCGAGCGCCGGCCAGTATGCCTCCAATCTTTATGCGCGAAGAAATTTTTCTAAGAATTATATTTTAGATAGCTTTATAAGCGCTAGCGCATTCCATGGCGGAATCAATTTTGGACAACGAAAGCAATCTGAACTAACTCATAATTCTTTATATCCGTTTGGCCCTATTAACACAAGTAGTAACAGGTTTATCCCCCTTAACGTATTACTCGCCTTACAGAGCGATATCGTCCCAATTACAGACTTTATTAATACTCCCGAATTGCGCAAGAAGCGCAAGAGATATTTCAAGGTATTGTCAGGAAGAAATTATGAAAATGGCTTAGGCTATTATAATATGAAGTCCGACATGATCTTTCCCTTCAACTTGATGAGTTCCTCGGTCACCACAGGATACAACAAGGTTATTAATGATCGCGTATCAGGAGGTATTGAATTAACTAACTTGCATCACGACACTTATGGACCAGACATGGAAACTCCCATGCAAGGTACTTTCACTCAGTATGCGGTGGGAGGCCATCAATCTCGACACGTCGCGATCAACTATAGTAGCTCCACCCATCCCTTGGACACTTATCTCACACGCCCAGAAGCCTGGAAGATTTTGGTAGGGGAGTGTGCTGATCAGGGCTCTGGCGCGTTGGGAATGGCAGAAGTTAACTATCCCTACCCAGACGTCGGCCGCGCCCCAATAACGGCCAGCGGAATTATAAAGATCGTGACTCAGCCGGCAATTGGAGATTCGGTTACCCTTGGCGATGGAGACAGCAGTCTTACCTTTGCGGTTCCTTTTGAAAATGAAAAAGCAATATTATTTGATGGCGGCGCCGGCGGCGGGGTCGTCGTAGGTGGTAATTTTAGTTCTTCCCTTACTTCTCCCGGGGAACTTGTGTCGCCCATCTATTGTAAAGATACCGATTCCGCTTCCTATCAATGTACTGGAACACCAGATTTTTATGAAGGACCTACACAAACTTGGGCTGCATGGATTTCTCAGAGCCAATCTGATGCTGGTTACATTTTTCAAACTGGACAACCGCATGCACAAAACACTTTTTGGACCCGTACAAATCAGAAATTGAGAGTTGATCAAGTATGGTGGGATGGTGTTGCCGAATCTACTGTCACCACTGGTTGGGAAACTGCAAACAATGCCTTTGCTAGTGGAGAATGGCAACATGTAGCGTTGGTTTTTGATGCGAGCTTAACCGGTAGTATTAGCGCCTCGGTTTACGTTAATGGTACTGAAGTAGGTTGGAAATCCTATCCCGGCTCCGGCTTTACAGCAGTGCCGACTGGCGCCGGCTCACGCCTCCAAGTCGCACGATTTGCAGATGGAACATGGGGTACCCCCGGGGTCACCTCGGGCTATAATTGTGGTTCCCCCGCCGTAAAACCTTGTAATAGCATGCGTGTAGCAGCGACCATCGGCGGCTATAGCAACGCCGGCGTTGCTTTTACAGGTTCTATCGACGAGATGAACATTTGGGACGTCAGTATGAGCGCCGATCAGATCAGCGAATTGTATGCTACTGGTTCTGCTCTCAATCTTTTGAAACACTCTCTTTATCTCGCTGATAGCTCTAATTTACACTCATGGTGGCGCATGGGAGATGGATCCAATGATGCTGTAAACAGCAGTGATGCCTATTCTTCGGCTAATCGTATTCAAGACGAGGCTAAAGCCGGCAGTAAATATGGTGTTCCGCGTGGGAATGTCAGCGGCTTTACAGAAGATGTAGTGACTGGTTCTTCTGGCGGCGGTAGCGACATAACTTGGACCAAGGGTGCCAGCTATGTCGTTAGTGCTCTGAACCTGTATACTGCCATCACGGGCCAATATGCCTCCGGCAATCTTAATATCAGCGCCTCTATACCCGTAGGTTCGGGGGAGTTGGAAGTCATGAACCTCTCTAACACTAAATATGGCATCATTACTTCTACCAAGCGCGAAGCCCAAGGAAACTTGGGGAATGTAGATATCTATCAAACTGGAAGCCTTAACACCTGGGACGGCATGACTGGCGGTGAAGGCCCGAAGATCATGAACTATAACGCTCCACGTGCAACCTATTATCGTGGAATGGTGGCGAAGAGCCCGGTCAACATTAGAAACCTCCAATTAAAGACTGGTTCGACTATCTTAGGAAACTATCAAAATAATTATGAAATTGTTCAAACTGTAGGAGCATTCGAAAACCCACGCTCGTTTGTTGAAACTCAGCCCACGTTGCCAAGCGCGATTACCACCAGAGGTAACTTAACAAGCTCAGATGTTAACTCTTCGATTGTAGTGTTTAATTATACAGCTTTAAATGAAAATAATGTATGGGGAGAACCTGATCATTATAAATATAATCTTGATTATCTGGTCACCAACAATAGTGGTGCTTTCGAAAATAATTCAATTATCGTATCCCGCTTTGGGGCGCCCGGATCCCGGGAAACCACCGCGCATGGATTCCAGGATTTCCGGTCTTCTGAATATTCTCCTTATAATAGCATATCTTATCGTAACTTATCCGTCATGAAGCCTTCTCAAGGTCCGTCAGGCTCTGAGGGTGCTACAACAGGTATTCGAGTATTTGATATTCACGGCCAAGATTATGGTCTCTACTCTCACCGCGCTCGGCATGCCGCTCGATTCGGCCGAGATTCGCTCCAAGTAACCGGCACAACTGCCACGGACAATGGCCCGGGCGCCTCCTATGACCAATTACCGGCCATGTTTAAGGTGCAGAGAAACAATCTCAAGCGTCTCAAGCTTACAAGCTGGGAAGCCGACACCTACACAACTAGCAGCCGATATGATAACTCCAATGTTACTCATCCCATTCCCCAGTCAGACCGCCAATATAGCTGGATTACCTCCTCGGTCGTTGATGAAAATGATCTTTATGGTTATTTGCCGGCAAACTTTATTCTTAGTACGTCTGCTGGCTATATTGATGCATATGATTTTGTGAGTTCTAGTGGAATAGACGGGCCCGGCCTTGTCAATACCGCCTTCATCGCCGCCTTCAATCTTGGCCACGTATATTCCTACACTAAAAGACAAGAGATTGTAGGTGGCGCCTATACGACAGGGTGGACTCCCCTCACCCCCATTCTTAATACTATTATTTATGAGCCGATAACTGCCAGTACTAACACATTAGGATATCCCAGCTTAAGTGTGACTGATGATGACCAGACGTCCGCGGCCGGCTACTATTTTGTAAATTATATAAAGCCAACGATCTACAAGGCCGCCGCAACATGGCCCGACGCCGCATCCCGGAGAATTAGCGTTCGTCAGAGAGATAGGAGCATGTCTCCCAGTGCCTATGATTGGACAGGTGTAGCTTCTATATTAAATTCGATTTTAATTAAGCGCGGCGACGGATATGGGTTTCCCTCATGGAGACAAGTAAGACAAGAATATCATCCTATTCTACGTAACGAAAGAGCTAACAATCGCATTTCAGTCATCACTTCTTCGGGCGAAGTCGCACAATATGATCTATTCCCAGTTTCTACACGTGGTCGTCCAATTTCTTTAAACGTAACTCAACAAGCCGGCGCCGACTTCACGGTTAAATCCACTTATAATAATGAAAGCATTTTCTTTACTCAGCGACAATTAAATGATTTAGTCGGTGTGACAAACCAAGACGTAATAACTCCCTATAATCAGATCGTAGATATCACTACGACATCTCCCAACTATAATCTTAACTGGGTATTGTATTCTCAAAACCTTTTCCCGTCCGTTAGAAACGAATATCAAAGTTATGCGAGAGAAAGAAAAGATTATGAAAACTTATTCTGGAGAGACAACTTAGAAGAACGTTATACTTATGGTTCTCCACGGCGGCTTTGTTATGCCTCCGGGGACTTTGTTCGTTGTAATTATTCGGCAGTCGTAACTGTTGCCGATTTCTCTCCATCCCAATTTGATACTCCTAATCAATATAATCAAAACAGCCTCGGAATTCCATATATTGGTCCTCAATATTACCGGGTAGAGTCCGGCGGCGACGAACAATACAACAACCATACCTCGGACACGTTCGCTGCGTCGGCCTTATCTCAATCTTCATGGCCACTCGACCCGCCTAAAAACTTTTTGTCGCGGACGACCACGAGATTAGTAAGTCAATATCTGCAACTCAATCCATATTATGGTGGGTTTAATAGTGTTGAGAACACGTGGGATTCAGTTAATGATCACCGCGTCTCTGGCGCCGCCGGCGAACTGCAGAACACTTATGTAATGCCTCTATACGCATTCTTGGGGGCCCAAACTGGATCTGCGGTTAATCAAAATTACACCAATGTACGAAACACCAATAGACGTCGCTTGGCCCAAGCTAGCCCGGGCGCGTTATATGCGCGCAAACACTTAATAAGTTCCCCAGGCTCTGTCACGAGTCCTAGTGGCCCTTCGGCTTATGCACTTCGTCTTAATGCGTTTGGCCTTGATAGAATTTATAATCAACGCCCAAGAGCATTTCAGCCAGAAACGGCCGCTTACAAAGGACAAGTATGGATTGGAGGAGGCGAAGCTTTGTGGGAAGCCGGCCCAAATGCAGGCATATTTGTAACAAGCGGATCGGCTAGTGTCTGGCAGCCTTATCCTTCGGCGCCTTGGTTTAACGATTACGATGAATACAAGTTTGATTTAATGAATGTAGCCAAAGATTATGTAATCGTTCCTGAATATCGGATGAGCGAGCATGTATTAGATTATGCAAAAAATGGAGTATTAAACCCTAACAAGCATGATACATTTGAAGTTGTAGGCGGCCGCCTCTCTAGTTCTGGCGAAGCGCGCGTGATGCCAAGACGAAATCCTATTGGTAGTGCTCAAGCAAGCTTCTATAAAGATTATTCAAACTCAGAATTTTTAAAAGATGTTTTAAAGGTCAAGCAAGACACATTGCTCAACGCCAAAGAAATTCGATTAGTCTGTAGCGCTGCCATTAGGTACCAACCCTATAAGGGTTTCTACCCAGCGCAACGGACTTTGGATTTAGTATCTCAATTTTCTCGTTCTTATGGAGATAGTCTTAAAGCTACTAACTTATTAAACGATGCTGACACAGGCTTCGCTCCCAATTATTCGGAAATTCCCGGAGGCTCTGCGGGTGCCAATTGGGGTCTTTATAATTATGGAGGTCAAAACCGGCCGGCCTTAGCCGCGCTTTTTGCTCCTGGAATCCTTTTCAACTCCATTAAAGCAGGGATTGCGTGTGATTATCCAGTTGTGAGCCATGGCTCCAAAGTAGGTTTTACATATGTGTCGGGGAGCACATTAAATGGCGACAGCATGGAGAACACCTCCGAAAATTGGCTAGTTAATGTTAATACGGGCTCACTGATTAGCAACACCACCGAAGTATCAGGATATTCGGATCAAGATGGATTTTTTGATGCTCGATTCCCGTTTGAAACTATTATTCGTCCCGAAGAATTTATGATGGGCGTTCCTGTTGTAGATCTCGAACCTCACCATCTGAGCGCTTCTTTTCAAACAACGAGTTCTTTGATCGCGGGCCCAAGCGATAATGTATATACGATGATGGCTCAAAACTTTTTTGGGGAGGTGGGCAACTTCTTCCTTAAGGACTCGGGGTTTACCAAATTAGAATCTAAGCCGGTACCAGGAAAACTTACTTTTGAATCTGGAAGTGTTTACGGAGCGCGCATCCGTCTCCGCAAATCTCACAATGGAAGAAGGTTTTATACAAATGACTCGGCCTCATGGGACGTATATCAGTATGGGGAAGTCCAGACTCCATGGGGTCCCCTTCCTACCTATCAGCCAACCACGGCCCTTAACCCCGAAACCGTAGGTTACAAAGCCGAAGGTGGTTTAGGTTTTGGTCCCACCGGAGGCAATCAAGCCTCGGCTTCAGTTTCCTCCTCCGGTTGGTTTGAGTTACCTCAAGATCCGGCCAACATGCTTCAATTTAAAGAAACCTTTACCATGTATAGCCGCCCAACAGCATTCGGCCCGGCCCTATCTGGGCGGCCCATTCTTAATAGTTCTTACGGTTTCATGACCGGCGCCAATAGTGAAAAAGAATTTGAAGTAAGATATTCCCCGATGGATGCATTAAACGGCTTTAACTGGGCATACACGCCTCCATATTATCATGGAGAAGCTTGGATTGATTTAGTATTCTGGCCTTCATCTTCTCGGGAATATTCACCCGAAGAAGTTTTAAATGAATCATTAATGAATGCTCGTCGCTTTGATCCCGGCAATAGTGTTATTTTACGCAATAGTGCATCACTAGCTGATTTTTGTTCCGGATGTGGCCACGGAGGGGCCAATCTCACTTATGGAGCACCTTATGGCGGCGCCAACATTAATACGAATGCTATGCAGCTTTCAGCAAGCGTCAACTATTTGGGAATTGAAAAGGTTCAGTTTACCGAAACTGATCAATTTGATAATCCGGAATCTAGACGAAATATCATAGCTGGTACGAAATGGGTAATTCAACCCAAATTTGAAACCCCTATGGCAAACTTTAGTGATATGGGGACGCGGCCGCTAACCGCCTCTAATGGAACGATAACCTTTCCTCTAGTGGCGTCCGCCTCCACATCACGCGGCATGTGGCACCAGTTCGGTATCTTAGAGCCCGATCCTAATAAGGGAATATTCTTAGAGATTGGGGATATTCCGCCTAACTGGCTTCAAAATCACTATGAACCCCGGGCAAGCTCCAGTATCTATAATAATTATAACACAAATGCGAGTGAAATTCGCAGTACTGGCGCGTCCCTATATAAAGAAATGAGATCTCTTGCCGATCTCTTTGGGTTTGAAAAAGAGAATACCTCTGCACGCTTAGGAGAATTAGCTGATAGTCAAACAATTCGTGAAGCTATCGTGGCTATTCCTTATTTAACAGACGAGATTGGAGATGGGTTGACCAACGAAGCTCTTGATAACGCTTCGGGAACTTACCGGCAAAGCAGAAAGAAATTGGTTTCCATTCCACAAGAGCGTTTTGAGGCAGCAAAGAAGGACCAAATAGGTTCATTAAAAGGAGATTCTTTCATCGCCGCCGGCGCATCTATCCGAAAACAATTACAAAAGATGCAAAGGTATATCCTGCCCCCCGAATTCGATTTTCTCACAAATCCCAGTATCGATCCTTTTGTAATGTATATGTTTGAGTTTGAATATACTTTTGATAAAGATGATCTTAATTATATGTGGCAAAACTTGGCGCCCCGAGATTATAAAAAGATCGACCTTCAAGCCCAATCAGTTGCCCATGAATTAATGGACACTGAATTATTATCAGAAAGAAACCTTGTTGGAAACGACACTCTTCGTTGGATGGTGTTTAAGGTCAAACAAAGGTCCACTACAAAATATCAAGATTTGATAGCAGCACAAGCATCCCAAGCCTCCAATCAAAGATTCTTGACAGATCAAGAAAGAAGGCCCAAACCCTATCAGTTTAACTGGCCATATGATTATTTATCTCTCGTCGAAATGATTAAAATGGATGTAGAGGTGTTGTATTCAGACGATGAGCCCGCCCAGCTTACGAAAGATGAAATAACTGGCGAACCCGGAATGACTCGCAAAAAAATGGTCAGGAAGTCTAAGAAGAAGATGGGACTCACAAAAGGGGCGAAAGGATTTAAAGCACAACAGGAAGAAAAAAAGGCTACTCAAAAGAAAGCGATAAAGAAGCAAGAAAAAAGAAGAAAACGCAAAGGTGGAAAAAGAAAAAACAAAGGCGGAAAAGGTAACTATTAACCATGGCAAAATTTCTAAATAAAAAAGAACAAGTTATAGACTTTAAGCTTACCACCTATGGCAAACACGTGTTGTCAATTGGGAAACTTAAGCCCGTTTTCTATGCATTCTTCGACGATAACGTTTTATATGATCCTAGCTATGCACGCACACGCGGCGAAGGTCACAATGTATCGGGCAGCGCCCGCTCTCAAAACAGCAACCATCCCCGCATCAAAAACGAAACTCAGTATTTAGAAGGGCTAGTTTTATTCGAAGATGTAGAAAAAGAAGCTCGACTAGTCGACGAATCAGGTGAAGAGTGGGTTGATGATCGAGCCATAGATGCTGCTACCGGCACTCCTATAGGAGCTATGAAGCAACAATTCTTTGAAGCCGATATTGTTCCCACCCGTGAATCCCCGCGCAAAGACAATTTAAAATTTACATCTATGATTGGCGATGCTTTATTGAGTGGTCCCAAGCGCAGCGCACCCGCATGGAAGCTTATAGCGATGCAAGGTGAAATAAGTGCCAGCGCGCGAGAAGATATTATTAATGATATAAAAATTCCTCAAATTGATATTCAACTTAACTATACTAAAAAGGTCGTAGATCAAGATCTTGACCTAGATCCCAATAGTGTATTTGATCTGTCAGATACTGTCGGTCCATTTCAAGATGGTAAAATGATTCAGCTTGTTAGAAATGAACCTCTTATCTATCTCGATGAGGTAAATACTGAACTTTTAAATGAAAATTTCGAAATTGAAGTATTTGAAATTATTAAGAATTATGAAGAAGATATTATCTTGAACTTGCTACACGAAGTGACTTCTTCATTTAAGAGAAAGTTCTTTGAGAAACATGCTCCTCAAATTGTAGATGGGTTTATGGTTTCGCCTACCCCCCAATCAAACACTCTCGCCACTTTGACCACCTCTAGTGTAGAATATTATTTTGATATTTTAAAAGATCATGAAATCAATAAGACTTTAGCATGCCGAGGAGCCGAGGAATATAATCGGTCCTCTTATTACATCGATTTAGATTTTGATTGCGAAGAAACCAGCGATAATATTGTTTACACTGATATTTATGGAGTAGTAACGGAGCCCGAAATATGCCAGGATTAAAATTACAAGGAAACCTTATCGAGAACTTTGGAGAGTTTTTCCCTACTCCTATTATAGAACATGTGGAAGTTCAAGAGCGATCCTTTATAGTGGACGTAGCGCTATATTTTAATTTTGATAAGGGAACTTCCATGGACCACATCGACCACCTCCTAGGAAAAGCGGCCACTTATAATATAGATGGTACCATTGCTGACGCAAAAGTGTCAGGCATTTTAGCCGGCGGAACCAGCCACTCCACATCCGGCGCCGGCCAGCAGTTGCAAACATATGTTTTTTATGTTATTGGTTCCACTTATGCGGAGAATATTATTAACAAGAAGACCACCAACCTGTGGACGGAGATAATTGCCGCGGGCACTCAGGGCCGTTATAAAGGTTCGCTTGGCTCCAGCAACGAAGAGATATGGATAGATGGACCTAATTATATCCAAACTCCATTCTCTACTTATACGCGCGATCCTACAATTTATTATGATGACAAGAATAATCCCGTCATCAAAATGTATACACAAATAGAGATGAAGGATGTTTTTTCTGAAGATTTGAACATGAGTCTCTTAAATACCAATCTTTTTGAACAAGGTACCGATACTACACGAACGAACTTTTTTCATTCTGATTTTAATGGTACACTTACATTATTTGCTTTTTCATCCCCCACAGCCTATAGCGAGCGCGGACAGGGCACGGCAGTCGACATCCCCTGGCGTGCACAATTAAACCAAGACTCTAATAGACGGCTAGGGGTGGTCGTTCCGATGCTTCCAATAGATCTTCTTAAACATCAGTTTTCCGACGTTTCATATGAAACGATATTGCGCAATGGAGTTATTAATACTTTCTCTGAAAATAAATATTTTACTCCTCAAGGAGTCCTTTATAATAATATTCCTTATCGCACTCTCGACGGCCTTTATCGTAGCGCCGATGGTTTCTCGCAGGAAGAGTGTATTAATATGTTTGAAACACTCCTTGTGGAGCATGCTGATTCAGAAAACGCCGAGATAACAAATATTTTAAACAATATCTATTACATTCTAGAAACTTATCGTTATACTCCACGCATTTTAAAAGCGCTCCAAAAATACCAAAAAACTTATAGTGCCCCCACAGACCCTTCTACCATAACAGGTCAGTTTTATAATCGGTATAAGAATCATATTTTGGCTGCCAATCAAAAAATCTTAGCTAATCCTATCTTAGAAAAAAAGCAAGTTCAAAATATCAAAATATTTGATCATCGCGTGGCCAGTCCGGTCGGGTGGACACAGACTATTTTACCTGACATAGATCCTCTGTATATGAAAAATTGGCAAGCACAAGTAACTGTAGAACTACAACATGGTGGGCACGATAATTATGAGAAGACCGGTGAAGGCTTCAAGTGGGACTCGGATATCATGAAAACGAACACCTCCTATGCGGATACCACCCCCGGCCGAATGCTTAAGTATGGATATTTTTTCTTTGATGCGGAGAAAGCCCTACTCCAAGGATCCAATATAGCAACCGTATACGACGTCGACAAACTCAGAACTTATTTCCCAAGTGTGGTTTCTGCTGCACGCACAGCTTATCAAGTGATAAAAGCAGATCTATATTGCTTCCAGCCCACTTCCACATCAGATCTCTATTCTACCCCCGCCACAGGACTGGGCGGCTCGTACACAGATGCCCCTACAGATATGGATGACAAAATTGATTTAGTAAGCAGCACAACTCTTAATTTGACTTATGCCGATAATTATCCCCAACCCACCGGCATATTGCGATATAATTCAGGCTTTGCCAAAACCTCCATGGCCCCACCACCTGCATATAATGAAGACATCTCCCCCGGGGTAACTGATGTTATGTCAACGGCTACGGAATATTCTTATCTGTGCAATCGAAACTTTGAGGTTGTTGATCGGAACGTACTCTACAATTATAATTTAATGTGTTTTGAATTTCAAGATGTGGAATCACTTGACGGCAGCTGGGAGGGGGACGAGCAAGCACAACAAAAATTACAATATTATTCAGCAGGTATCGAAGTAAATGACAAAACCAAAGACATTATTCATTATATTACTGGAGCATATGCGGAAGAAATGCCTAGTTTAAAAGGATACTATGATCTTGCACAAGAACATTGTGCATATGCAGCAGGGACCGAGGCGTTTACCGAGGTATTTATAGCCGAAGCTGAAGCCGCATATGAAAGCGTGTCGGAATCGAACAAACCTTGGATATTAGCACCTTTAGTGTATTTAATTCATCAGGATCTTCTTTATGATACATATGCCGGCCGCCGCGATCAAATTGCGCGCTATGCTAGTCTTATAAGTGCAAAAATTGCTCCGGGTACCGGAGCGAAGAGTAGTTTAGATGTATTTTGGGGGGAGTTTGAGGGTTTTTGGAATGACAATTATGCTACTGGCCAGCCTTTCAGTAACGCGGTCGCCGGGCTAGCGGATGAGATTACACGCAATTTTGGCTATAACCGCGGCGTAGACCCTACCACCCCCGACTTTTATAGTCCGCTTCCCGATTTCTTAGAATCCGGCATGTCAGTGGCCGCCGCCAAAGAGCTTGTCGAAGCAAATCAACGGATGCACGCTATTTACAAGATTGTATCGAGCAGCAATTTCGGACAGTTGCAGAAGATCCTGTCCGACAACTTGCCCGAAACCACCGACCCGGACATCATCAAGGCCGGCGTCGACGCCGGCGTTGCCATGATGGATCTCATAGATAGCCGTGCCGGCCTAGCGGATCTTCAATATATAGATAGCATGATCGCCGGAATAATGGAAACGATGAGCCAAGGGGGGATTTCTCCCGATATGATGATTTCTGCATTTGGGATGGATCTGGCATCTGTTCAGTCAATGGTAGATATTACTGAGGCAGTATCAGGCCTGGGTGGTCTAGATTTATTAAACATGGCAGCCATGTCCCAGCTAAACATGGCGAACATTCAATCCAAGATGTTTTAAGGACAATAATTAAATAAATGACATTACTAATTACAAAAGAGAACAATCATGGCATTTAAATTAGACAAAAAAAGAGTATCTTCCAAAGAGATCAAAAAAATGGCAACTGCTGGCAACGCTAGAAAAACTGTAAGCGGTCTGCCTATTAATAAAGAAGCCAACCCCACACAATACAATATTCAAAAAGCTGCAGCGTGTCTTAAGGTCTCCGCAACAACACCTCCTGCTTCAACAGGGTTTGTAGGAACCGCCCCGCAGGCTCAGTCTATGTTCGAAATTTTAGGATGCACTGTAGAAATGGGCGGCCGCGAATTCTCTCTTTTAGGAACTCAAACGGACACCGAGACAGTAGATAATAAAAATATGATAGATCTTAATGAATTGTCTAAAATCGAGAACAAAGGAGTGATACCTAGCAAAGCTATTCCTAGTATTAGTAATGCGTTCTGGGAGCTAGATGAGGCAATTGCTCAAAAAGATAAACAACGCGTAGTTCCCACCAAGGAACAATCCACCGGTCTCACCTCTTTAGCTGGAGATTTGGCGGCTTATAATTTAGAATATTCTACAACTAAAAGTTTAAAATACTTCACTTATCAGAAAAAATAGGACATATAAAACATGGCCAAAAATACATACTCGACTCCATCTACTAACGCTTGTACCTCTCCAAAAGTGCCGTGCACAACTTCGGGATGCCCCGGATGTTGTTCGCCGTTCCAGAACACCAACGGAGTTTGCAGCGATGGCACTACTCCTGCTGCTAACAGCAGTAATGGGAATAGCGACAAATCAGGGCAAACCGGCTGGTGCAATGCACAGGGTGCGGGTTTAGTTGCTTGTACTACTACGGGGTGCACCGGATGTTGTACCACGCTCCAGAATAGCATCGGCGCATGCGCCGATGGCACCCTTCCCGCCACCGCTACCGAAATTCACGACGTCGAAGCCCCTCCGGCTGGCGTCACTACACAGATGGAACAAATCTTCGCGATGAGCAGCCAGCTTTATAAGTATGGAGATCAAGATTGGAGATTTTTGACCGACGACGACGAAGAAGCCGCGCCACCAACAGGCACCGAAACGCCGAATTTAGATGCAGTTTATTATCTAGATGATGTGTCTTCCTGGTCGGATATAACATTACCGAGCTACGTTCAATTTTCTATGTTGGAAGACATCGAAGGGTCAAACACTCTTACGGACAATGTAGATAAAACGCTGAGAGACAAAGGCGCCTTCGTGAACGACGCGCTAGACACCGGGCCCCTAGGCTTCGTCTCCACCTTCGGATCCGACCCGCACGGCACGACCGGGTACTGCAATGGACTTTGCGGCGTCGAGAGCTTGGGAACCGCAGTGGCTGAGGCTGCGAACCTATCATGGGCCTACACACCTTGCTCCGATGCGTACAACACCGATCCTACTAGTGGCGTGTTCCCTGCCGGCGGTGGCAGGGACATGAACTCAAATCATATTGATGAAGCGGAGTTTTCGGTTAAGTGCCCGACCACTGCGCCAGTCCGAGACTGCAAAGTCGCCGGGACCATCACGCATGAGAACAACGACTACACCCTCACCGGCTACGAAGCTTTTTGCCGGCCGGCTTACCCTGGTGAAACGTTCAGCCTGAACCCTGTCGATGGCCGGCCTGTGGTGACCAACGACCCGGATATTTACGGATCCGGGGAGGTAGCCTATACCGAGGGCACCCGCACCGGCGATCAGCTAGATTTTATTGCGGATGATGCTGATTCCATTTTTCTAGGATATTGGTGGGAAGAAGCGGATCCTCAATATACCGATTATGCAGATGGAAATGGCTATGCCAAGCGAGTTTTTGCGGTAGAAAACGAAGATCTCGGAATTACAATCGAATATATAGACGAGGAAAACTTGAATGTAACGCACAAACCTCTCGAAATTTCCGGCTTAAGGCGAAAATCGGGCGCGCCCCAAGGAGAGGTTTTATCGCCTTCCTCCCTCTTGACAGACGTGGCAAATTATTTTTATCCTCTGATGACTTTAGATACCCTCATAGTTGAGAAGCAGGTTTTATATAATAAGGTCTCACAAGAAGCCATCAAAGGAAGAAATCTTTTCAATATCCTCCCTCCTGCAGAATCGGAAATGACAGTATTGCAACAACATACTGGGTCATTTAATACCCAAGCTAACATAGCGTCTAATTCTAATACAGAGAACACTTATTAATATGTCAGAGACTCTTCAAGCAAAATTTTTAGCTCCCGGAACCCTATCAGGTTCAAGCGAGGCTTTGCGTCAGCAAATTGGCGGGATATGGATTTCTGCATCAGCTAATGCTCAAGGACAGCCTTTGGATCCCAGCAACGCCGGGTTTAACTTCTCTGTATCCGTCGCGAATACTGCTGAAGATTCCCCCCGGCCCGGGCGCATAATCGATGGAGCCAGAAGCAATTGCTTATATAAAAGTTATGCATCGCTTGGCGAAGCTTCCCTAAAAATAACACCAGCGTGGACTGTCCCAGTTAGAATTACCGGATCCACCCAGAGATTGCGGAGCGAAATAGAGTGGAAAACATTTTTAAGAGGGGGCCAAGCAGGTAGTGAAACATATCCTGGTATTTTTCAAGAAGGAGAAGTTTATAATATGAACAATTTTGATTATAAGCTTCCTTATAGTGGCCGAAGAGTGAAAGAATTAATACAAGATAATGATAATGTTGCAAATTTATGGGATCCTGTATTGATAAATTATAAATATAATAATTATTTACCAAACTATGATAGGGCGATAGCGAATCTTTCCGAGGCTTCTATTCCTAATCTATATTTTCTTTATATGGCATCGCAAAATATAATAAATGGAACTTCTGTCGGATCTTTTGAGAAGGACGTAGTAACTCGCAACAGCGCCGTTCCTCTGGCCACCATCGAACAACTATTCGACACCACACCAACCCTCCTTCTCCCTCCTAAAATATCGAAAATAGAATACGACACCACTAGTGGGGCCCCCACCGGACAATATCTAGATAGTAATCATAATTTACGTTTATATTTAGACAAGTCTATCCCTTTGCACCCTTTAGATACGGAGACCACTATTCGTTTAAACCAAGTAATGAGCAACATGATTTTGGATAAAAAAGCCACTCTTGATCTGTTGGGTCCGGACTCGCTGGTCATCCCGGGCTTGGATCCAACTACTTCTCCTGGCTATGCCAATCAAATGCCTTATTGTGTAGAGGTGCAGTTTAAAGATTACGAACCCGGAAACACTACGTTTAGAGACATCGTGACGCAGAATAGTTTTGATAAAAAGCTTTTAAAATTAATTAAAGAAAGATTTTTGTCCGAAGAAACAGAACTTTTTCCAGCGACCTTTATGTCAGACCTCACTTTTGACTCCGGGAGCACGGAAGATGTGAAAGGAGATTCGTCCCTTGTTCTGCCGGCAGTAGATTATATTACACTACTGGCTTCTTCCTACAACAACACTTCGGGGAGTTCCTCTCCACCTCCGTATACATATGGCGCACCCAAAGAGGATAGTACACATTCAACCATACATTCGGCTTACGAAGGATTTAGATTTTATAATAGTATGAATTCTTTAAATGTTTTAAATCAAACTGTAAATGAAATGATGGAACCAAACACTATTTTTAGCCATATAGGAGACTGGCTCCCCGTTTCATCCACCTCTCCCACTGCGTTGTCGGGATCCTTTAGAAACTTTTTAAACGAAGGAGAAGATAGTTCTTACAACGAAACATTAGCATTCAGAATTGAAAAGAGTATAGTGCTGGACGCGTCCACCACCGCAGAGCGTACTATACAAAATTTTTGGATTTATAATAACGAGGATTTAGACAAATTTCAATTTATGGACACCCAAGTAAAATATGGCGCCACTTATAGTTATAATATTTATGCGTATGTTTTAGCGGCTGGTGTAAAATATGAATATTCGGACCTGCGCGTGGGCGCCATAAACTCAGAACTTTCAGCAGATACATCCTCCACCGCCCCACCTCAATATTGCTTATATTTTACAAACGAAGAAGGAGAAAGGGTTTCTCCTCTTTGTGACGGGGGTGATGGTAGCGAAGATGTTCTTATTAGCCTTGAGCCTTATGTGGCAGATTTTAATATAACTTATGAACCCACATTAAAAATATACGAAGTACCCGTATCGACGAAACAACTTTCCATCTTGGATCATCCTCCTAATGTGCCGGACGTTGTAGCATTCCAGACCGTAGATAACTCTCAGAAATTAGGCTTCTTTTTAGATTATGAATCATTTGACAAAGCATTAATGCCTGTAGTTCTCACAGAAGAAGATGCGCAATATGTATCTCAATATATGGCTTCGAACGATATTTTGGCAGGAGAAGCTATTACAATTCCTGCTACCT
>TARA_R110000824_G_scaffold322523_3_pt1 | contig 19032 bp, 26 predicted proteins | sample TARA_R110000824 | Tara Oceans TARA_R110000824 (sample SAMEA4397747) | marine metagenome | biome: Polar Biome; feature: [MES] marine water layer (ENVO:01000295) within the mesopelagic zone...; material: water (ENVO:00002006), including particulate matter (ENVO:01000060) such...
AGCACCTTCTTCCTGCGGAGCGGTGGATCTCGGAGGCTCGAACCGATCTTCAGGAGGAGGTTGAGGTGCAATGAAATGTTCGTTGTCTTTTTCTTTATTCTTAGTTCTTAGTTCTAAGTTCTTGAATTGCCATGTTTTGCCATTGGCATCTTCATGCGGTTGACATGGGTCTTTTTCTTTGCCTTTCCATCTACTTGCGGCACCCTTCTGTCCGGCTAACCTCTTTTGGTTGAAGGAGGTTGCGGCTTCGTCCTTTTCCCTAAGTAGTCTTTCGGACTGGAGGAAAACTACCTCATTTTTGACAACTTTTTTCAGTGGAGTGAATTCACTTTCTGAAAAAAACTTGAGCATTTTTCTCAGTTTTTGTGCGGAAACGCCTAAAAGTGGTCTCAGAAAAGTGGGGTTTGCGGGTATGGTTGCGTCTTCTGAGTCCTTCCACATGTAGCATAATATGCGTAGGTATGCGCCTTGGTATTCTAGTGACATTGCTTGTACTTTGGAGTCGGACAGCCAATCGGAGGGGAAGAACTTAAACCACTTCATCTGGACACTCCTTGGACACTTCTGGACACTCCTTGGACACTCCTTGGACACTCCCTGGACACTCTTTGTACACCTCGCCACTCATCTGTCCTTCCTTTCCTTCTTAATCATCGTTTAACACGTACAGCACCAACAGCCATCAAAATTCTTAACCCATTGCGGCATCCAACATAGAAATCCTCATCCCACCAGTGCCTGGGATCGTCTTTAGGTCGCATTTTGTTACGTTGAGCTAAGCCTTTCACATAATCGGATAACCCTGGACTAAACCAGATCTTACTAGCAGATACTTTCAGCATCCTTCCAGCTAAAGACTTTTTACCCCTTAAGTTCACTTGGTTTCTATGTTTATTCTTAATCTGGTTTCTATGTTTCTTCTTAATCATTCCTAATTCTCCCCCTTTATTCAGATCCGGTGATAGGTTTCTTCAATGCGTTTTGAATCATGGCCGATTTGTCTTTCCTTTCCTTTATGAAATTCTCTAGGTCTATGGGATCTATGCGGATAGACCTCTTCGAGAACCGTATTGCCTGGATCTTGTCCTCTTTGATCCACCTCGATAGCGTTCTGCCGCTGATCTGGAGGATCTCCCGCACCTCTTTCAGGCTGAGTAGTGCCGTGTTAGTCATTTCAGTGCCTTTCCGGTGGTGGACGGTTTGAATTTCAGCACACCGTTCTGTTTCAGAACCTTGTTTATCTTAGGTTCAAGACGGCTCACACAGAACTCACGAATGCTTTGCCCGGTAAGGGCACAGGCCAGCTTCAAGCGATCATGAAAATCCGGGTCAACGTCTGCGATCAGTCTTTTCGGCCCTTTTCGTTTAACTGAAGTCACTGCCGTTATCTCCTATCTCTACAATTTTGCAGTTCTCAATCGGTATTTTGTAAAACATCTCACCGGATGGAACCTTTTTGTTCGGAACCTCACCAAGAAACCTCTCTTGAAGCTGGTCCCCGGTGATACACCAGGCTTTTTGGAGATCGTCCCTCAGTACCCAGAGGATTACCGGGTACGGTGAATTCGTAAGATACTCCCTTCTCGCCGGAACCTGAATCGTCCTCCAAGATCCCGGCCAATCGTCCTTCCATCCCCTCTTCACCTCGACCTCATGCCGGAAAATGTCCACAACACACGAGTCGTACATACGAATACTTAATATGTCGGGTCCGTATACATCCGTAGGGAATAAAGAAAATCGACCGGACCTGTCAAGATGAGAACGAACTGCGTTCCGACCACGAGAATCGTTCGCACGGTACTCCTCGTCCTCGAAAACCTTCTTATTCATCACAATTCAACCTGTACGCCCACCCCGCACGGTATCCCTCCGCAATGTTGTAGTGTGCATACCTAAATCCAGCCTTGCGGAGAAAAAGACGATGCTTCAGATCCCATTCCGTCCTCGAACGAACATATAAATGATCCAAACCATCGAACTCCTCCAAACAAACACAAAAACCAAACTCCTCCAAATCCGATAAATGCACACCATTACCCAATACCATGTCTTTCCTTATCTGTGTCACAACGTCTCTCCTTTTGTCGTATTGCGTCCCAAACAGTTCGCTGTGTACGATAACTGGCACTAACTGTCCCGTCAACCAGCAAAATACTTTCTGTTTGTTTCTCTATTACTAAACGGTATGATTCCAAACATTGGAGATACCGTGTCTGATAGACCTGAAATACTAGATCTGGTAAGTGCAACCCCCTCCTGTAACCCAATTCTCTTGGCTCATGAGATGTCGGGTGGAGAGTGGATAGCCTATGACCACATGGTACTCATGGCGAATCGACTCGATGAACTCGCAAAAACAAGATATCTCGCAACACTCCCCAAAAATACTCCCATAGAAGAAGTCGCACCCTTCGCAAAAGAATGCTTCCAAGATCCAGAGAAAATGAAAGCTGCTCTGGAAAAACCAAACAAAGTCATTATCTGTATGCCCCCAAGACATGGTAAATCCATGTTCTGCTCCCTCTACTTCCCCCTCTATTGGCTCGGACTGTTTCCCACTACCAAAGTCCTTCTCGCATCCTATGAAGCCGACTACGCAGCGTCCTGGGGCCGAAAAGTTAGAGACGCAATCTCAGAACATGGCTCGAAAATGGGAAGAGACCTGAAAATCGCAGGTACGTCTAAAGCTGCATCTCGATGGGAACTCGAAAATTTTGGGGGAGGCATGTTCTGCGCCGGAGCAAGAGGACCAATTACCGGGAAAGGCGCAGACCTCGCTATTATCGATGACCCCATAAAAAACGATGAAGAAGCAAACTCCCAAACCTTCCGAGATAAACTCTGGGATTGGTATCTGTCCACCTTCTCCACTCGACTCCATAAAGGAGCAGCAACCGTCTGCATCATGACGAGATGGCATGAAGATGACCTCGTCGGAAGACTGATAAAAGCTCAAGACGAAGGAGGTGATCGATGGGATATCATTCGAATGCCAGCGATTGCCGAAGAAAATGAACAGTACGGTGAATATACAAGAAAAGAAGGCGAACCACTCTGCCCTCACCTCATCCCAAAAGAAATGCTCGAATCCGCAAAAGGAAGAATGGGTGAATACTGGTACGCAACCATGTACCAACAACGCCCCTTCCCCCGTGGGGGAGGAATGTATCGAAAAGAAGTGGTTGAAATCGTGGACTCGATTCCACCTCATCTTGTCCAAGTTCGAGCCTGGGATCTTGCTGCCTCCATGAGCGGAAAAAGAACCGCCGGAATTCTTATGGCAAAAGATGCCGAAGGTATTTACTATGTCCTCGACTCTGTGATCGGTAAATGGTTGCCCGGAGATAGGGACAAGGTGATTCGCAGCACCGCTACAAGGGATGGCAAAGGGGTTGCCGTCAGAGTCGAGCAAGAGGGTGGATCGGGAGGGATCGCACAAGTACATTCAATCGTGCGATCCCTGCCAGGGTATTCCGTTGAAGGCGTAAAAGTCTCCGGTGATAAAATCGCTCGTGCCGATCCCGTCGCCGCACAAGTCAATATAGGAAACCTCAAGTTTCTGAGAGGACCGTGGAACTCCGCTCTGTTCCATGAAATGGAAGCGTTTCCCAAAGGAAGATACTCCGATCAAATAGATGCCATGTCTCTGGCGTTTGATTATCTAGCTGTGAAAAACGTCTTTCGCACCGCTATATACAAACCGTCCATTAAAGTCAGATCATGGAGAGATGAAACCGATTTACTCGTGCCAACCAGAAGTGTTACTAACTGGCGCAAAGAGTTTCCGAGCTAGGAGAAATTATGTCATATCCACTCATCCAGGGACGGAACTTCAATTCTGAACTGTACAACCGTGCCCTCTCCTCCGCATACCGCATCTGGACCCGTCTATATGATCCAGACTATGCGTTGAGCAGAGAACCTGATGTATGGGAGAAAATGAGGCGAGATGCCACCATTACTCAATCCGTTGATACGAGATTGCACCTCGTTGCCGGAAGAAATTGGCATCTCGAACCCTTCAGGGATGAAGAGGGTGACAGAAAAGTAGCGGGGATTATCAAAGACATTATCTCTCATATTCGAAACTTCACCGAAGCTCGGTATGAACTCGCCCAAGCGATATTTAGAGCCAGAGCCTACGCATATATCGAAGGGAAACCAGAAACACGAACTTTCGGTGACGGTAAAGCAAGAACATGGTGGGTTCCATATCGCTTGCGAGATGTCGATAGGAGAAGAATCCGGTATCGGCCAGAACATGGGGTCGATAAAGAAGGAAATGAAACCATCTCGGTTATTCAAGAGATGTGGTCTGTTTCCAAAATGCAATACGAACCGTTCGATAAAGCGGATCAGTTCGTGAAAATGGTCTATCGAAACGAGGAAGCTCGACTCGGGTATGGTCGAGGTCTGCTGGATAGTATGTATTTTTATTGGTGGATGAAATCTATCGTCTGGAGAGAGGGACTTCAGGGACTCGAAAGATGGTCGCAAGGAATCCTGATCGGCAAGATCGACTCTTATCGAGAGGGGTCCACCGCAAAGTCGAATGAAAGCGTAAGAGATGACCTCTATGAATCTCTCCATGCCATGCGATCCAGGCACGTCATTGTCGTCGGAAAAGAAGATGAGATCGATGTCAAGGAAGGCGGCATGGCTGGACATGAAATGGTCATGAACTTCATCAAGTACATGGATGAGAAGCTCATCGCACTCATCCTTGGCTCAACCATCCCCTTTGGCGGTGGGTCTGGTGGGGGATCGTATGCCAGGGCGAAAGTGGAAGAATCCACAACGAATGCTCTGGTTCAATTCGATAGAGATAAACTCGACGAGTCCGTTACTGACGATCTCATTGGATTGATCTGGAAATTGAATTACAAGAACTTTGTAAAAATGGGATGTGGGGATGCAAGACCACCCAAATTCAGGACTCAGCCAGACAAACGGGACGATCCCCAAGCTGCTGCATCCATCATTGCCCAACTTTCCGCTATCGGTCTTCCCCTGAAAAAGGAAGAGGTCTATGAAAAGATCGGGTTCTCGCAACCATCCGAAGGTGATGAGGTTTTCGAAGGTAAACCAACGGAACCAGTGGAAATCCCTGGTCTCCCAATTTGAAGAATTTAACGGAGATTAAAAATGTCTGAACCAGGATTGATTGTAATGGGTCCAGCGGGGGCAACCGTTCCCCAAGCTACGAGCATCGCTACTGCGACGGATTTTTTGTCAAGCGATGTTACTCCTAAAAACTCCCGGTCCACTTTCCGGCTAACTGTCGCTTTGGCTTCTGCCGCCAAGTTGTCTTTCATCTCTGATGACGGATCAAATCCAACCACTAATGGCTTTAACGATGATACCGATCTGACTGCGGCTCAGACATATGTTTGGTGTTGGAGTGTCGATTCATCTAATAGTTACAATTTTAGGCACGACGATGGTGGTGCCATAGTTGTTAACTACTTCCTACTGGAAGAGATTCTCGGCGGGGTTATTTAGAGATGGGGTTCTCAGATTTGGGATTCTCTCCCCCACAGGGCGGGGTGATGGGGTTTTCCCCACCACAAGGTTCCGGGGGAGATGCGGGGTCTACCTTGCTCACAGATTTGAACCACTGGTGGAAGATGGACGATGACGGTGTTTGGATAGACTCAGCTACATCGACTTCGTACTGGACTGAAGTGAACAGTCCGACAACCGTTGCCGGAAAAATCAGTTATGCGATTGATACGTATGGATCATCCGCTCCGCACCTCACCTCCGCCGATGTTGATTTAAGAATACCATCCAATGGAAATATAGACTGGACGTTAGCGTCCTGGGTTATGCCCGTAACTTCTGGATATGGCGGAGCGGGAGGCCGTACTTTTGCGATCTGGGATACCCAATTTAATTTTGGAATGTTGCCGGAATCTTCCGGTAATTTTCCCTGGATGAACGGAAAGATAGGAGGAAGTTGGGTTAATACAGACCTCAGTGGCACTGCTGCGGCTGAGATTCCGGACGATACGTGGGGTTTGTGTTTCTGGCAATATTCGGCTGAGAGTGGAGGCTCTTCGGTTTTTACACTTCGGACGATTGTAAGTGGAACCGAATACACTGTAGCCGGGAGTCATTCGGGCACTATTGCGGCCCCGGGGACTGGGTATTCAATGAAAATCGGATACATCAATAACAGTTATAAAGCCGGTTCAGCACTTGACATGGTTGGCATATGGAGCCGTCACCTCACCGCAGCAGAACGTCTTGAACTGTACAATTCTGGAGCGGCAAAGGATTACCCATTCTCATGAGCCTACAAGAAATAAAAGATAAAGCCGAAACGTGGATACAGGCATTCAAGGACCAGATCCTTTCACCACAGGAGGATTATTTTGATTCCAATGGGGTCTATTGGATCGGGGTTTCTACACCTGCCCCAATGCCAAGCGATGGTGCAACCAATGAAACAGACCCGTCCATTTTTGCACCAGGGATGCCTTCATGGAGTGATTTCGGAATTGTGATTGCAACTGAATTGGATTATGCAATTCGAGTTGATTCTATCCGTAAACTCCCTGATTGTTTTGCGTTTCAAATCGTGGCAGAGATCTCTTGGCAAGGAGCAAACTACGACAAAAAATCTGTATATCACCACTCATGGGAAGATGAACCGTGGGTACAAACCGGACCCTTTGCGTGATCTATGGAAAGAGCATTTCTGGAATACGGCATCCTGGGAATATCTGTTCTGATCTTGGGGGGAATCGTTTACAAGTTTATTCTTGTGAGATTGCTAAAAGAATCAGATGTGATGAAAGATGAACTGCAAGACATCAGAAGCAAATATTATGTACTCCTGAATCAGCAGTTGGGCGATTACAAGGAAATAATTCGGACCTATTCTGCAATCAGTACGAAAACAAAAAATGCCCTTCAATTATCGACAGAAGTTTTGGAATCAGTTCTGGAGAAATTAGATGACGGGGGAAGATGATGGAAACCCAAGACCTCGAACTCCAGCGGAACAGATTGCGAATTTACGCAATGAAACTATTTGGCTTGCAGCTTTCCCCGGCAGCCTCAATGTTTGGAGAGATAGCCCAAGTATTAGGTGTTATCAATCAAGCACAACTCAGGGCAGCACTGAAGTTGCAGGAGACATTCCGAGGCAACGGAAAGTCAATTCCCAGGGTGGGGGAAATCCTGCTGGACCAGGGGTTATTGGACCAGAATCAGCTTGAAACGGTCTTGGATGAGCAGGAGAGGATCAGTTCTACCTGTGACGATAGTGAAGAAACCCGATTGGCAAATTTGGCTGCCAGAGCAAGGCGACTTAACAAAAAGAGACAAACTGGATTGGCAGTTGATTAGATGAAGACCGAAGAGATAAAGAAGCTCCACCACCTTCAGGTATTAGCCGACTGCGTACTCGATGAAGTTAAAGATCATATTGTCAGTAGGCAGATATCTCATTATCAAGAATGCGGATCTTTTTGGTCGGTTCCCTTAAATCCGTTCCCGGTGCCAAAGGACGGGAAACCAGCGGAGTTTATTAACGGTATTTATTCGTTTCCTGGGCAAATGCCTTGGTGCGAACTCGCTTTTAATTGGCCCGATCAGTTTCCGTTTTCGATTGCGATCTATTCTTGGGACTTCGAAACACCGTTTTCCCCGTGGCCGAATCCAGACGCTTGCGATGACTCAGATCCACAATTTGCAGTCTTTCTTGCGTTTTACTGGAAGAACGATTTGTTTCATAAGAGATCGATTTACAATCTTTGTATTTCTCGGTGGGAAGAATCGGATTGGGAAAAAGAATCGTAGGGATATACGTTTGAGGGAGAACCGGAATGCCCGGACCAGACATTCAATATTTCAGAGTTTGCAAGAGGGGTGAAACAACCCAGAAGACCGGATGCACTCCTGTCGGACAACCCACATCGAAGGGGGGTCCAGAGGGATCTAAAAGTGGTTACGATCCAGCGACCAAGTCGGGTGGGTTCTCTCCGAAATCGGGAAAGATAAACCGGACCCTAAAGGATATATATGACCAATGGGATCGGGTCAGGGAAGATACAGTTTCCCAGGTTGGTGGCAGTTCGAACTCCGCTCGTGCTGCGGTCATGCTGGCAACTCTCAAGGATATGCCACTCCCAGAAATGGACGAGGATGCCATGGCACCTCTCGTTCGGTGGAGTATTGGGAAACCGATTGCTGATGTGAAGCTCGTTCGGAAGATCGTAGAGAAAGAGAAGAACAAACAAGAGCAGGATAAGGGTGGATGTTGTCCCGCATGTTTTCGTTCTTATGACGGGACGTATTTGCAGAAGATCTCTAAACGCATCCAAGAGCAGGATGATCCTGAGTGGTATATCCAGGTTGCTGCTCAGGCAATCGAGGAGATGAAGAGCGTTGAAGCGGGACTGGATCTTGCGGAATACGTTATCAAGAAGACCCCCAAGAGTCCCTGGAGGGAACAGTTTGATTATAAAGAACTGGAATCTCTTCCGAGCTTTTCGAGTCTTCCTGGGTTCACGTTTATCACCCTGGGAACATCCGAGGGGAAACCCTGTGGACCGGGACAGAACCCAGAGAGGGACAAGTGCATTCCGGCAGGGAAAGATAAGGGTGAGGGTAAGGTCGAGGGTGAAGGGGAGAGAGAGAAGGTCGAAGAGGCTATTGAAAACGCTAAAGCGAACATTTATTCGATAAAAGAGGATGCTCGACAAAAGGGGGAGAAGGTTAATCCCGACGAAATGCGGGAAGCGAAAGATCAGCTACAGAAATATGAATCCGTTTTGGAGAAGATGGATCGTGGAGAAGAGGTTCAGGAAGGGGCAGAGGAAGAGGTAGAGGTCAAGGAAAAGGCTACCGTCTACGATTCGAAAGATGGTACGCAAGAAGAGATCGAGATAGACCAGAAGTTCTGGGGCGAAAACGGTGAACTAAAGGATATGCCCTCACCGGACGAGCAACTCGCAGCGATGAAAAATCGTCTGGAGAAAGACCAGATCTCATCTCTCGTGAATGCTGTTAATGCGTCTATGGATGAACCCATGTCGGAAGAGGATATGGAGTGGGAAGGTAAGAAGACAAGTTCTCGCCAAGAATTGGAATCTGAAGGTTTGGCCGGATCTAAGGATGCGGAGCAATGGGCAAGGTTGCGTAAGGTGACCGATAAATATTTAAAACAGAAGATGCCCAATTATGATGAGTTCCACTCTTCTCCAACGGCAGCACGAATTAAGTACCCAGGAGAGGAATCGGCAGAACCGGGCGGTAAACAGGAAGGCGATAGTGGAGAGGGGTCTGGTCCTTCAGGGGATACGGGAAAAGACACTCAGCAAGGGAAAAGGGACTACGAGAGGCGAAGAGAGGCGTATAAAAAAGGCGATAAGGCGAGGGAAGCATACGATAAAGCGAAAGGAGATGAGACTAAACCAGAAGAGCCTAAACCTAAAGAGCAGGAGAAGACACGGGAGAAGGGCAAGGATGGCAGTTCAGAGAAAAAGCCCAAGAAGACAACCGGAAGAGGAGGGTCTTCTCGTAGGTCTGGGGCACCGAGACCTGTGAATGTGAAACTCCCCTCGTCGAAGATATCTGATCCACGGGATGTTCCCGGTGGCAAAAGAGACCCCGGAAACGCTCCAAGGGGACAAACGGTGGCAGCAAAAACATCCGCAAGAGTTCAAAAAGAAGTCAGTGCGTTTTTGGATATGTTCAATAATGCGTTGCGTAGCGGTCGCAGTGCGGAGAGCAAGGGGAAGAGTTGAAGCAGGTCATAAGACAGAAGGATTTCTTGGATCATTCTTCAGCATTATTTACGAAAATAGTCCTCGATCTCGCTACGGCAAAGATCAATTGCAAGTTGTCTGCGGAAAATAGAGCATTAGAAGGTCTCGATACCCTGCTGAAAGACACAATGATCCTTTCAAACCTGATCGGTAGGCAGTTTACTTATCGAAAAGCGCAAAAGGTTGGGGATCGGAATGATCGTGGAGATCGAACCGTCCTTTTCGGTGAAGAGAAAACCCCCGTATTCCCCCGAATGACCTATCAAGATGCTCTGGATGACATGTTGGGGCGAAATGTGGAAGTGGTTAGTGATGAAGCTCTCGCCATGCGGAGAGGATATATCGAGGTTCAGAGGATGTATTCTCGTGGGCATACGTTCGCTCTTGCCAGAAGCGCATCCGACAGAATAACCGCAAAAATCCAGAATGTTCTTGAATCGATGATTCGTGGCCGGAAATCACCGGATGCGTATGATCGACAAGATCCGGCAGAAGTAATAGCCAAAATGGGAAATTGGTCGAGAGCATACGGAGAAGTGGTTTATAGGACAAATATGGCAACGGCAATGGTGCAGGGCGTCAAAGATATGGCAATGGACCCTGAAATCGATGGAATTATCGGGGGTTTCCAGTTTTCATCGGTCGGGGATGTAGATACCAGGCACAATCATCAGGCAGCAGATGGTTTAATTGCTGGTATGCACGATCCAATATGGAAAAGATTCACCCCCCCTATAGGTTATAACTGTCGATGTACGCTCGTTATGGTCGATAAATACGAATTAGAGAGCAAGGGACTCATCCGGGGTGGAAAGGTACTTCGACTTCTGCCCTCCACCTTTTCCGAGGCATACCCAGACAAGGGATTTCCTGGTTTGCAAAAATAAAACACTTTCACAAGCGTATTATTGTTTCCAGGTCAGAATTAAAGGATAAGATTTCGAGTAATGAAGATATTGACAAAAGCACAAAAGGTTTGTGTGTCCAAGAAAATACCCATCTTAATAAAAGAAGGGATGAAACCGGACCAAGCCACTGCTGCGGCAATTTCTATGTGTACGGAGAAAAAGAATATGTCCGATAAAAAAGAAGATCGGGATGGATATTCTTTTCAGAAAAATGATGACGGATCTTATACCATTTTCGACGTTCCGATTATGGCAGAAGTCCCCAAAGGTCAAAAAGGTGCTCCCCGTCGTATCGGACCCAAATGGATGCGCCTTGCCGTTCGTAGAGCAGAGAAGCGATGGAAAGAGGATGGGTATAAGGCACCTCTTCATGTTGATCATCACGGTGGACGCAAAAATACAGAAGCTGCTGGTTTTATCTTCCCTAAGAATGTGAAGAAAATGGCCTACCAGAGCAAACCCGTATGGGCTATTTTTGCGGATCTGGAGGTCAGAGAAGAGGCGTTTGAGGGAGTAAGAAAGAACCACTTCCCCTATCGTTCCGTTGAGATTTTTTCCTGGGAAGACCCAGAAGTTAATTCTTTGGCACTTTTAAGTGACGAAGTTCCGTATTTTAGGTTTGACATCCTCCGGTTGGGGGATGAGAAAAAACCAGTAAAGAAGTTTAGAAACCGTGAACCAGTGGTGGCTTGCCGTGAGTTTGCGAATGGATCAGCAATTCTTTTCAGTTTCGGAGGAGGCCTGATGGCTACTGAAGAACGTTACGACGAGCGGCAAGAACAAGATTCGACTGCTGCTTTCGCCAGTGAAAACCTGGAGTCCAGTGAGGAACGTGCCGATGTAGATCGGTATGAGTATGAAGAGGGCAAGAAAGAGGGCGAAGAGGAGGAAATGGGGTGTGACGAGAAGTCGGGCGAAAAGCTCGAACTCGGAACTCACCTTGAAGCCATCTCTGCATTACTCTCCAAGATTGCCACCAAGTTGGAGATTGACAGTGATGAAGACGTAGAGGAAGTCGAAGAAGAGGAAGACATTGAGGAGACTCAGGAATCTGAAAGGATTCACGCTCCTGTCGAGCAATCGGCAACAATGGCTGCCCTTTCTGGGAAGATCGCTGCACTTGAAGCTCGTGAGCGCAAACGTGCTACTCATGAGAAGAATAGTACTCTCGTCGAAAATGCCATGGTGGATCTTGCGGAATGGCATCCTGATGAGTCTACTCGTGCGAACATGGAAACCCTGATTTCTACCTCGACTAAACCGAGGGAGACCATCAAGGCTTTTGTGAGTTCCTATAAGACTTCTGTACCCAAATACCCGGCTTCAACGATGGAAGAATTCGAGGCTTCCTTTGGTGCTGCCGATCCGCCAGAAGTCCTCAAGTATGCTAACGAAGGAACAGATGCTCTTTCGATGGCTCGTGAGGCTTCTACTCAATACGATGAACTTGAAAGCAAGGGTCTCGTTGCAGCCTCTCGGGAATCGTTCGTTTCCACTCAACTCAATGCCACAAAAGGCGAAATCGCTAGGAGATAAACATGGCACTTTCTGCTGATGTGTTTTACGAGACCACCGTAACCGACGTAAATGCGTTTCCGCTGACGAATTCGCAAGTGATTTATGCTGGTGCTTTGGTCGGGATTGATACTTCCACTGGTTATGCCGTGGAATGGTTCGACACTGCTAACTTCATTTTTGCCGGGGTTGCTCTTCGTGATGCAACTGGTGATACCACTGCAAGTCCGGTGGTAGAGGTAAACGTAAACTGTGGCGGTTTGATCTTGAAAAAGGTCGCAGTCACAGGGGCTAGTGCTATCACCAATGTGGGTGATAAATGCTATGCCGACGATGATAATACTTTCAATGTAAGTGCCACTTCCAATGTTCAGGAAGTGGGACTGATAACTCGGTGGTACAGCGGAACTACCTGTGACGTACAACTCTATTCCATGGCTGAATACCAGGGAATTTCAAACAGTTAGGTAAGGAGTTAATTCAATGGCTGTTGGACAAATTGTTAGTGCCAATACCCTAACTGCGGGTATTCGTGCTGATTTCGCTGACGCTTATCGTCAGTCTTATGAAGCGGTCGCTTCTCGTCTGTCTTCTGTAATGGATCTTGGAATTCCAAGTGACAAGTTGACCGAACTCTATGCGTACTTCTTGAGCGCCCCCTACCCCCGCATATGGACGAGGGGACAGGGCATTCCTGCTGACGCTTTCGGGTCGGTTCAGTTTTCTTGCACGAACAGAGATTATGCTATTCGTATCGAGTGGCATGAAAATGATCGAGAAGATGACTTGACTCGGTCGCTTATGGATCGTGCTCGTGAAGCTGGACGCAACTTTGCGACTCTTCCTGAGCGGATCTTTTTTCAGGTTCTTCTCAATTCAACTGATAATGACCTGCTACCCGCAATTCCAACCGCTCCTGATGGTGCTGCCATGTACGCAACTACGGCAGGAGGATCGGCTCGGTTCGGAATTACAAATGGCAATCTGCTGACTGGCACCGGAGTCGCATCCAGTGCTGCCATCCGTAACGACTTTTTTAGTTCGGTTGAGCAGATGCGTGGATTCCAAGATACCGAATCGCAACCCCTCTGGAGCGACAACGTTCTGGATAAGGGTTTTACGGTTATCTTTGGTGTACATAACTGGCAGGTTTTCGCAGAGGCGTTTCAACAGGGGCGTACTCTTGCTGGGCCTTTAACCAGTGCAAGCAATGCTGCGGTGACTAACATCATTATGGAGAGTGGGCTGAACATCAATCTTTGGCCTACCCAACGTATTCCTTCTTCTGATGACGATTTCTACGTCTTCAGCAAGGGTGCCCCTCACAAGGCTGTATTCCAGCAATTGCGACGTGCCCTTCGTGAATCCTATGGCAATATGGACAACTCGGACTCCGCTCGTGAGACCAAGATCGAACATGTGCAATGGGATAGTCGTGAAGGTTACGGAGTTATGCTGCCGTATCAGACTGTAAAAGTTAATAACTAAGCCTGATCTAATCAGGAAAACTTGCTGGTATGGGTTGCGCTTCTTTTGGGGCGCAACCCGTGCTAACCGAATAGCCGGGAGAACTCTAAATGACTGAAGCTGCTGTTAAAAAAAGACGGGGTCGTCCACCTAAAGACAAAGATATTCCGACTTCCGTGGATGCCGAGACTGTGGAATCTTTTAATGAAGTCGTTGATGACGATTTTGTAAAAGAAACCACTATTAAGTCCAGCGGGACTATCCTGATCAAACAGGTAAGGTCCAAGACCGAGAAGAAATATCAGATCTGGATGGGTACGACTGAGGAATGTCCATATTGGACTGTTCATGCCGGGGGAGCGGATTTCCCGAGGTATAACGAAATTCTTCATTGGGATGAAGAGGGTGGCGTTTCTCACCGAGACCGTGTTCTTGGAAAAACTATCGAGTTGGGACGTACCGATATCGAACTGATCGCTAAAGCGGTTGGAAGAAAGGTCGTTCGCTCTGAAGGCGCAAGATCATTCGTATTAAATGCAGATTCCGACAGGTATCGGCAAAAAGAGAATGATGAGCCTCTCGGTAAGTTTCTCTACATGAAGGTTATCGAAACCGATATGGCTCATAATTGGAGACATAAAACACCAGAAACCATGGTGTAGGGGATAAACAAAAATGAGTAGTCCGACTCAAGCCGAAGTTGAAACTCAGATTTCAAATGTGGTTGCAATTCTTGAGCATTTTCGTGAGTACGCAGGGGTAAACTCTGACAATTACCTGGGTGACGAGGATACCCTCATCCAGAGTCTTGAGACTGACTATGCGCCAGAGTTGTTAAGCACCATTGCAGGTTTTCGGGCATCACTCGTTTCTGCTATCAATGGGGGGGGATCGATGATGTCCCCCCTGTTCATTCAAATGGGTCAGGTGATCGATGCACCGGAGAAGGATGTTCAAACCATCCTCACTCGACTCTACGAATTCATGAACACCAATAGCAAAGCGGTAAAGAGTCGTGGCTTTACCTATGGTGCAGTATCTGATCCGGGTACATCCAATGCGGGATCAGGGACGATAAAGAGGCTCACAGGGGACGAGAACGCTTACGACATAGAAAACTGTACGCCGGAAGTTAAACTGGCTGAGTGCGTCTCTGATGCGAACTCAGGGGCACAGAAGAACGAAGAGGTCTTCCAGTTTCGTGGATCTGACTCGGAGAAGGATTCTCTGAAGATCACCGGGTCTGGTTTAACGTCTCAGATTCGTAGTGTTTCGGCCAGAGATTCGTTGACCGGGAATAGCAGTTTTACTCGATATTCGGGGACCACTGCCTCTCCTACTGCGATTGATGACTGGGTCGTGGGCACCAACATCGCCAATTTTCAGATCGATACGGGAAACTATTACAGGACCGATCCGAGTGACGGTGGATCTCCCGCATCCTTGGTTTTCGAAACAAACGATTATGTTTCACAATCGTTTAGTGTGCGGAATATCGACATAAACCCGAATGTCCCTTATTACTGTTCGATTGCCTATAACAGGCAGGTGGGTTCTGGGGACGGCAACTTGACAATAACTTGCGGTGACCAGACCGCTACGGTAGCTCTTTCTTCCCAAACCGGGTGGAATATTCTGGAAGTTGCAATCGGCCAAAAGAGTTGGCTCAAGACTTTTAACGCTTTGACTCCTGTTGTAAAGATCGAGTTGGCATCGAATACAACCGGAACGGTTCTTGTGGACGATTTGATCTTCACCCCGTTTCAGCCTTTTGACGGTTTATGGTATCTGCCTTTGGGGGGTGCCACTCAGTTTTTGAGACTGGATGATTTTACCTGGACCGATTCTGCGACTGAATCTGTTTTGCAGTTTTGGTTCTGGAAATCTCTGGGCCGCTATCTTCCTCATGCTACGGGTGGTTCGATTACTTGGGCAGATCCTTCATAAGGTGAATCATGAGCTTGACTCTTAATGTCCAAAACAGATACGGGACTCAATTTCTCGTCAATCTGACAAACCCGACAGATCCAGGCTCCACCACTATAGATACAACTCGACTTTCGAACGCTTGCACGGACACAGAAGCAGATTTCAAGATCTATTGTGGGGTTGTGTATAACGATGCTAATAGTAGTCACGTTTCGGCTGCTGTTGATGGGGTCATAGCCAAACTTGCGGTGAGGACGGGGACGGGTGGAAATTACGCTCGATCTCAGCATGAGGAGTATATTTCCCGACTGAGGGATCTCGCTCTTGTTACCGGAAGAGATCGTGTATCTCCAAGGACAGGTTCCGTATTGCAACCTTCTCCAGAACAGACTGGGGACGAGGTTGTTCGCCCATCGTTCGACTGGAGGCGATTCACCGATCTTATTCCGGGTGGTCCTGCGCCTGGAAACGATTGGGATCATTCATAGCGGGAGGTCTTTATGACTGCGGAGATGGGGTATACAGGTGAGAATATATCCACCAACCCTACCGGACCACTCGCTTCTCAGGTCAGAAAACTAACCCGTATACGCAAGAGGCTGGAAGATCCAACCGTCCTTTTGCGTCAGATCGGGATAGTAGTAGCCAAGAACGCTCAGAAATCCTTTGACGAGCAATCGTTTGGAAGTAACAGTTGGTCTCCACGCTACAAGGGGACTCGTGCTGGAGCGGAACCGTCCATAAATATTGCCGGGGCGTTGCAGGATTTCACAGAGGGAAAGAGGAAACCTAAGAATAGAAGGTTTCAGACAACCCCCGCATTGATGGATACGGGTCTTTTGCGTAGGTCTCTTGGGGTCTCGAATTCGGTTAAGCGGGTTTCTTCTCATGCTGTAGTGGTTGGGGTTTTCGGGAAAGCTGAGTTTTACGCTCCTTATCAGCAATTCGGTGGAACCAGGAAGACTCCTGTCACCGAGGGTGCTTTGGATAACTACAGTTATTGGATGAAGGGCCTGAAGGAGAAGAGGCGCAGCATTGGGACGTATGACAAAAGCTCCAAAAAGTGGATAGAGAACTCTGCTGGTAGGGCAAAGTCTGGAGGCACCGCTTCTGATAAATCCTCCTCTCGCAAGGCTACTCCTCGCAAATCGACTCCCCGCAAGTCGGGTTCTGGTAAATCTGAATCTCGCAAGTCTCCGACTGCGGAAAAGAAGACATCGAGTGTCTTTGACTCCTTTTTGAGAATGATTAAGGATGCCGCCTCAAAGGGGAAGAAGTCGATTGTCCAGGGGGTTATGAAGCAAGGGGTCCGATTCTCTATGAAAAAAGAGGATACGAGCAAACCGAAACGGACAAAGCAGGATCGTCTTGATAACCTATCTGAAATGGTCAAGAGGGCAGAGAAGATGGGTTTCCTGTATAAGACAAAAATGCTAACTACAGATATAGCGGCAAGACCGTTTCTTGGGATAACGGCTCGTGTTTCACAAGAAATTACTCGTACTATTCAGGATCGTTTTGCTGATAGAACAAAGAAATCATGATAGAGCGAGGGATCTGAATAGATGTCAACTGCATTAGTTCGAGATGTTCTTCGAATACCGGGTCGAATCGTTATAAATCCAACGAACCTGGCAAGTGCATTTCCTCATGGTGGAACCGAGATGGGACTAACCCGTGACGCAGAGATGCGTTTCGGGATATCTACGAGTTTGGTCACTGCCGAGGAGTGGGGTCAGGCACCTGTCGAATCAGTTTATACGGGTGAATCTGCCGTTTTTGCAGCCGTGTTAAGGGAGTGGGACAATGATGCCATTAACAACATCTTTCCAAACACAGGCACTGGAGCTACCTCTGGAGACCGCTCTATTCTGGGACGAGTATCCGGGGGATCATTCAATCGTGCTGGGTATCTTCTGAGCAATAAGTCTTTTATCTTGCTGTTCTCACCGAAAGCGGTAGATCGTCATCCTATGGTTCTTGTTCGTAAGGCGATTCCTATGGTAGAGGAGACTTCCTTGATGCGTCTTTCGTTAGCGGAAGAGTTTGGTATCGGGGTCGTTTTCCAGGCAATCCCCAATTCGACAGGACAGGTATACGATATCGGCAAGAGAGAGGATTTGACCTTATGATCGACGAGTTTGTAATTGACTCCGGTCTTATCTCAGAATCTGCTGATGGGATTGATGAGGTTTCGTATATGGTTTTGTCACGAAACGCAGAATGCTTCTTGCGGAGTGGTGGAACTCTTGCGATGAAGGATTGGTTCGGTCTTTCGGATGAAACTCGATCAGCGTTTGTTTCGGCGGGAAACCGGATCATGAGGGATAAAGCGGTTCTTGTGGGTTTGGCCTCGCAGTCAACCTATCAATCGTCTTTGATTTTGGCTCAGGATGATGATGGCGAGATGATGGTAAGGAACATACTTTCTGTCGTTCTCGACTCAGCGCAGGTATCTATTGAGAGCAAGAAGGAAGTAAACCTGTGAACACCTGGCAAGTTATTCGACAAATTAAATACCTCCTTCTCCAGCGTCAATGGGAGGGGACCGGGTCGGATGTTTTCCAAAACAATTCGGTCGTTATTTCGGTCGCACCTGACGATCAAGCACTTTCGGTTCTTGTCACTCCAACGGCAGTATTGCGTCCTTTGGGTGCCCAGTCTGATCCTATGCACGATGAAGAACCGGATCTCATTATGCAATCGATTGGAGTTCGGTTGAGCGTAACCGTTCCCGGTGACCCACTCGGACAATTTGCTCTTATCGGTGGAGGTCGGCAGGGGCAGGGGGATTCTCGTGGACGAGGATTGCTGGAGGTCGAGGAAGAACTTTATGGTGCCATCGAAAGTTTGAATACGATCAACGGAGTGGTGATCTATTCGAGGGCAAAGTCTGAAGCGGAAGCAGAACTGGATGATGACAATCGCTATTCCTGCATTCGGACTTATCTTTTCGATGCGTTGACAACTGCGAGTCGGTTTTATCATCCGGTGATGGGGTTCTCTGCTGCGGATGCCGGGTCTGGGAATTGCAATATGACTTGGACTTCTCCACCAACAAGGTTTGATTCGAGGGGGATACGAATTCTTCGCAAGGCTGGAGCGACCCCGGTGACGAGTCCTACGGATGGAAGTGCTACTGTGGTTTTGTCTGGTGCGGCATTCCCAGGATCTCCGGGTTCACAGTCGGACTCACCCGGTACGGGTCAGTTTTCGTACACAATCTGGGTGACGTATGATGAGTGGGACTCCAGCACAACCGAGAGGTATAGTGGTTACATGACTTCAACAGTGACGGTGACCTGATGGCTGAAGGACTACCAGACGTAAAAATCAAGATCGAACTTGATACTGCCGAGGCACTAAAGAAGCTCCAGAAGATAGAGAGCAGGGTAAAGCGTAACAGCACTCTCTTGGGATCTCTTCGTGGA
>TARA_R110000824_G_scaffold135067_1_pt1 | contig 19003 bp, 22 predicted proteins | sample TARA_R110000824 | Tara Oceans TARA_R110000824 (sample SAMEA4397747) | marine metagenome | biome: Polar Biome; feature: [MES] marine water layer (ENVO:01000295) within the mesopelagic zone...; material: water (ENVO:00002006), including particulate matter (ENVO:01000060) such...
ACCCACCGATAGTCACCCCGTCAATGGCTCCACCGTCTATATCGAAAGCGGAACCTTCAATCTCTACGCTTCCAGCTTCAAGCTTCTTTCCGAGGGTAAGTTTTTCTCCACCCTCAGATGTCACAAACGTCAGATACGCGGCATCCGCTTCTTCAATTACCAAAGACGCCGCAGTGTTATCAAGAATTTTAACCGAGCTTGCCGCGCCAAACCTCAGGGCACCATCACCACCAGCACTGAGCGTCAAGTCGTCAGATATGCTTGTGGCACCAGTCACGGTGAGTGTGGAGCCATCGAATGTGAGGTTCGATTCTCCCTGAATCGCATTAGAACCTGTTACGGTAGTCACTTGGTTATTGGTCGAACCTGTTAGGGTCGGGAATCCCGAGATACTTATTGTTCCTGTAGCCGTAAGGTCCGTAAATGTCCCCGCAGCAGCAGAAGCCCCGCCCACGATCACTCCGTCAATGGCCCCTGAATCAATGTCCACATTAGTCTGTTCGTGATTGTTGTAATCCAACTCGACCGTGCCGTCACCGCCGTATGTCAATTTCCCTGCCGAGTGGGTGATTGTCACGTCACTACTGTTGAGGTTTACAACACCCCCGGTTGCAATAAAAATATCGTCACCAACGTATATGTCTTTAGCAACACCAATTCCACCGTCAGTATGGATAGATCCGGTCGTACCTGATGTTGTCTCTGTAGTAGCGTCAATACTAAGATCACCAGAACCGGTAATAGTCGTTCCAGCTATGGCAGCAAAGGTTCCAGCAGCAGCAGAGGCCCCACCAATCACGGCCCCGTCAATGGTCCCGCCATTGATGTCTACCGTAGTAACAGTGCCAAGGTTAGACCAAGTCCCTGTAAGAGCACCACCACCTGATGCGGTGAGCGCACCGCCGATACCAACTGCGGCATCGAACTGCGAAGCTCCAGCATCCACCCACAAAGAATAGGGTGTGGTGATTGTCATATTGGTTCCACCAACAGGAGGACCTGCAATATAAACATTGGCTGATTTGGTGGTTGTAACAGATGCGTTTGTAGCCGCCCCGGTAGGTATCCCAAAGGTATGGAAGTGCCCGGTAGCCACGGTGGCTGAAGCGGACGTTGTCGAGTCCGTATATGTAGCCGCTGTGGACTTCAAGATGGCACCAGCAGTACCCCAAGCCGCAAGGTTCTTATTAGAACCAGCGAGATACACACGTCCATTAATAACTATCCGGTCATTGGCACCGATAGTAAAGTACGAACCACCAGATAAAGCAGTGTTGTCGTGAAACGTCTTAGAGTCAGCGAAGTTTTGCGACAACTGCGACGCTGTAAGAATCTGACCGTCGGCAAATGTGTTCGTGTGTGTCCATGTCCCAAACCCAGCAGCATCCGAAGCACTGACGTTATCAACGCTGATAAGACTTGCGATGGCAGACACAACCAAAAAAATGTTTTTCAATATCTTCATCCCTTACTCCTGTTTCACTCTGAATGTCCCGACGAACCGCCCGGTGTGTAATAGAGCACTATACCGTGCATTGAGAAGTTGTGCGTCAACACTCCTGTGTCGATAACAAACTGTGTGTAGCGTGAGCTACCTTCCATATTCGCAATAATCGAACCATCTTGATTCGACCCGAGAATGCTTGAGCCAAGAATGAAGGTTCCTGAGCTTCCTAAGGTGTGCCCGTAAGCCACCCCCGTAGGGTTTCTTGTTATAACATGTGGGGAATTGTAATTCAATTGCTTCAATGAGATAGGAGTCGCTAGTTTCATTGAAGCGTCAAGTGTTACCTGTCTCCAGATCTTCTTGTTCGCACGACCACCCGGGGAATAGAATGGTGTATTGACAATCATCCTTATCCCATTCCCTTCGGTTGCATCGTATTCCACTGGATCAGTGGGGTTGTCAAAATCATAGGTCTTCCCAAGATTACACAGAATCGTCTCCCACGTTCCTTCTGTATCGTCATAAATCTCAACCCCGGTAGAAAACCGGAATGGGGTGTTCTGGTCAGATGTTTCTTCTCCGGTAAAGAAAGAGAATGCCGGGTAAATGTCCCCCCGGCTTCCGCTCGTTTGTGGTCCATCCCTGTGCCACTCCTCGTAGTTCATTACGATGGCACGATTATTGTAAACTTGGCCTGTTCCGACGGGTACGAGCCATAACAAAGAGTTCCGGTTGATGTGATTTATAGCTACAATTCTACGACGCTTGGAGCCCGTTAAGGTTCCCCAAAACTTTGACATCGGCTTGCCTACAAACTTAGCCTTACCTGCCCCGTTGGTCTCGGTAAGCGGAATGAACCATACCCCCCCTCTTTCTGATAGGAAAAAGGTTCCTTGTTGCGTGTGTTTTATCGACTTGGCACTTATGGCACCTACCCCCGAGATAAGGGAGTGAAAGTGGAAGGGTGCTCTCGCGAAACCTTGGCTCCCTTTGTATTCGGCCCAATAGATATTTCTCCGCATAAAGAAGAGCAGGTGCTCCCCGTGAGGAACAATAGCTACTATTCGGTCTGATCGGTCCAGATCGTTGTTAGTGTCTAAAGGCCAATCAGTTATATCACCCGGTCTATTGATAAGTATTCTGTAAGGTCGGTATGAATTGTCTATGTCCGTGAAATTAGCAATAAACAGATGCTCTTTAAACGAGGCTACACAATGAATCTTTGTTGGGAAAGGTGCGCCTGTAGAGGCAGTAATGTCTGTAAGGATTGTTTTCGTTCCAGCAGCGGTGCCATCCGAATGCCACATAGGATTCACGCCATCACACCCAACCATCTCTCCATTATAGTTAGTTACCTGAATATCATCATCTAGGGTGTTCTCCACCAGCACTGTGTTTGTTGTAGAAATGTCCGTTCTTGTAGATCCATTGTCATAATATAATACGCCGTTTGCACCGGAACCCGCTATGATCTGCAAAATACCTTTGGTATCAACAATACCATCGACTTCATCGAAGTGAAGGTGGGCGTGAAGGGAATCGCGACCAGACTCAAGCTCACCATCAAAGCGGGTCTTGTAACCCCTACGCCTCTCAATGGATGTTCGGTTTACCCACCCGTTCTCTACGTGCTTCATTAGGTGCGTGGGAACTTCAATGGCATCTTCCTTATCATCCATCCCGCCATAGAAATCGTAGTAACCTTTATTTTTCCAATTTAGAAGCATTAAGCAGTTTTCCTATGTATCACAGCGTGAACAGTAACCTTACACCCAATAGTGGTTCCAGCAGATACCATTTGTATTCGTGCAAGCGTGGCATATGTCGGAACGTTCGCAAGAACATTCCACACCGTCTCATTACCACCGCTAGAACTGATTGTTATAGTGTCGAATGTGGTTGTAAAAGGACTCCCGGCATTGTCCCAATTCTGCCCGTCACTGGAGATCTGAAGATTCATAGCAATACTGACAACGTTGTTTGCCGTGTTGTCAGTAGTGTGGTATACGGCAGCTTCGGACGCTTGACAGATCGGGAACCCCGGAGAGTTCTCTGTCTGTGAACCGGCAAATGCCTTGGCCCTAAAACACTCAAAGCTCTGAGATCCGGGCTCGTATGGGACCCTAAGTAACTCTGGCATTATTCAAAACCCTGAAAACTTGCGGGCAGGTTCTGAATCGAATCATAGTCAGAGAAGGAGTCATCCATCGCATGGTATTCATCAACCTCATCTTGCCATAGCCTGAAAAGCTGAAGCCAGTCTGATGCACCTTGCCTTCTGGCACCCCAAGCCACCGTACCCTGCACAAGAAGCTCTTGCATATCTCGCTGCCAACCCGGGGTCTGATCTTCTAGGTTGGTGGTCGATAGAGCAGCAGCAGATGGGTATTGAGGCACCGCTGATATTCGCCCATGTATAACTGTCCCGGCAAAATCAGAGTCTGGAACCTTCTCAAGGACCAATCTCCTACGCTGAAATGTAAACACTTCAGAAGACCCCCTGTTGGAGATAATCCTCCACCCCGGGTCCCTGTCATCAAGGAATTTGCGCGGACGGTACACCATCCCACGACCACTTTGATGGAAAGAGTCCTTGTCTTCTTTCCCCACAATGATCGTATTGCCGTCAATGTCTGTGGTAATTGCGGAGAACGGGTACGTGCGCTGGTTTTCAACTACCGTAATTGATATGTCATGAGAAAAGTCCTCCCAGAACCAGTTCTTTGCCATACGGTCAGAAACGAGGTCACCCCACAGAAGTATACGATCCTGTTCAGTGGGGTCGGCTGAGTTGAGTCTAACCTGTTCTGCCACCAGCGTGTAAAACTGGGCCTTAGTCATCTGTTATTTCTCCTTCGGCTTTCTACCGGGAGCAGCATTAGCCTTTTTTGACAACTTCGCACTTACTTCTTTGATAGCTTTGTCGAAGTCTTTCTTACTCACAAACATATCTTTAATAAAGAAAGTCACTACCGGAAGAACGTAATCTTGAATTAGTTCCGGGTTGTTCTCAAATACCGAACGCAAAGGTTTCGCTGCTTGCTCTGTCTCATAGTCTTCACAGTACTCAAAAACCGGTATACCAGCACTCTTCTGGTTTACCATACTTAATGCGTGTTGGGCATCATCAACTTCACATATTCTTCTGGTAGAATACACATCACCAAGGTCTGGGCGTTTCACGAAGTGGTAGTCAACCTTGAACGTTCTACCTTCGCTTCTCTTCATCTCGCTTATATGGCGATCTCTGTTGTCGGGTTTTAGTTCCCCGTCTTCGCCACGAATCTTCTTCACATATTCAACGTACCGTATTGCCATCGTTCCCTGCCTTTCGTTTGGTCTGCTTCAAACCGTGGGTTGGTAGGAGAGGCTTATCAACATTGATAAACCCCTCAAGTTACTTAGCGGGAGACAGTGACGCGATGAGGGAAGATAACTGTAATAACTGTCCCAACATCAACCGTTCCAGCGTTTCCGATGGCACTGATCCTTCCGACACCACCCTTATAATTCGCCACTGTAACAGCACCAACGACCGTAGTGCCTACCCCAGCGTCATCGTGAATCAGGTTCCCAGCAGCCGCAGCCGTGAAGTTTGTCCCGTCAAGAGAGACGAGAAGGTGAACATCCGTCGTAGCATTACCGGACGCCTGAGTGAGAGTAGACTGAAGGTAAATAGTTTCAGCACCTTCGAGATCAAACGAAGGCGTAGTAACGAACTGTGCGGTCGTTACATCAGTAGAGTCCGTGAATGTATACTTGACTTTACGCTTTCCATCTTTCGTGAAAGTTGTCTTCGCTGAAGACAGTGCTCCGATTACAGCCATTTTATTTCTCCTTGTCCGGGGTATGCCCGTGACTCAAACCCTCCGGTCGCTAAATCCTGCGAGAGGGTGGGTTATCTCTTGTGAATAGCAACGATCTCAGCATTAACGGTTGACGTTCCTGAGCCCGATGCCTGAACTAGGTCTAAGCGGAACCATTCGTATCGCCCATATATATCTTCATCTATAAACACGATCGTTTCAGTTCCGAGTGTTATTGTTTCTATTGTGCCGCTTATTGCGTCCCAAACCTTATGGGCCTCAGCAGAAGCACCATTCTTCCAGTACCCGCCCTGAACTCGAACTAAGGTATTCGCACCGGATGAAGCATCAACTGGTGAGATTACCACAGCAATCGAGTGAGCACCGGCACCTATGTCGGTCTCACCGAGTTGCTGCGCTGTAGTCGCAGACAGGGTTGTAGCGGGGATTTTGTGAGTGAGGATTACTGTCCCAGATCGGGTAGTCCTCGGGAAAATTCCAAGCCTTGCCATCTTGACTCCTTGTAGCCCTCAACGTGGCTACGCCCCACAAATAGTGGAGGTTAGTTGGCTCGGGGATCATAGACCCCCGAGCCGGTCAATCTATACAGGATCTGCAGCCCAAGTCGTCATGATTGCAGACGACTGATTGCGAGTTGTAGGTCCCGATGCAATGTCTTGAATCCAATCAAGACGTGCATAACCCAACGTCTTCGATATAGCCCACGCCCGGTAGAGACCGTAGTCATCTTCCTGACGAGGGTTAATCGCCTCAGGAACACCAATAGCCTTCAGGATCGCATTCGCCCCGAAGAAGATTGCTTTCCTCTTGCTGGTTCGGTCTGTTCTGCCCGTCTCAGCATTCTCAACGAGTGTTGAGGTGTATATGAAGATACCGTTCCAAAGCCCTTTGGCACCCGTAAACAGAGGATTCTGGAATCCACGGACTCCAGCATTCTCATTTGCGGACTGCCAAACAGGGTCCTGACGGAGTGTGTAGAACTGGTAAGGATGAAGGAGGGCGATGAAGCCTTCCTGAAAACCTTCCTTCTCAGGAACGCGAACAGGATCAATCTTGTTCACGTCAAACCACACACCCATCCTCTCCAACTCTGCCGTTCCCATCGTATCGTTCGAGTCTACAGCATCCTCAACCGTTGCAGATACAGCAGCGGGAACATCCCCGCCACCATACCAGTTCGGATGGAGGACCTGATCTCTGTCGATTCCAGTAGTTCCACTGCTGGGTGCAACATGTTCTGCGTTGCCACGGTAGAAGGCATCGAAGACCATCTGCTCTTCTTGTTCTGCCAACCACTTAGTCAACTGCTTTACGGCATTGTCCTTATTCAGGAAGGTGTTGCGAACCTCAGACATATCTCCGATGTAACCCGTCGCGTGACGAATTGTTTCGATATATGCCTTGCGGTACTCGAACAGCAACGCCTCTTCAGCAGCCGTATCGACCATTGCTGTTACTCCAACCGTTGCGCTGCCCGTTAGAGCAAGCAAGAGTGGGAGTTCGATATGCTTACCACGTCCCTTGCCAAGTTCCGTCTTCTCGACGATAGGATAGCCAACAGACGTATCCAGAGTTCCACCTTCTCCACCAACATCCGGGCCAACAAACCCATGCTTCGTGAAGAAAAACTTGTCACGGACATCGTGATGCAGTGAGTCAGACCAAAGGTAGCGAGAAAGCTGTCCACCAGTGGCTGATACAACATCAGGGTATTCTCTTACAGCCATTACGTGCCTCTAAATACACGGGGGCTAAGGACTCCCCCCGTGCTCTAATTAAACGTTCGTAAGCCTCCGAAGCCTTGGTCCTTAGCTACTTCTTCGGCGTTTGAAATTACTTCTCGGATTTTATCAACCCTACGTGGATCTTTCTCCCGGAGGTCTTGAATTAGTGACCTTGCGTCACCAAACCTACCCTCACTATCCAACTGCCTGAGGGTGACGGCCTGATCGTTGACACTCATAGAAGTGAAATCCATAGCGTCAGTCGGTCCCACGCCCGGTCCAGCAAGGCTCGGGTCCGACACGTCGCGTAGGGCTTTTGCAGCATCAGACTGAGCCGAACTAGCAGCCTTGCCCACAATCTCGTCGTGGTTCATAAGCTTGTAACCTTTCCAAATATCAGACTCAGAATAAGCCCGTCTTGGGCCATCTGGGGTTGAAAAAACATCGCCGGTTGCAGCGATATTCTTATTTGTAAAGCTTGCCAGAGCGTCAATCTCCTCCTTAGCCACGTCGCGGCCAGTTCGGAGCTTGAATGTCTGTCTGAATGACAGGTCCGCACCGGAGTTGGCCTTGCTGAATCCAGCCCGACCGTCCTGTGCGTCCTTTACTGATTGCGCTACGGTAATACCTTCCGTCACGCCCTTCTGTATCAAAAGGTTGGTCCTTTGATCGGACCATTTCTGATACTCATCGAAACCATCGGTGTAAGGATCTGGAGCCGGTCCAAGAGCAGTAACGGGATCAGCGTTTCTGCCAGTCTCGGGGCTAAATACGTTCTTCAGACCGTCGAGAATGTTCTGAGTCTCCGTTGGAATAGGCGGTGCGACCGTACTATTCTGGAGACCAGCGATCGTTGTGTTGGCTTTTTCCAGTTCAGCCGACTGATTGGCATTCTTGCGTTCAAGTTCTGCCAACCGGTTCTCCGTGGAGGGACCAGAAGATCCCTTTTCCTCATTGTCCCTATTCAGGTCTTCGCTGCCGGGACCGGCATCGCTTCCTGTATTGGGACCTCCCGTTCCATCCACACCACCATCGTCAGCCTTATCCATCAACGGCCAGCTTTCTACCTTCATCACGTTCTCCTTCGTCCCTGTTGCGATAGGTTACGCCCACGAATCGAGGGACTACTGAGGTTGTGTCCTACATGTATCCCGCCTATTTGACGGGAACTATTCTACTTCTCTATTGAGTTAGCAGAATTGGTTTGCGCGAACCTGCCCAATGTCCCCCTTGATGTCGGTATTCCAACAATCAGGTTGGCGTTGGGTGCTGCGCGAACTGCACCTTCAGGGACTGCGAACCCCACCGAATCGGTTGGTAGTGCGCCCGGGTCCCCACCCGGTACTCCATTTGATGCTTCGCCCGGACTCTCTCCCGGAGGGCCTTCTGCGCCGGGTGGCTGTTGGGGCATAGCCCCTGCCGTTTGCGCCAGTGCCGTGGGATCAACTCCGACCTTGTCCAAGACTCCCGCTATCAGCTGAGGCGATTCGATAGCCAGCTTCGTTATCGCTGCTGTCACAGGGTCCTCTTCGACGTTTTGCATCTTCTCCATAACCTGTTGACCCATCTGGAGCAACTGGTTCTGTTCATTCATTCGTTTTATGAGAGCATCTCTGTTCTCAACTTTTAGACGGGTAAGAACCCATTCGTTATCGACTGCTCCGATAGCTCTGAGGTACTGCACTTCTGCCATTTCTTCGGACGGGTCGCGTGTGTGCTCAGAACTGACTCTAACCTTCACGTCATATTCGGCAATCGTGAAGTCCTTCAAGAGTTCAATTGCTTCCTGACTTCCATTCTCCCCTATCTTATAGAGGTGCAGAGTTGGCTTCTCGCTCAAACGCTCACCAGTAGCGTTGTTCAAGGGAATGTCAAGCTGCGTCTTGAGGAAATAGGTCTTATCCCGCATCTTGTTGCTAATACGCCAAGAGCGTTCCCAAGTGTAATACTGCTGAATTATCGACAATGTTTTATTGCCGAGATCCGTAAGGGACGCCTCAATGTTCGTCTGTAGTCGTTTAAGCGCAAGATCCCCAGCCTGTTGCAACGCGATGACTGCCCTTCCGCTAGTTTCGTAGGGCATCCCTCCGCGTTGCGTTTGGTAGAGACTGGATAGCTCATCGAACATTACGCGCAAATCGTTGCTTATACGGTAGATCCCATCGCTGAGTCTACCGGGTTCCAGCCGATCAACCATCTTCATCCGTCCACGCTTAACTTTCAGGATGAAGCCCGGTTCGCTAGACCGTGTGCGAAGTCTTCGTTCCTCCGTCTGGTCGAGTGCTCCTTGCTCGACAATCCAACCGGTGTTGTTTGACTTGATGGCATTTTCTACAACCAGTGAATTTACACGGTTGTATAGATCCTGAATCTCGAAGAGATTATGAATCTCGCCGTAAGCCATTGGCTCGTCACGAAACATCGTTCCGGGCACAACAACGATAGGCCAACGCTGGTGACGGTAAGGGGAAGGCCGGTCATAGAGCAATATGTTACCGGCAATCGCGCATACCCGAACATTCTTTACAGTCCTACGCCGAATGTCATAGTTCTGTCGTTGCTCTGTCGGGTTTTCAGACGAATTATCCTTGGGGAGGTCTGCCTTCACCATGGGGCGGGTTGACACCGCCTCATCAAAAACCTGAGATCCATTTAAAGGATTGATCTCTGGCCCATTCGTCTTCGGGTTAATCTTTGGGGTTCGCTCAACCTGCTGGACGGTGGCAAAATCTACAGCCCGAGTTTCCGGGTTATTGTAGTAAATTCTCTCAACGTAAGATTTTTCGATGTACCAGTGTGTCAGTACCTCAATATCATCTTCGTCGATGTAGCCTTCTTCCCCTTGCTCGTTAGCGGAATCGTCTACGTTCACCGAAGCAATGTTGCCACCCCCTCCATCACCTTTATGATAGTAATCAAGGGCGTCCAGTACGTTCCGTCTCACACGCGACGGGAGATTCTTAATCTTATCCCTAATGTCTGGGTAGAGAATTAGGAGATCAGTAAGTCTCTCTTGCGATAAAACACTGTAGTAGGCTGCTCCATGCTTGCCCCACCACGTAGGTTCACGGTTTCTCGGATCGACATAATACTTAAGGGAATCATCCACTTCGAGACCATAACGCCCCGGGACTCGCCCGTGAGCGGTTTGTTGTTCCTCGTCGGGATTGATTTCAGGACTCAGGATGCCAACACCAGTAATCATTGAATCTGCGATCGACCGCTCTCGCTTAGAAGCATACCCCACGTCGTGAAGGGCGTGATCGTGTAGGTCAGCGAGTGTTTCAGCAGCCTCGAAATCCTCCATCCCCATCCCTGTCAATTCGGGTATGGGCCTCCCTGCGGTTAGGACTCCGACCTTTGTATCCGTTCTTCCACGGACCATGTTAAGGTTTACGTGGAAGGACTTCCGGGAACTTCGCCCCGAAAGACTGGACGGTGTTTGAGCATTCTCATAATAATTATGAGCCTTACGAGCTTCCTTGCGCCAATTTGCAGTCTTTGCGACCGAGGCTTGCTGCCTCTTGAGAACTACTTCAACCCATTCACTGGATGTCTTCTCGTTCTTGGCCTTAGACTCCTGACGTGCCTGAGCCCTGCGTCTCTGTCGATTCTTGGGCTGCTGACCTTCCCCCCCGGAAATGTCCTCATCCCTTACCACCGTGATGCTGCGGTTTCCTACCTGAATTACGTCCTTTGTGTCGCGTTTTACGACGACGGTTCCTGTTTCGTTTGGCATTTGGTTTAATTCCCTCGCGCTCTTGATTCTTCAGCGCACCGTCTTCTTGTAGCTTCACGAATGTATTGAGGGCCTTATCAACGTTGACAGCAGCCTTCACGACTGGTTCAGCAACCATCCCTGCGCCTTCAGTCACTGCGTCAATCAGCTGAACTAAATACTTATGGATGATCTGTTGGGTCATTGTCTCGACATCTTGCCGGAACTCCCAATACATATCATCTGTGCATCCAATATCCGAGAAGTGCTGTGGACTTGGAACCTTTACCGGCACATTAGCCAGAATCATGTCGGCAGATACTTCACCCTCTGACATTTAAACGCCTCATCAGGTAATAACATAACAAAGTAAATAAAAAATTACCACAAATCATCACATTATAAGGACTTACGTCCTTCGCCGCGTGGAACTTTTATGGTCTGATACGGAACCTCATCGTTTAAGATTGCATTAATAGTATTCTCGAAGTCCCTACCCCGTAGTCCAATAAGGTCGGTATACCGATATATACGATACTTCACTTTTTCACTTTGTCTATAAAAAAACTGCTTACAAGCCTTCGTGCAAAAGAGGCGCGGACGCCCACGTCTCTCCTTCCTCTCCCTAATCTTCTTACCACATGCCTTGCAGAAGGACAAGTTATACCTCTTATTAGAAAAAATCACGAAACATTTTAGTGTCTGAAGCGTCTTAGAATCACCTTCGGTAGCCGAGAAGCCTTTAAGGGGGTAGACTATCCCCATTCTCCTTGGGTGTCTCTGGGATCATAGTCATCATCTTGGGTTGAATCCCCACCAAAACTATCTCCATGGTCGTAGGTTTCAGTATCCAGACCCGGGGACCAAGGGTCTTCATCTAAACCCAGTTCCAGTTGCGATTGCAGTTCCCTAGCTGAAAGGTCATGACCTCCGTAACCATCTCCTTTTGGATTTCCATTTCTCATCTGGGGCTCAGAATCCAGAACCTCACCTTCCGCAGCATATAAGGCATACCGGGTCTTATCCATTCCATGATCCTGAACCTTAGGATCACGGCCCTGTCCCTCAATGTCCTCCACATTCTTCTCGTCAGCCTGAACAGACTCCATCTCATCCAACAACGCATCGTCCTCGCCCTCGAATATCTGGAATCGTCTCTGGTCTACGTATTGACGGAAGTTCTGAAACGTCTGCACTCTCGAACCTCTGGCAACGTGAGCCGCTTCGAGATAGATACCAAAGCGTTCAAACTCGTCTGCCATCGTCACCTCTGACGGGATGGCAGCGTGTTTGTCGCGACGATGAAATGCATCCAGTCCAGCAATGGAAAAGTCCGGGGACCTTCCGTTTGTATATGGACACATCTCAATCATCTTATGAACGTCTCTTGCCCTCTGTTCGGAGTTTGCCCCCTTCAGGTGGTAGCTGGAAACTTCAAATACCTTACCCTTTATGAGGCTACGGGTGTCTTTGGCATAGTTCCAAGGCTCAATTGCAAACAACCCTGCAGAACATATCCCACCCCAACCGGGGTCCATTGCAAGCATAAGCTGCCAACTCTCGGGGATTTTGAACGGTTTGCACTGTAAGCCTTCCCGGGTAAAAGAATTGAAGTACTGACCGGCGAAGGCATTCCAGTCACCCTTGAGGACAGCACTCCTGAGGGGTTCCGGGAGAGAGTACAGGCGTCGTAAGTATTGCTGTGACAGGTGTGGGTTGTCTGTGGGGAGGGCCGGGATGTAGTGAAACTCATCCGGTGTATATCCAAGGGGATTCTCTTCGGACTTCCTCATGTATTCTGGAAGATTCTTGTCAATGAATAATCTCTTGACCCAAGAATGCCCCAATCCGCCGGGGTTTGTCCCCGCGAAGAATGGGTTGAACTCGACCCCCGGCCAGCGCAGGGACTGCCACACCTCTTCAATCTGTTCGAGCGTATCCCGGGTGATTTCATCCACACCAGCCGCAGCAAATTCTGCTGATCTATATTTCTGGGCATCGTCTAGGTTGAGCATACGAATCCGCCCACGACCAAATTCTTCGGAAAGTATAAAGTCTGTGTCACTCCACCTACCAAGCCAGTTCGGGAACTCAGCTTTGGCTTTTAGTATATGTCTATTCTTAACCGCCGGGAATGTCTCACAGAACAAACCAACAATACAGTCCTTGATACCCAGCTTCATGTAGACATCAATAAGGAACCATACCAACGCCCATCGGATGATATAGCTCTTGCCCCCACCACGGGCCCCTCCATATAGAGTAAATGGTTTCTGGTCCTTAAAAACAGACTCACAAAACACCGTCTGCTTGGAAGTTGGTTTAACCAGATGCCCCCAGAATTTTATTGGCACACTCGGCAAATTTATCTCCTGATACCCACCATAGCCCATGTCCGGGACTTATAGCATCGTCAAAATGTGGGGGTAACCCCACATTGCAGTATATTTCACCTATCTCCATCATCGTCACCGCCACACCTAATTCACCAAACCGGTCCATCAGGTCCTGATCTGGTTCCGTGCTATGTGATTCTCCACTCATTTTCGTTTTCTATTGGCCTTCACAGACTTTCTTTTCATCTCACGTCTTGACTTGCGCCTAGCCATCTCCTTTGATGATTGATTTTTTTTGGTTTTAGCGACCTTGACATTAAATAACGGGTTAATTCCCATATGTTGAAGAGCCAAGACCTCATTAATAGTAAGCTGTCCCAGTGGTGGTTCTCCTCCGGGCATGACCTTTTTACGGAGACTGTTCATCCCAGACTCTATCACTTGCATCCTCTCGGCTGATTGGGTCTTTTTACCACCACTCTCTGAGATAATAGAATCATAATTCGTTTCCCCACTCGGAGTTCCATTCTCCTTCACGAAGTCACGAAAGCTGTACTGGGGTTCTTCCATTTCGGTTTCCTTATCAACGTTGATAGCAACTACCAAGGAGTATCCAACACGAACCTCACACCAGAATCTGTCCCGTTTTGTGCCAACTGAATAGCGACCTTGGATCTCGGCTCAACCCCAAGAGCTTTGCCTGACCTGTCGATCTCCTTGCCCTGCATAGCAAACCACTTGATGGCCTGATCCTTGGCTTTTGCGATATTCCCCCGGATTGAAGCGAGGTGATTTGCTTTATCTCTATCAGCTTCCCCAGCCTGAACCTGTTCGTAGATTGTTTCAAGAACTCCAACCTCTTGAACTGCAGCTGAGTACTGGTCCGTAGCCTCACGCTCTCGCGCATCAATCTTCGACAGTATGATGGCCTGATGCCTTCGGTAGTCTTTCACGGCCTCGTTCGCCCAATACTGTTCGACGGCAACACGGTCACGGTGAACAGTAGTGTTCGAGACCTTGAGTTGGTAGTTCTCCTCCAGCCACTCTACGGTATCCCTTTCTGACAAGCCCAGCACGGTCTTGGCATGTTGTACCAGCCTCCTTCGCAGCCATATATCACCATCGGGCATCATCATCAGGTCCCCGCCGGGCTGATCATCCCCTTCTACGAATTCGTATGGCTTGTCTGGTTCATCCTCCTCGGCAGCAACTACATCATCACCAACTGCATCAACCTTGTCGATGGGGATTTCGTGGGCGATGTTCTCCTCACCCTCATAGGTCATGGCTTTTATGACCCTACCATCCTGTCGATTGAACTGGATCTGCATCATTTTGGGTATAGCCCCACCGAAGTCATGGCCGTATTCCTTTGTTAATGCCAGCAAGACTTCAACCGGGCCAATCTTCCAAGCCAGATCAACCTTATCGCCATCTATCCAAGCTATACCATACGTACCCTTAACATCACTTGTTAGCTTAAATGAGTGGGTACTGGGTTCACATAGCAATAATGTCGTAAGATCCATCACCGCAATCCCGTGCCATGACCTTCTTTGGGCTTACCACCAAACCCTGCCCTCGGGGGAGGCTCCTCAGATAGACTTATCGGAATCTCCTTTGGTTCCTCACCGGGTGGAATAATTTCCTTACGATCGGATTGTCTCAGGTTCTTGTTGACTAGATGAACCTTACCCTCATTTATACCCTGAGTACCCTTATTTGCGTCTTCAAGTTCAGCTACCTTAATATCCTTTATATCTACAGCACGAGTATTCCCCAGAGGAAACTCAATTATTATCTCCCAACGAGGGACTTCGATATACAACTCCCCGTCTGGTATTGTAACCCAATCAGGGATCTTTGTATTTCTCTCATAAAGATCGAACTTGGGGGCTATGCTAACAATCTTCCCTACTTTGCCGGTCATTCGTGGTGCCTCTGCTGATTCTAGGATCTCCACGAATTGACCGAGTGCGAATGGTTGTGGTAGCTCAAGTATCTTCTTCTTCAGATTTTCTTCTAATTCTCTAGTGAACATTCCATTATGTTCATCAACTTCATTTTGCCATTTATTTTCCACGACTTCCTCTCCGGTTGTAATTTTTCCAGCGTCGGGCTGATCTCAAGTCGATCTCCCTTCTCGTTATGATATTTGCTTTAATGATAGACCCGGTGGTATTGAACATTCCGAGGGGATTTCCCGGATCTAGGTGGCTGTCCATAGCAATGGTAAGGTAATGCTTATCCTCCTTGACAATAAACCCGACCGACTCAAGAATACGTTCCGGGTTAATTTCATCTGGAGTGGCGTTGGTTTCACCCCCCGCACCTGCATCCCTCCACTTAATGTAGGCCACCTTCATCAATCTTCTCCGGTTTCTCTGCTTCACAGGCAATCCGTAATCCGAGCCCATTTCCGACCCCTTCTATCCTGAAGTACAGAAGGTCTCTTGTGCTCAGTTGTTTCAGTTCCTCCTTCAGCCTCTTCACTGAGAGGTCTAGGGTTGTGAACAGATCCTGATGGCTGTAAGCACCAGTTAAATTTGTCTCTAACGGAATCATCTGACCCCCCCTTCAGAAGGTATTTTACTGCCGCTAACAGTTCATCCTCTGTCCCGAAACGATCTATGAAACCTTCGGGTGAAAGATGGTATCCCCACCTGTGTCCTACCCCACGGTGATGTGGTGGACACAACGGCAAGACCTCATACCACGAGCTTTTAAGGCCCGCCCCAACACCATTGAGGTGTGCAATCTCTGCTGGGCTCCGTATCCCGAAGTGTATACGACATACTATGCAGTCGAGATCCACAACCGCAGATACATGTGCCTGTTCCGCCTTTGTCTTACCAGAGGACCCATCAAGTACTACCCTCGTGGCACTCACAACCACCCCTCTGGTAAAATAGAAAATCTCCAGTTTTTAAGAAATATGTTCTTATCATCGCCGGTAAAAACACATATAGTTCTGTCTGATTCCCTAACGTCATTAAAGTTTATTACTACACCGCTCCTCTCTCCAAGAGGTTGTCCCTGAAGATCGTATAGTTCTTCCAGAGGAGGGGTGTTCCCGCGATCCGATACCACTATAGGATGCTTCATTTTTAATAATCCACTAGACGCTAAAAGACTCCCCACAACTTGATATTAAATCGGACCTAGTAATTCAGGCCCAGAACAGCAACTCGTGTTCTCTCACCCCGTATATTCTCCAGACGTGCCCCTATGTTTACATGCCTTCCTATGGCATACCTCAGGTCGGTCCAGTAATCAAACCTTCTTTTGTTATCCCGAGACCCTAACCCCTCTCCCTCAAGCAAGATCTTTAATTCCCTTCCGCCAACACTGCGTGTATACCTCACTACAGCAAAACCACGTAGAAATGTCTCCCGGATGCCCCCATCTGTAAACTCAACACGAACCCCGGTACCAAGAGATAGAGCTTTATACCCCGCACCCGCACCACCAGCGAACGTAGTGTGGGAATGATAGTACTGGAGGTCGCTATCAACGTTGATACCCGATGGAAAGAAGAACGAACCTCCAATACCCGCAGAATACGTCGGGTCTCTACCCTCAACGTGGGCATATTTACCACCTATATCTACCTGAGAGCTTTTTCCCCCGCTAGTACCATAGAAAGAGTGCAAATGTTTACCTGACACGAAAAGGGAACGCGTATCCGTTGTGCTTATCGCGCTCAGGTCAACGCTTGCACCCCGAACAATACCCACAAACAGGGCCTGTATCGCCACAATGAGAATAAATAGTCTAAATCTCATTCCTTTTCCCCGGATTTTGTGGTTGCTATCTGCCATTCCACCAATAACCCCGGTGGTAGGCTGAAATTCTGCTGGAAAATTCGCCAAGTCTTCTCCCAACTAGGAGAAATAGTCTTAAACCGGCCATATATCACGTCTACGTCCGATTTATCGGCCCTAATACCCTCATTTTTCTGTTCGTAATTATTTTTTTTGCCCACGGAGTCCCTTTTTTTTCTTTTTTTTCAGAAAAGTGTCAATGTGTACCAGATTGATTATAGCACGGGGTAGTCCAAGTGCGCCCATCTTTGGTCCACAACCAGCTTAGTGGACCACACCCGGCCCACAATGCCGAGAAAACACACCCTAATTCCTGTCATGCGGGGGATATATTGAAAGGAAGCGGGTCCCATAGTCGAGACAGGGATCGGGGTCCCCTGCGCTCGTAACGCTCACGCCCAGCGAGGCCGACCAGCTTCACCGCATCCCATTCATCTGGGTAACCTGCCCACCCACCGCCTCATCCGCTAGGCTCAGGCCCCCCGGCCCTCCTTACACACACGCGACCCGTGGGCGTCTCCCTATGCGGAGGCTCACCCGGCCTCAAGCTCAGGCCCCGGCGGCTCCTAATCCCACGCCCCGGCTGAGGCCCACAGACCCACGTTTTCATACCCATATCGTCCTGCTCCAGCCTCCCTGACCGATGCCACACCCTCTATGCTCCACTGTGTCTGTGGGGTCTGGTCCCGGTCTGCGTGGCCTCTGGGTGCGCCCCGGCTGTGTCTGGGCCTCCCTGCGTCTGGGTGAAGCACTCTCTGGGTCTGCTGCTGTGGTCATCGGTGGTCTCTCTCTCTCTATCAATGTGAGTCGATCCCGCCGATTCGATACCCTGCGGCGGTCTATCATCGTTGATAGGCCCAATACATACCTTGGACTCCTAAGCCCTCGTATTGTTCCCATTCGCCCCTGCTCTCCCCCGGTGGACTCTCAACCCATTGCACCACAGTCACTTACGAGCCTCGGTCCCGGGACCTCCGACCAAGCAACCTGCGTGCCAACGTTACACACCCCCCAACATCTTGTGGTTACGTCCACGGCTGACCACTAGATGTGCTCTCGGTCCCAGTGTGTATAGTGTGTATCGCTGTTTCACCCACCTGCTCTGCTGGCACGTCGATTGCTGTCGGCCACAGCACAAACCGTGCCACGATTATTTCTCACTTTTCTTCACTTCTCTTCATCTTTTCTTCATCTTTTTTTGCCCTCTACTAACTCCTTGTCCCGCAGTCGGTTACGGTCAGACCGAGTTCCCACTGCTGTCACGTATAAGGAGGGAAGAACGGCTATCAGCGCAGATAGGGCTTGACGCTCAATGCTGGACGTGTAGGTTGATCGGCGTCACACAGAACAACGGAATGGCAGGGGCGCGGAGATGGGACAGCGCGACCCGGGGCCACCCGGAACCGGGGCATCTGAGGTCAGGCAGTGTAAGCGTCCCCGATGAGCGAAAGACATAGGCCCGATGCGCGGGCCACCCCAAGCGACCACACGTCAATGCTCGTATCGGACACAGTCCGATCAGAGGATGGGCAACGCTGGGACGGACAACAGGCTGTAATGCTTGCCCCCACACGGGGGGCTGTTCATCGGGACGCAAGCCGGAATCGCTGACCACACGCGACCGGAGCGACGATAGAACGGCTACTACACCACGACCAGCGACCCATCAATGAATAACTCGCCATCAGGCGGGAAACGCGACCAAACGTAGGCGTAGGCTGGGCTACTCGCCCAGTCACAGGCAATTGGATACCCGCCCTGAACCGATGGACTAGCACTCCTACCGGATCGGACCCAGATCACATCTGGGGTATGTCGGGATCACAGGCTCTCTGGGGGATCACAGTAACAGGTATCGGGGAAACCCGCTCCACCATCTCTAGCCACCGCTCTATCCGGCGGTGGACATCGAGGTCAAGATCGACCCAGCAGTGTCAGCCAAACCTCTGGGAAGCGGTCGATGGAGCCTAAGCCCTCAAACGCCTATTCTGATGATCATAACCATACCGATAGACCGGCTGGGGCTGGATAGCCCCCCAGACTGTTTCTGCCGTGGCAACGGCTCACGAACCTATCGGCAATGGAATAGCGGTCCCCGTCAGGTATCGAGGCGGGATGACTAAGCGA
>TARA_R110000824_G_scaffold1118_1_pt1 | contig 18993 bp, 27 predicted proteins | sample TARA_R110000824 | Tara Oceans TARA_R110000824 (sample SAMEA4397747) | marine metagenome | biome: Polar Biome; feature: [MES] marine water layer (ENVO:01000295) within the mesopelagic zone...; material: water (ENVO:00002006), including particulate matter (ENVO:01000060) such as......
CACTTTTTTTGTGTAATATATAGGTAGATGAATCTAATAATTAATGCTGGCTTAAGCTCTGATCCTCCGTCCGAAGGTCTATATTTTAGATTTTTAACAATGGTAGCTCAGAAAGACTTGGATTATTGCGTGGTATTAGAGGCTGAAAAAGATATGATCGACAGATATTATCATTTTCTAAAGAGAAAAGGGTGGTTTGACTACGTAAACGATATAATTGTTCCAGAATGGAGAGAAGAGGGGGTTAGGCTAGATACTGAATTAAGCTACCCCTTGACAGTAAAAGCGAAATATATAAGGTGTGAAAATACCCCGCTTCTGCTGGGGCAACTTAAAACTTTAAGAAATTTACCCGCTAATCTTCGGTGATAATTTCACAACTTATATTGGCGTTATCATCTAGAAATCCTTCATCATGCAAATACTCTAAAATCAAGATGGCGTGATCATCGGAAAGGTCTCCGTGGCAATCAAAGATTTTCACCCTAGTCTTGTAAACTAAAACCTCTATGCCCGAAATCTTTAGTTTCCTCATACTTATATATACACTAAAAAAGACTCAAATAAATGAAGATGGTAACGACGGTGATAAGCAAAATGAAAACCAAATTTAAAACAGCACATCTTCGAGACGTAAAGATGAGCGATAAAAGGATACTGGCGCTAATAGCTGTATTGGGAATTATATTTCACATAGGATACGCTAATTACATTATAATGGGCGACAGTATGCAGTCAACTTATAAGGAGGGCGAAAAAATATTAATAAATAAAATTGTTTATAAGTTTTCTCAACCTCATTTGGGAGATATCGTAGTCTTTTATGACGAAAGAGACGATGAGTTCTTAATAAAAAGAATAATCGGAATACCTTACGACACGATAGAAATAATAGAGGGAGTAATATTCGTAAATGATGTAATGCTAGTGGACCAATACAGCCACCTTCTAATTGCAACGCTCTTGTGCGATTTCGATGAAGAGCCTTTAAGGGACTGGGTTACTGGAGAGTACGTTTATCAGTATGCCAACTTCCATAAAGTATATTTAAATCATAACGAATATTGGGCTATCGGAGACAATAGAACTTCCTCGTGGTTTGGAATCGTAAAAGAAGAGGATATAGTGGGCCAATTAATAGAGTAATTTAAAAAATAATTACATCATAGACTCTCTGATCGTCGAACTCCTCCCAATGGCGAGCCTTAGATTTAGTGGCTTGCTCGTACTGCGAGTAACATACCGCCGCGCGCTGTTTCCCGTTAGGGAATTCCTCAAGCATAGCGGAATCGTCCATACACTTATCGACAAACTCTTTCTGAGGTTGGTTTTTGTCGGGACGTGGTAAGGGCATTTTAGGCGTCTCCTCGTGGGTAAGGCGATGGTGCGGGCCACGGGTTCAGGCTAGTTTGAGTTGCGGGCTTCGGAGGATTGAAAAGCTTCCTTTTGTTTTGAGTAAACTTGCTTTTGTACGGCCCCATCAAATCAGCGGGCGGTGAATTGGGCTTATTGTTTTTACATCCCGATGGGCGAATCCTGGTATGATCAGGGCCAGTATGGCATCCTTGATGGTATTTTTTCTTTACGGATTTTTTAGCTTTCGCCGCCTTATATTCTTCGGTGTAAGATCGAATGAATTCACTTTTATAGGAAGTGTTCTTCTTGGGGCCGCCAACCTTTTTAGTGGTATTTTGATGAACTTCAGGAGTGTTCTTTTTTACTCGATTCCATCGTCTGCCCTTCCACTTCCACTCGGTGTCGTGCCAGCCGCCATCTTTAGGTCTCGATCCTCCTTTTCGAGTGCGGGTTGAAGAGGGTTCGCTATGTTGCTTCCATACGTCGCGCCCCCTGTTGGACCGCTTATCATACTGCTGAGTCAAACGTCGTATCTCTTGGGAGCTAAGGGGGCGAAACTGCCTTCTTGCGGCTTCTACGTTATTGTTTTTTTTTAAGTCGCCCTCGTCCTCAGATTTATCTTTTTTAAGGCTATTGATTTCTTGATCAATGTTTTTAATAGCGTCTTCGTGGTGCTTTTTTAACTCCTGAAGGGTTTCGTGCTTAACGTCGTAAGAATCTTGATTTTCCATTTTTTTACGTAGCCCCTGACGCATTCCTTTGAAGTGCTCTTCTGTGTCTTCATCGTGATATGCTTTTGTCTCCGAGACTTTGATCCCGAACTCTTCGGCCTTGGACTTCAGCTTCTTTAGAATCTTGCCTTTAATGGCTGGAGATAGCTTTGATTCAGAGAGTCGCGCTAAAGCGTTGCGTACATGGGCGGCATCAGGTATAGGAAAATGGCGTAAACTACGAGGTTCGGTCTTGCCGTCCACCTTTTTCCCGCCAGGAGCAATGTAGGCGAAATCCGAATCAGGGAGATCATTGCGGTACTTAGTGGTAAACTTTTTGGCTAAAGCATCGTTATCTCGAATTTGATCGCTAAAGTCAATTTCGGTAGAATATTTATCACTCATAACTGTTTCCCTGCCTATCTTTACACCTTAATTATGAAAAAAGGAAGAAAAAAGTGATCGTTTTATGTTAAACTACTCGCTTACAGCCCTTCCCTTGTCCTCTGTCCAATCTTTTTCGGGTCGATCTATTTTTTCGTTACGATTTTGGGAAGCTTTCAAAACCATCGTTTGGACTTTAGATTTCTTCATTTGGTTAAGGAGGGAGGCGACATCTTTGGGGAAACAAGTGCCCCCGTACCCTCTTTTTCTGTCGGGACCAGGAACCTGGCTGTGGCTATCTCCGATTCGAGGGTCGGCGCACACCAGCTCCCTTACCTTTTTAAAATTTAGATCATTATTTATACAAAACTCTTGCACTTCGTTAAAAAATGAAATCTTTACGGCTAAAAAAGAATTTCGGGCATATTTTACAAGTTCGGCATTTTTTGTAGAAACGAAAGTAACAGCGTCATCTTTTATTTTGCCGCTGTCTTGGGCAAATTTTAAAAGTTCTCGGACCTTACAAACCGTAGAGGGGAAGTTTAAGACTTTATCTTCTTGAGTTACGTGCGTGAGGTTGTCACAGCCAAATACCCAGAGGTTATTGTCGCGAAAATCTTCTTGCCAGTTTTTCTCAGTGAGGAATTCGGGCATGAAGTTAACTTTCAATTTTTCGCATGTACCCACGGGGACAGTTGACCTAATTATAATTTTATTCTTTCTGATCCCCTCGCGAGTTAAATCTTTAATAGCAGCTTTAACTATAGACAGATCACAACTGCCGTTCTGCTTCATGGGTGTTGGCACGCAAACGAAAACGAAGTCGCTACTCTTTAGGTCGCGGGGGGTAGTACCTTTAGGGTCACATTTCTCGGGGTCTTTATCATAGACGAGACACTCCACATCATCGCATTTTAAAAGTTGGGTAGCTTTACCGACATAGCCGTTTCCTACCACTCCGATTTTAAATTTATTCATCTACCAAAGAGTAATTTATTTTTTTATATACAGCAAGAAAAAACCCCCTTTACTTAAAGGGGGGTGAATAGCTAACGGCAACGATGAGCCCAGTTAAAGGGTTACGGGATTAGCTTGACTACGACATAACCCATAAACAAGAGGTTTAAGGCTAGAAGCACTAGCGCGACCCTAGCGTAAACAGTGTTCACGGTAAAAGGGGAAGATAGAACTCCCGCTTTTCTTTTAGCACTCTTCTTCTTAACACTTCTCTTCTTGACTGGGGTCTTTCGACTGGGGGTATTGCTTTTTTTTGTATTTGTACTCATACGAGTTTTAATTATAGGCTATTTTGCCCATTAGTCAATATTTATTTTAACGCGCTCGAATATCGAAAATGCTTGCCTCTGTACGCTCTCCCGTCTCTAGGTCTCGCACAAGAAAGGTTTCCCCGTCTACGACTTTATCCACTATCCCATCAAAGGAATAGGGGGGTGATTCGACATGCACTTTTTTGCCGATCATTTTATGGTTAAGTTCTATTTTTTCTTCCATTTTTACACCGTCTTTGAGGTCGCGCCCTGAAGGTGAAAGGACAGCGACTCTGCGTTCACAAAATCTTTTATATTTTTAATGAAAATCCATGAAGAGTCGCACTGGCTAACTAAATCTGTATAACACGCATCAGCTTCGCGGGTTAACGCTGCCTTAGTCGAGCAACATGCCCCCTTTTTTAAAGAGTCGTGTACTCTCTCTATGTTGCTAATCCAAGTTTCTTCACCTTCCGAGATAATAATGGGATTATTTCTAATTAAAGTGCAGAGTTCTATACCGCTGAAGATTTCGTAATTCGAAGTATCTATTTCGAAGGGGGCTCGTACACATTCTTCTATAGCTCGTTTAAGCTTGGGGACGGAGTTTATCTCCTTCACTAAAATAGCGTAATGCCCCCCTATCGCGCTATTAGCCGACTCATGCGTCACGCAAAAAGATTCCACGATGGGGAATTCTGAAAAGCTGTCACGATTAGCTATTAGGATGTTGGTTAAGGCTTCCCTGCTCAAATTAATCATTTTTCTGTCTGTCTTTTAAGTAAAACTAATATGTAATAGAATAATAAAGATAAGGTAAAAGTAAAGGGAAAATTATGAACATAAAAAAAACATAAATTAATTATTAAATTAATCCAGAAGCTTAAACATATAGAGCAACAAATTAATCTGGTAAAAAAACAATTATGATTAACTAAAAGGTACGGTATGAATAGCAACGTTGCGTAGTCCTTTTTTTTGTATTCATTATAGCTGCCGATAAACCTGCCCCCTAGGTTAAAGTATCTGAGATATTCATATAACCCGTTGGTCTCTAGCCAAATAAATAAAAATGCGCTACAAGCAACACTTAAAAAAATTATGCTATCCCAATCTAAAGGAATCGTCATGGGGAATTTCTATTTTTCGGATTTCACTTAACGACGCGATTTCCGCTTCATTGGAAATTTTAATTAATTTAATATCATTAAAATCGAAAATACCTTTGATCAGCTCGAAGTCTTCGCGATCATATTCGTCTTCATAAACCACAATATTTACCCCGTAAGCCGTAATCATATTAGCGCAGTAGGAGCACGGCAACAAGGTCGCCGCCAAGATGTTTACCTCTCCTTTCTTGCATAGAGACAAACAGTTCGTCTCTGCGTGTATCATCAGGGGTCGGCGTTCGTCTCTGGTGAAGTTTTCCCAACTCAAGTCCTTGCCTGAAGCGAGCCCGTTATAGCCGACGCCCACGACCATATTTTTATGATCAAGGGCGCAAGCTCCCACTTTCACGAAGGGGTCTTCGCTCCTAATTGAAGCGGTTTTAGCTAATTCTAGAGCGTATTCCTCCCAGCTAGGTTTATTCTCCCTCATAGAAAGATGCCTCCCAGAATATCGAGCCGATAGTGGCTGCTAATGCTATAGCTATGAAAAGCATGACTTAATTACTTTTTCTTATAAATAAAGCAGGGCCTCCCCATGTTCCCTTCGGTTTTCCTGATAACGGCTACTTCGCCATCACTTACCGCTTTATTGATTTTAGAGTGAACGGATACTCTGGATAGTCTGCCCTTCATCTGGGCGGCTACGTCGCTCGCCGTGAATTCGTTAGTGGGCCAACTTACGTTTACTGGCTTTCTGCCTCGTTTAGCTTTATTTGAAGTATCTTTCATGTCTAGGTAAAGACTATAGATTTTTTTTAAGTTAGTCAAATATTTTTTGCAAAATTCTTTAAATAAAAGTATTCTAATTCGATGACTGTTTTGGATACCTGTATTTCTTTGTATGAATGGTTTGAAAATAATGACTCTATAGATACTGACAGGGACTTTAAAAGCATTTTTTTGATATCAGAAGACGAAGACATCGATAAAGCTTTGCTAATTGGAGCATTGCGAAAGCTAGAAGAGCAGGGCGTTATCACAGGGGTGAATGTAGGCGGCAGAACGCTATACGTCTTAAACAGGAGTCTGGACTCAATAGAACAGAGCGTCACGATTGATGCACCCACTGCGATGAAGGTGGCTTCTGTTCTGAATAGTTTTTGTGACGAGATAAGCGACCATAAAGATGTCGCTGATCCTTCGAAAATACTTCAAAAAGACATTTTTCATTTAGCTTTAATTTTAGAAGCTTGGCAACAGGGGAAGAATAAGGGGTTGACTAAATAGAAAAATAATTTTAAATTGAGGGTCCAAACAAAAAGGTGTGAACCCTTTTTAAGCTCGCTGGGAAAAATCAGTGGAGTTTTCCTGAGATAAGCCACATAAAGGCTTGGAAGAGGTCTACTTCCTATTGTTCAATGGATGACCCTCTGTATAATACCAGAGAAAAAAACACATAGTTAATTGCTATGGCACGGCCCCGCGCAAGTGGTGTACGGGCGTAATCGGAGTTTTTTAAGTCGCAGTTTCTCCAGCCTTATCCCCTGCGGAAGGTAGCCCGTATTGAGTTATATGCTCGATTGTATTAGTGTCTTGGAGTATTCCCTCTCCAATTAAAACAACAAAAGGGCCGAAGAAAAGTCAGGACACTTTGATGCAATGCCCCTCCTCAGTGGGGGGTATTGTGTCCTTATTTCCGAGAAAAGTATCAACACTAAAAAACGTATTGATTTTAAGTCAAAATATTATAATATATTCTTAATGAGCGAAAAAAAGAAAGTTCCACTCAAGTTATTCTTAGCTACTCCTTGTTACGGCGGAATGGTGTGCCAAGAGTTCATGCAGAGCGTCCTCTGCACTCTCCACGCCTGTATGATTAATAAGGTCGGACTCCAAGTATTTATGATTGGGAACGAGAGTCTAATAACCAGAGGACGAAATCAATTAGTGGCTGAGTTTATGGCCTCGGACTGTTCTCACTTAATGTTCATTGATGCCGACATAGAATTTAATCCAGCTGATGTATTGAAGTTGTTGCATCACGATAAGCCGCTCGTTACTGGAGCTTATCCTTTAAAGATGGAGCCCATTAATTACGTCATTAATTTAGCCGACAATGCTTCCCGTTTAAATGATCTGGTCGAAGTCAATGACGCGGGGACGGGATTCATGATGATAAAAAGAGAGGTAATCTCCAAGATGCAAGAGGCTCACCCAGAACTGCATTACACGGGAGATTTAGACGGGGATGAATACAGGAAAGACTTGGCGGGCAAAGATCACTACAGGCAGAGACTAAAGGAAAACTTATACAGCCTATTCGATACTTCTCACGATAAAGAAGCTAACAACAATTACCTATCCGAAGATTACACGTTCTGTAGAAGGTGGCAAAAAATTGGAGGAAAAATCTGGGTGGATACCACCGTTAAGCTAAACCACATCGGGAGAAAAATTTACAAAGGGGACGTTTCTTTAATATTCCAAAATGAAAACTAATATCATAGGAATCGCTGGAGTGGCGGGGTCTGGGAAAGACTTATTTTTTGAATTATTGTCTAAAGAAGTAAAATGTCGGAGATTTTCTCTCGGAGACGAATTAAAGAAGGAGATTAAAGGGTATTCGATGCAACACTTTGGCATCGACCCCACTAATTGTTCGAGAGAAGAAAAAAATCTCATAAGAAAATGCCTCGTTTCCCACGCATCCGTCAAAAGACGACTAACTGAAGGCAGGTATTGGCTAAACAAAGTGGACCGCCAGATAAAGAATCATATTTTTAATCAAATACTAAATGGCGGAATAAACGAATACTCTTGCGTGACAGATATACGGTATAATCAATACGAAAAAGATGAAGTTGCTTGGCTAAAGAAAGAACTTGGGGGAATATTAGTACATATTTCCCAATTTAAAATTATTAATTCCCAGAAAGTTTTTATACCACCAGCCAACCCCGACGAGAAGTCCCAAGACGCAAGCCTTAGAGAGAACGCTGACTACTCTTACGAGTGTCAATTCGTCGAAGGACCCATAGAGCGCGTGAAAGACGCTCTCTCGAAGAGCGTCATAAGAGACTTCTTGAAATGTATTAAAAAATAAGTTGACAGCCCGCCAATATTTGAATACTCTCTAGAAGTCATGAGTGAAACAAATCAAAACGAAAAAGGCGATTGGAAAAATCGCGAAATCGGAGCCCTATGGCTCAGGAAAAGCGCAGCAGGAAACAAATACCTTTCGGGGCACGTAGAGACCGCCGAGGGAGAGGGTATCGAGGAGGAAAAAACTAGGGTCATAGTTTTCGCTAATAAAGACAAGAAAAACGACAAGGCTCCCGATTACAGGATTTATAAATCTGAGCCCCAACAAGCCGCCGAATCCCCCGCCGCTGAAAAGCCTTCGGGAGCGCAAGGCGGCAATTCCTCAGAAGAAGAAGACCTAGACGTACTGTAAAGTGAGCTTCTCGCTTAATCTCCCCTTGGGGCATGTCTCTTTTGGGCAAGTTTCGATCTTGCTCCTTAGAGGCATGTACGAAAGGAAAATCAAGCCATGCATTTTCCCTATTGGCCAAGTAGACTTAGGCTCGCAGCAGGAAGATAAAGGCTTCCAGTCTTTCTTAACTGAATGCGTCCGCAACGCGAGCGTAGAGCATTCCCGAGACATACCCACCCTGAAGTTGTGGCATCTCAACGGAGGTTTGGATTCTTTTTCTAAAATCCATAATTTATTGACATTCTACGAGTTGGATCAGCCTACTCCCTCAGAGCTAAACGTAGCCAAGAACGCTAATAAAATTATATTTACTAGCAAATTCTGTCTAAATGTATTTGAACAATATGGCGTAAATGGAGAAGTAATACCCTTGGCATTCGATAAATATAATTTTAAAATATTAAATAAAAAGTATTTTGAAGATGAGAGGATAGTATTCAACCTTTGCGGTAAATTTGAGCACAGAAAACATCACGCTAAAATTATCAAAGCATGGTGCAAAAAGTTCGGCAATAATAAAAAATACTCATTACAATGCGCCCTCTATAACCCCTTCTTGGACGAAAAGAAAAACAAAGATTTATTTATCTCCTCTGTAGAAGGTAAGAGCTATTCTAACGTGCAATTCCTAGGTCATATGCCTAAGAATATTCTCTACAATGATTTTTTAAACTCTGGGAATATTGTCATCGGCATGTCTGGAGCGGAGGGGTGGGGCCTCCCAGAATTCCAGTCTCTCGGACTAGGTAAACACGCCGTCATCCTAAATGCCCATGCCTATAAAGAGTGGGCTAATGAAAAAAACAGCGTCCTAGTTGAGCCGAAGGGCAAAATTGAAGTTTATGATGGAATATTCTTCGCCCCCAATTCGCCCTTTAATCAAGGCAATATTTTTGACTTTCCCGAGGATGATTTTATTTCAGGATGCGAAGAAGCCATTAAAAGGACAGAGGCCGATAGAGTAAACAAGGAGGGGTTAAAAATCCCAGAAGACTTTTCTTTAGATAAAACCTTAGACAAACTGCTGCCCCTAATAGATGGATAATGCCCACTTATATATTCCAACACCCCCTCACTGGAGACATTAAGGAAATTACCCAAAGAATTTCCGACTCCCACGAATACGCTGACGAGAGTGGGCTTAAGTGGAGTCGTGTGTTCACCGTCCCTCACACGAGTATTCCCAACATGACTCGCATTGACGCTGGATCAGAACAAGACTTCGCGAATAAGACTCAAAACACTGGGGGTACATGCGGTGACCTTTTCGACCTCTCTAGAGAGCTTAGCGAAAAAAGAAAATCTCAGAGCAGCGATGGTAAAGACCCCGTAGAGCAACAATTTTTTAAGAAATATTCTAAAGAAAGGAAGGGAATGAAGCACCAGAATGACACCCCCCAGTCGAGAAACAGCCCTAACTCAGACGGAGTAATCGAAATATGAGATTCTCCATATTTACCCCTTCTCACAATTTAAAAAGAATTGATCGCACCATTAAAAGCGTAGCTGATCAGTCTTTTAAAGATTTCGAATGGGTTATCTGCTTGAATAACGAGGGCACTAAAGAGGTGGATGAATTATCTCGCAAACTTAAAGGCACTAATATTAATTTTAATATTTTTACTTGGGAGGGCGATACCGACAAGATAGGAGCCCTGAAGAAGGAATGCTGCAATCGAGCTCAAGGGGAATTACTCGTAGAGCTTGACCATGACGATGAATTATCCCCCGACTGCCTTGAAGAAATAGACAAAGCTCATACCGCGCATCAAGCTGATTTTTATTATTCAGATGACATAGACATGGTAGAGTCCTCTGGTGAATCTATTGCTCCTTACTCCGAGGAGCTGGGGTGGAAGTACTATACGTGCCCCCGTTCAGGCATGATAGCTTCCTGCGCCTTCCCTCCGACTCCTTTGTCTTTTGGATATATTTGGTATGCCCCCAACCATGTAAGGGCATGGCGCAAAGACTTCTATACCTCTATTGGCGGCCACGATGAGTCTATGGACGTATTAGACGATCACGACCTTTTGGCTCGGACCTACATACATGGAAAAATCCACCACATAGAAAAACCGCTCTATATTTACTGGCGACACGACGAGAATACTTGCTATGGAGAAAAAAATCAGAAAATCCAAGGATTAACAAAAGAACTCCACGATAAATACATACAAGATTTAGCCGTGAAATGGAGCGATCTCAATAATCTAAAGAAGGTAGATTTATGTTGTCACCAGTATAAGGCTGAAGGCTTCATGGGCGTTGACGGTTACCCGTACCCCAACGTAGATGTGGTATGCGACCTAGATAAACCCGATTGGCCTTTTGAAGACGGAAGCGTAGGAGTCTTCAGGCTACAGGACGCCCTAGAACACCTGAAAGACCCAATCCAGACGATGAAAGAGCTTTACAGGTGCTTGGCTCCTAACGGGTGGGCATTAATCAACGTGCCTAATACTGATGGGAGGGGAGCATTTCAGGACCCCACCCATGTTTCTTTCTGGAACAGTAATAGCTTTTGGTACTACACTAAGGCTCAGCAAGCTCAGTTCATTAACACTCCCGTTAAGTTTAAGCTCGCTCGCATTGAGAATTATTACCCCTCAGACTTCCATGAAGCTCATTGGATTAAATACACACGCGCTCACTTAATGAAGCTAGAAGATGGGGTTATCCCCGCTGGCGGTAGGGAAATTTGACTCGCGCTTGCCTCCCCTTAGCGAAAACTATTTTCTTATAATGCCAGATTTTCCTTCCCTTGAAACAAAAAAAACGTAAGTATATAAAGACTCTTAACGATAATGAAATCATCCAATTTACAGGTAGAGAAAAGAAACGGCAGACTAGAAACTCTAGATATTTCAAAAATTAATAGATGCGCGGAGAGAGCGTGCGAAAACTTAGACAACGTATCTCCCAGCGAGGTAGTCTTAGATGCTCACGTACAACTATATGAAAAAATCAGCACCAAAGAAATAGATCAAGCTCTGATAATGTCGGCTCGCCAAAAAATGGAAAAAGAGCCCGACTATTCTTATGTCGCCGCAAGACTCTTGTTGGGCAATATTCACAAAGAGGTATTCGGAATAAGCGTCGATAAAGAGGCCTTTGACCGCCAGTATAGATTATCATTTGCAGAAAACATCCAGCTCTTAGTTGAGGAGGGCATTCTAGACAAAAGGCTTCTAGATTTTGATTTCGAAAAACTCGCAGCAGCGCTTCGCCCAGATAGAGACTCTAAATTTAAATATTTAGGTTTGCAAATCCTATACGATAGATACTTTCACAAGATTAACGGCAGAAGGCTTGAATCTCCCCAGTCGTTCTGGATGAGAGTGGCTATGGGGCTCGCTCTAAACGAAAAAGACAAAAATGAAAAAGCTATTGAATTCTATAATACAATCTCTAAATTTCTGCTTTGTTGCTCTACTCCTACTCTGTTTAATAGTGGTGGTGTTCATAGTCAGCTTTCCAGTTGTTATCTTAATACTTTTGATGATTCTATCGACGGAATTTTCGAAGGCGCTTGGCAGGAAGCTCGAAAATCGAAATACGCAGGAGGACTAGGGTTCGATGTCTCCAGCTTCCGTTCCGCTGGGTCGCACATCAAGGGAACGAACGGTACTTCCAGCGGGCTTGTCCCTTGGCTTAAAATTTACAACGATCTTCTTGTAGCCGTCAACCAAGGTGGTAAGCGTCCTGGCGCAGGATGCGCCTACCTTGAATCTTGGCATCTCGATATTGAGGACTTCTTAGAACTTAAGAAAAATACTGGGGATGAACGTAGACGTTGCCACGACTTGAATACAGCGAATTGGCTCAATAATCTTTTCTTAGAGTACGTAAAAGACAATAAAGACTGGTATCTATTCTCCCCTTCTGATGTGAGGGATTTGCATGAATTATATGGAGAAAAATTTGATAAAAGGTACAAAAAATACTGCAAAATGGCTGACAACGGTGAGATCACTAACTTCAAAGTGGTTAAAGCTAAAGACTTGTGGAAAAAAATGCTTCGAGCGCTTTTCGAGACAGGCCATCCTTGGATGACATTTAAAGACAACTCCAATTTAAGGTATTCTAACAGCCACGAAGGAGTAATCCATAGCTCTAACTTATGCACTGAAATTTTCCTCCACACAAAGCCCTCCCTCTTCTGCGAGGGCAAAAAATCGGAAGTAGGAGAGACTGCGGTCTGCAACCTAAGTTCTGTGAATCTGAAAGAGCACTTAAAGAAGGACGGAGCCCTAGACTTTGACCTTTTGTCTGAGACTATAAAAGTGCAAATGAGAATGCTGGATAACGTTATCGATTTAAACTTTTACCCCACTGAAGAAGCCGAGAACTCCAACCTCAAGCATCGCCCCGTGGGGGCGGGGACAATGGGTTGGCACGATGTTTTTCATTCTTATGACCTAGATTACTCCTCGGACGAAGCCGTAAAGCTATCTGATGAATTATATGAATTTATTTCTTATCATTGTATTTTAAATTCCAGTAAATTATCTGAAGAAAGAGGTTCCTACTCCTCTTACGAGGGCTCTCTATGGGACAAGGACACGTTGCCCATTGACACCTACAAGAGCTTAATGGATTATCTGAATAAGAAACCTATAGTTCATAGAGGCAAAAAATACGGACCCGAGTTAAATTGGAAAATCGTTCGCGACTCGATTTCGTCCAATGGAATGAGGAATAGCAACACTATGGCAATTGCGCCCACGGCGACTATTTCCTATATTCAAGGATGCTCGCCATCAATTGATCCTGATTTTTCTACCTTCTTTGTGTATGAGAATAAAAGCGGAAACCTATTCATCACTAATGAATGGTTCGCTAAAGAATGTAAAAATTTAGGCATCTGGAACCCTAAATTCGTAGAAGCATTAAAAATGGTGGACGGAGACGTGAATCTCTTAAGCGACGAAATTTTACCTCCCAACTTAAAAGCTAAATATAAAACAGCATTCGATCAGGACCAATTTAAATTAATTGATTGCGCCGCCTCTAGACAGAAATGGATAGACATGGGGCAATCTTTAAATTTGTTCAATAACTCGACCTCCCTTAAGCATTTAAATGATTTATATTTCCATGCAAAAGATCGAGGGCTCAAAAGCACTTACTACCTAAGAAACAAAAGCGCAAGCAAAATTGAAAAATCCACAGGCACTAACCAGATGAGCGAAGAAGAGGCTCAAGCTTGCTCCATCCTTGACCCAGGGTGCGAGAGCTGTCAATAAAGGGAATAAATATGAGTAAAAACGGATTACTGCTAGGGGAAGAAATAGCTGGAGTAAATCAAATCTTACCCCATAAACACAAGTTCGCGTGGGACTTATTTCTTAAGGGCGTGGCCAACAACTGGTCCCCCTCCGAAATAAACATGAGCGACGACGTAGATCAATGGAAAAACGGGTCTCTATCTAAAGATGAAAAATTGCTTGTTAAAAGATGTCTTGGCTTTTTTGCTGGAAGCGAGTCCTTGGTTGGCAATAATCTACTTCTTACTGTGGCGAGATGGGTAACTGACCCAGAGTGCCGCCAGTATGTATTAAGGCAAGCCTACGAGGAATCCCTCCATAACTGGACGGTAGTTACTTGCTGCGACAGCTTTAGCCTCAAGGTGTCAGAGGTCTACGAGGCTTACGTAAACATTCCCTCAATTAAAGCGAAAGACGATTTCTTAATCGAACTCACAACGGATGTCAATAGACCAGATTTTTCGACTAAAAGCGCCGAAGGTAAAAAAGAATTCTTAAGAAACCTAGTGTCCTATTACATAGTATGCGAAGGAACTTTCTTCTTTAGCGGATTTGCAATGCTACTAGCGCTAGGGAGGCAAAACAAACTCCCTGGACTATCTGACCAAATTAGATACACCCTCCGAGACGAAAGCCTTCATATTCAGTTCGGCACTTACTTAATTAACACGCTAAAAGAGCAGCACCCCAATATATGGACTAAAAAATTCGAGGAAGAGACGGTGGAACATATCAAAAAGGCCGTAGAGCTAGAGATAGCGTATGCTCACGACGTGCTCCCCAGGGGCATCTTGGGACTCAACGCTGATATGTTCGTGGATTACATGCAATACATCGGAAATCGCCGCTTAGAGGGCATAGGGATCGATTTTAGGTTCGACAGCGACGAAAATCCATTTCCTTGGTTGTCAGAGGTCGTAGACACTGGAGCAATGACTAACTTCTTCGAAAGGAAAGTGAAAGATTATCAAAATTCTGGAGTTTTAGAAGATGATTTTTAGTATTTATTATAAAAAATAAGTGTATATATTTATATGGAGGTAGATTTTCAGTTCTTTTTTAATTCTATGGCGGGAGTAATGACTTTTTTCGGAGGTTGGACCCTGAAGACCTTATGGGAAAGAATAAGGGAGGTCGAACAAGAGACGAACGATTTAAGAGATCATCACGAAAGAGATTTAAAAGAAGCCAGAGTACAGCTTAACCAATTAGCCCTAGGACTGCCCGATAAATTTGTTTCAAAGGGAGACTTCGATAATTTAGTTAGAACCGTGCATCACCGCTTCGATAGGCTGGAAGAAAAAATAGACGACCTGTCAAAAAATCGTTGATCCTCCTCCAAAAAACACCTAACATAAGGTGTGAGATACGTTATAGTAGCTGATTTTTGGACTGATGACTTCGCTGGTGGCGGGGGAAAGCACTCTGGAGGCGCAGAATTAAGCGATGAAATCCTCTTCGATATTCTCCTTGGCAAGGAAGAAGATGTAATAAAGCGCAAAAGCTCAGAGGTCACAAGCGACTTCTTGGATGAAGAGCGCGACTCCACCTTTATATTATCCAATTTCTTTAACATCCACCCTTTCTTGTTGGAGAAAATTCAGGACGAGTTCAATTACATTCTTTACTGTCACGACTACAAGTTCGTAGGCCACATGCAGCCCCAAAAATATGAAAACTTCATAGTTCCCAAAGAAGAGTTAATTTTCGTAGATTTATTTAAAAATGCTAAAGCCGTAATTTGTCAAAGCGGCTTACAGCAAAGAATCCATAAGGACAATCTAGGGCTAGATAATTTAATTAATTTTTCTGGCAATTTGTGGAGTATGGAAATTTTAAACTTGATTGAAGAACTGGAGAAAAATGGTTCTGATCGACACGAACGCTGCTCTATAGTTAAATCCCCGTACCTTGAAAAGGGTGTAGCCGAAGCCGTTGTCTTCTGTATTAAGAACGGGTTTGATTATCATTTAATCAGTGATCGAGATTATAAAAAATTCTTACGTAAAATTTCTTCAAACAAAGGTCTCGTCTTTTGGGCCAAACTACCTGAGACATGTGGCAGGATAGCTGTCGAGGCCAAGATGATGGGAGTTCACGTACATACCACGGAGCTCCTAGGGTCGTCCCACGAGCCTTGGTTTAATCTTATGGGCAAAGAACTAATTGAAGTAATGAGAGGTAAACACGAAGAAGTCCATAAAATACTGACAAACATAAAATAGACTTATGAAAGATATTTTTAAAGCTATTTATGAAAATAATTACTGGGGAAGCTCAGAATCACGATCTGGAACAGGTTCTTCTCTGGAGCAGACTAGTCACCTTAAAAGTCAGCTAGAGAAACTTTTGCCTGAGTTTGAGATGAGGTCAATTCTGGATATACCCTGCGGAGACTTTCACTGGATGAAAGATTTCGCCCTACTAGACCAGATTGAGTATATCGGGGGAGACATAGTTAATGAAATCATAGATTCCAACATAGAGCATTACGCAAGTAAAAATATCAACTTCCAAGTAATGGACATTACTCAAGACAGTCTTCCGTCTTGTGACTTAATACTAATAAGAGACTGCCTAGTTCACTTTAACTTTGATAAGATAGAAGAGACTTTTGATAATTTAAAAAATCAAGATTATAAATACGCATTAATTACAAGCTTCACGGAAAGGCCCAGTAACCTCGACTTACGCCAAGTGGGTGAATGGAGACCTCTCAATCTACTAAAGCCCCCATTCACGCTCCCAGAGCCATTAAAGGTAATCAATGAAAACTGTAGTGAAGGCAACGGGGCTTTCGATGATAAGAGTATGTGCTTATGGAGAAAAGAAGATTTAGATAATTTAATATTTAATAAAATAACTTCATTCGATTTAGGTATATAATGTCAGATAAAATAAAATACCTTTGCGGCAACGCCTTTAAGTCTATTTGTAAATATTCTAGCGGCTCTTATACTGAATCCTTTAAGCATGATTTTGATTTTAGAGTAAAAAAAGATATAGATAATAATTTAGTTTTTGTAAAAACAGAATATTTAGAACACTTTTTCTGCTACATAAAACTTGACTTCGATTATACTCTGATTTCTCATAATAGTGACCTGCCGATTAATGATAGCTTGCTGGTGGACGGCAACTCCGTCTTAGAATGGATCGATAACCCACAAATTAAAAGATGGTACACTCAAAATGTTTGCTGCGATCACCCAAAAGTTCATTCAATACCGATTGGAATAGGTAACCCAAAATGGAAACATGGAAATGAGAAGGACTTAGATGAGGCTATAGCTAATGAGTATTGGAAAAATAAAAACAATTTAGTTTATTGCAACTTTAATATCTCCACTAATACCCTAGAGAGAACCAAGTGTTTGCAGTATTCGGGCATGGAAATGCCGAACGGCAACGGTGGTTACCACAACTTAGGCTTTGCGCCCTACCTAAAAGAGCTTGGTGAATCGTATTTTGTCCTCTCCCCAAACGGCAACGGAGTTGACTGCCACAAGCACTGGGAATCTCTATATCTTAAAACTATACCCATAGTCACTAAAAGCAGGAACATGGAATTTTACGAAGACTTACCTTTTTTAATCATAGATGATTGGCGGGATTATAAAAATTTAAATTTATCTAAAGAACTATACGATGAAATATGGGGGGACTTTAATCCAGAATCTCTTTATTTTGACGACTACGTGAATTCAATGCAGCTATGAGTCTTACCAAATTAAAATTTGCGTGCCACTGGGACTCCACCGAGGGCATTACCGATAGGGTGCTCAGGAACTGGGGGCCAGCTCCAGAAGGCTTCGAATCCACTTTAGGAGAGGATTTCGACTACCTGATCTCATTTAACGTAAGTGATGAAATGCTCGTTACTCCACGGGAAAAAAATATAATATTTACGATGGAGCCTGACTGGAGCTCCTGCATACAAGATCGCATATTAGAAAATAGTTACAAAATCTTCACAAGCGTTGAGAGGTTTTCCGCTTATGACAACGTAGTAATAGCGCCTACCTTAATGTTCCACGAGGACTCAGGCGGCTCTACCCACAATAATGTAAAACAACATGGAGCTGGCATTCAGAAAACCCCAGAAGACTATATTTCTAATAAAGACTTTAATAAAAGCAAAAAATGCTCAATATTACTAGCGGGTCACGGCACTTCCCTCCACCCTAATTGCCGCTATCCCCAACGCGAAGGATTCCTAAAAAGAATACTGGAATCACAATTAGATGTCGATATATATGGCAGGAATTGGAATATCTCCGATTCCAGATACAAGGGATACGCTGTCTTTAAAGAGGACGCATTGCTAGATTATGAGTTCAGCATAGCTATCGAGAACTCTAAGGAAAATTACTATATATCTGAAAAATTCACAGATTGCTTTATCAACAACTGCGTTCCTATTTATGATGGATGCAATCTTGCTCACGCATTCTATAGCCCCGAATCATTTGAAAAAATAAACATAGACGGCCCCGATCCCATAGAGCAGGTGGGGAAAATCCTAAATAATACAAATAAAAAATACCAAAAACATGTTATTGAATCTAAGGTAAAATATTTTACCGACTATAACATTTACACATACCTGAAGCAATGCGTAAAATAAATAAAATTTTTGTACTTCACTACTCTAAATTAGTTGACCGAAAAGCTCATATGCTGGAAGAGGCTAAAAAATGGTTTGGCGATACCCCTTATGAATTCATGGAATTATGGGATCAAGAAGAATTAAATGAAGAAAACATAAAAGAAAATTTCGACTTAAAAGCCTTTACAGAAAGATTCAAAAGGGAGATGAGTCGCGGGGAGATGTCTTTATGTATGAAGTATAAAACGATTGTAGACAAGATAACAAGTCGAGAAGACGGTGAGCTTTTCTTGATACTAGAAGACGATGTTATTTTTAAAGAAAGTCTTTCGGAATATATAGAATTCGTTGAAAAACTATGTAAAGAAGAAGAGCTAAAGTATGATTGCCTATTCATGGGTGAAGCATGGATACGGAAAGGAGACGATAGAAATATCTTCGCTAAAAAATCTTACCCTAGCACCAATGGACTCTGCACCGTTCTTTACACTAGGGAGGCTATTAAAAGACTAGATCAGCATCTTAAAGAAAATAAAATAACGCAGCCATTAGATTGGCAATTCAATGATGCTTTTGAACAATTAGGATTTGAGGTTTATTGGGGGAAAGCTATAACAAAACACGGGAGTGTCATTGCGGCAGAAGATGAAAATTTTAAAGAATTAAAATCTAGCTTAAGAACAAAATATTAAATGGAAACTCATTATTCATCATTTACATATGAGCGGGATGATTTCACAAAAGGTATTTTGGTTTTTGAGTTACAATAATGAAAAAGTGTCTATTAATACAAC
>TARA_R110000824_G_scaffold6775_6_pt1 | contig 18968 bp, 22 predicted proteins | sample TARA_R110000824 | Tara Oceans TARA_R110000824 (sample SAMEA4397747) | marine metagenome | biome: Polar Biome; feature: [MES] marine water layer (ENVO:01000295) within the mesopelagic zone...; material: water (ENVO:00002006), including particulate matter (ENVO:01000060) such as......
ACCACCTGTCTGGCCAGGAAATGTAGACCTTCCCTCTAATGATATCATTAAATCAGAATATTTAGCGCAATTATTTACAATATTTCTAGTAACCAATATTGTTTTCATACCTTTTTCTTTAGCAACTTCCATAGCCTTTAGAACATTACCAGAATTACCAGAACCTGACATCCCGAAAAAGACATCACCAACACCACCTTGATATTTCAATTGTTCACTAAAAATATGTTCATACCCTAAATCATTACTTACACCAGTTATCGTGGCTTGGTCACTACACAAACTGACACATTTAAATTTATTTCTTGGTACTGTTTGTTTACCTTTGTCTTCTGAAACAAATGGGTGCATGTTCAAATCTACAACAAGATTTTGGACTGATGCTACATTACCGCCATTACCGGCTGCGAATATAGTTCCCTCGTTCTCATACACATCAAATACCATATCAACAAACTCCACAATATCCTGTGTTGGGATATTGTTAAATACATCAGTTGATTCCTTCTTGTATAATTCAATTAAATTTATTTTATTCATTTTTTCCCCATTAATATGTTACTAACAATATACGACAAAATTACCATATAAGTCAAGCTTTATTTAAGTGTTTAGCTAATAAATATTTACCATATAAAAACAAAAAGTCTCCATATCTACCACCTTTAAAATTAGTATATAATGTACATATATTAATATACTGTAATATACTATGCAATTCTATGATATTCCAACAATAGTTATTTTCATCACAAAACTCCCTAAAAATATTCATAAAATAAACTAAATTACTTTTAGCATAAAATTCAACACTAGCAGTATTTCCATTTATAGTATAATCAAACATGTCTTTCAATATACTTTGACCATTAATTAGTATATCGTGATGTAATTTTCCTAAATCATAGTATATATCTCCAATTTCTAGACTTTCACCAAATCTCTGTCTCCAATCTATTAATACAAACTTGTTATTTAATCCATCATATAAAATATTTTCTGGTTGAAGATCACCGTGAAAGTAAGATGAAATAGCATTTTCATAAAGACTGTTCCAATCGATTTTATTTAACATATCACTTATAGGTTCTACTTCAATACCATTTATTCTAATAATTTTATCTAAACTACTACCAAACATAGAACTAATTCTACTATTAGTTTTATCTTCATACATTTGTTTACAATTATTTATAAAAGTATTTCTGTCCACATTTTGTCTTACAAATAATTTTTCTTGACAATTGTCTAAAAATTGTCGCATAATAGATTCATCTGTAATATTTGAAAGCATCTCACCTTTAATATAATCATATCTGTACATATTTTCATTAACCAATGTAACTTTGGGACAATTTCCATTTAGATACTTAGTTCGATTTATTCTAAGATTTATTATTTCTGAATTATTAAAATATTTTACAACATATCCATTGTCAATAAATAAAACTTCATCACTCTTATTAGCGACTACTTCGTTATTAAAAACTTTTTTTACCTTTTCATATGCTTTATTATTACCAGTATCATACCAAACAAAATCAATTAATTTGATATTTTTTATACCATCAAACCCATGGATAACCTGATATTCATCTTTTATTATATTATGTTCTTGTAAAGCTTCCCAATATTCTTTATAATTATAAATACCAGCTAAACCTATATAGGCTTTATCACCAGTACCATAATAAAAATTATCTAAATATTTACTACCGTTAATTAAACAGTAATTTAAAGAATCTTCTATATCTACACATGAAGTCCCTAACCAATTACTATTTATATTCATAAAATCAATATCATCTCCAATTAAAGTATCAACTGAAGTAAGTACAAATGGTTCTTGCAATTTAGATTTACAACAAAGTAAACTATATCCTGGACCTGAACCTATTTTATCATAATTATCAACATCTACAAAACTAACATTTCTATCGCTATGTACATTTTTTATATAACTTTTAATTTGATTAGATTTATAACCAACTGCTATAACTATTTCTATATTTTTATCTAACTTATCAAATATATGAGATATAACTGGTTTATTTTCTATAGGAAGTAAGGCTTTATGTAAACCACTAACATTATTATTTCGAGTACCCCGTCCCGCAGATAAAATACAAATTTTATTCATCTAATTATTTCCATGTTCTTTTTCTATTTTACCACTATCTCTAGCCGAATCATCTTCAAATCTTATACAATCATTTAGATGAGCAGTAGAACACTCAAGTGCTGTGTAATCGGTTGTAGCAATTACTCTATGCTTTGTTTTTAATGGAACACACCAACCTTCACCTTTTTTATATTTTCGTGATTCCATAGTTCCATCTTCATTTTGAAGTAAAACTTCAGCTTCACCCTCTATCACATAGTTAGTTTCGACTTTCTTTTCGTGCCATTGTAAACTACACTGGTTTCCCTGTTTCATATGAATCAGTTTATAAGCATAATGTTCATTAAGTTCTAACCACAATTCGTGACCCCAAGGTTTATCCACTCGATATGAACTAATATCTAACCTGTGAGATTTATTCTCATCTATCTTATCCTTATACTCATCCAGAGCCTCTCTAACCATTTCATCTTTTATATGTTTATATTTTGACATCTTAATGCTCTCCCATTATTTTATTTAAATTAATTCAGTCCACGCCAACTCAGGATTTATATTAACTATACCATTACTTTCAAAACTGGTAGTATAATTCTCACCAATATATGCTGGTGCTGGATTTAATGTAGGTTTTACTCTTATGTTTACAACATCTCTGTACCCACTTTTTACAGGATTTGTTCTATGAATTGTATCACAATTAAATATGGTTGTTGTACCAACCCCACCATAAATTTTATTAGATTTATAATTATAATTTTCTATCATAAATTCAACCTCTTCATTTACTCTGGATCCATCATTATCCCATTGACCTTCACCAGTCCTTATAGGTCTGTCCGATATTTCTCCAGGGAAAATTACCCCTTTACCATCAACACCATCAATTAAATATTCAAATGGAGAATGCCCATCATCGATAACATCAGTTAAATAAATTATACTTTTAACTATTTCGTATGGATTGTTATCGTAGTGCCAAACATAAGAAGATACTCTCTCGTCAACAGGAGCCGTTCTATAAATATAAATTTTATCTACATACAAGTAACATCCATATATATTCCTTTCCAACCAGGGAACCAATTGACCAGCTATACCATCCAATTCTTCTTTAAAATCAAATATATTGGGATATTTAGCAAAAACATTATCTGGATTATCATCAAACCATGTTTTAACCTCAGCTTTAATTTTATAAATGTTATCTTCCCAATCCAAAAATGTTTCTGTGGGAGCTCGTTGAACTGTATCTTCATAAAACGTATCTAGTTTAGGATGAGAATCCAATTTCATCTCATCTTCATATTTTGTTTTACACTTTTTAAAATATTGAGTATAATTCATACAAAATTTCTCCTATGAATAACAAATAAATATAGCTCTATAACCAGATGAGTACGCATCATACACATATAACAATCTAACACTATTAAATGTATTTTCCAAGACATTTTTTATCTTTTTGAGAGAAATATCCATCAATGGATGATCGACTGGAGTTTCATAAAATAAATAATCAGATTTCTTTTTTATTTCGTTCAAAAATTCTTCAGAATCATGCATATCTTTATATATTTGATGTAATACTGAAGATAGAAATACCATACCGAATTTCTCATTGGTATTTTTGATGTATTCAACGGCATCACCAACTTCAAATTTTACATTATCAAACTTAAAAATATTTTTATTCAAATCTTTTGCCAATGCTATATCTTCTTCTTGCAAATCAACACCTATTGCTTCAGAAGCCCCGTGGATGATAGACTGGTAACATAAAAATCCTTCATTACATCCCAAATCAAGAACTTTTTTATTCTTTACCTTATTGAATGGAACAAATGACATTTTTAAATAACTATCGTATGGAATATAATTTGAAATATTAGGTGAATTATAACCAGTCATTTCATAACCATTATCAAAAATGAAACCTTGATAAATTTTACCTTTCCATTTGGGTAATCCGTTGACATCTAAAACATTACTGTATCTACTAAGCGAATTTGTATATATGCCATGCATCTCAGCCGAACCGATACCATTGGAACTAAACTTATATCTATTTTTAAACTTTTTAAATCTATGAAAATCAACCACTTTACCCGAAATCAAATTCATATCCGTTTTATACCACTCATCTTCCGGTAAGATATCATGTTTATAAAAATCTATAACACATTTTTCTCTCCCAGCGACATCAATATTTAGGTCGTTAAAAATAAAATCAGAATCTTCTTCCGGTAAATAATTAAATTTATTACCATAAATATTATTGACACTATAACCCGTATCAAAAATATGTTCCATAAAAATAACTAAAAAATCACCTATTTTTTCATACCAGTGAACTTCAGGAAATATATCTGAATTTACCTCCATAATATAATCTAAAGTTTTACTTAAATTTTCATAATCATTATTTAATTTAACTAACTTCACTCCAGTAAGTTCATCTAGTGGAAACCACAGAGCATCATCACCACATACGCCAGCACCACCGGAATATAAATCCAAATCCATTTGCAAATTGAAGTCGAAATGTGTTCTAGTTAAATTATCTATATCCAAATCTTGTTTTATATCAATAACAATATTGTGATTTCCATTCAAAATTATTTTATCCATTTTTTGTCTCCATTAAATATAATGTTTCTCCTACGTTAAACTGCCACTCATAATCTATGTCGAATGTTTCAAACTCATCCATAATAAATAACTTAGGTCGTGGTGGTGATGATGAATCCATCCAATTACCATCTTTGATTACATCCAATCTACTAGCATATAAACAATGACCAGCTTCATAAATATGGTCTATAAACTTTGTATTCATTATTGTCGAATCTCCCCAATTAGTAATTGGATTATCATTCTTATCCCAGTAATATGTTTTCTTTTCGAATACTCCAAAAGCACCATCTCTATCAGATTGTAGATAGAAATTTATAAAATCATCTATAGTTTCTATTGTTAATAGGGGATTACACGCACTAATTAGAATAACATACTTATATGGTAATTTATCGTGCCATTCATATATTTCAGATAAAGGTTCTCCTTCTGAAAATGCAGATTCCTTACTTCTATCAAAGATATTAATATCATGTTTTCTACCAACTTCTTTTAATTCATCTTCATATGCAGAAAAATAAATATTCTCTGGTGGTATTATATTAGATGAATTTAATTTTTCAAATAGAATATCAACAAGTGTAGTTCCTGCAAATGGTCTTAACATTTTCCCTGGTACTCTCGTAGAACCTAACCTTGCCTGAACAACTATACACACATCATTTATATTTTTCATAACGAACCCTTAAATTAAATTAATATTTATTTTTCTATCAGATAAATCCAATTTATTTATATCTGTATCTTGATATTTAGAATCATTCAAAACATGCATGGTGGATACTTCTTCAATCACACAGCCATCTTTACTTCTAAAAGAATGTTCAACTCCTCTAAATATAACTTTTGGAATACCCCTGTCCAATGAAACATCTTTACCATTCATATTTAATGTACAATCACCATATAATAATTCAAAGGCTTCTTCTTTCTGAATATGGTAGTGAACTGGATGTGATTGTCCAGCCAATACAACTATAATTTTTTTGCAATATTCTCTATTAACTTTATTAATTATTAAAGCTCCCGTTTCAAAAAAGTTTTCTAATCCATAATGTGATGAAATTTCAACTTTATCTTTTCTTGATATTGTCACATTAGCTTCATCTAACAATTTCATCACTTTCCTCTTAACTTCAGACAATATTCTTTCCTTTTCAACAGAAACTACATCTTCAGCATAAACTGCAATATCTTTATCTATAAACACATCAGCGACATTACCAATAACATCATATAAATTAGAAGCATCCATTTGACCTTCTTGTACTGGCATAGAAAAATATACATCTTCTCTGTTTATTACATCACCCCTATTTATCTGTTTATTTGTATACATCCCCCTCTTTAATGATTTCAATGAAGCCTTTTCTTCAGTTGAAACACCATTAGTAGCAGACTGTAATCTGTCAAGTTCAACAACTAATTTTTCCATATACTCCGTGGTTACACTATATTTGTTTAAACTTATAGTATCAGTAGGAACTCCAATATGTTTCTCGACTATTGTACATCCCATAGCAACAGCGTATGGTGTTAATGAATCTTCTAATGGTGATTCATGAGTTGAAAACCCAATCTCTATATCCGGAAACTCCCGTTGTAGAAGTTTAATTCTATTTAAATTAGAATTTTCAATTGGCGTTGGATACTCACCAACACAATGCATGAATGCAAAATCTCTCTTATTCTTTTTGAATAATCTATATACCTTCTTTAGTAAATCAAAATCAGCACCAGCTGTGGATATAATAATTTTCTTATTTATCTTACACACCTCTTCCAATAATGGCCAATCATCTATTGAACAACTTGCTATCTTTACAACATCAATATCCAACTCATCCATCCAAACCAATGATTCATTGTCAAATGGCGTTGCCATAGCTTTCATACCATTAGCTTTAATGTAATCAACTATCTCTTGAAATTGTTCTTGTGTAAGTTTAGTTTCATTGAATCTTTTTACATATTTTAAATCAGAATTTTGATAATCTTTATGTATAAAAGTTTCCAATTGTCTAAATTGAAGTTTTATTGCTGCTGACAATTTGTGTTTCTTTACTAACTTTCCAAACTCATCAATTATCTTTTTAGAATGAGAAACACTTCCCATGTGATTATTTGCCATTTCAAATGTATAAAACATTAACTATCTCCTATTTATCTTTTTCTTTATATTACTATCTAACGGGAAATATTTTTCGGAAAACTTTGAGCTCATATTGTAATCTAAACCCTCACCCAAATTATATAATTTTGATTTAAAATTAAAACTCATAATATATTTCCAAAATAATTCGTATTGTCCCATAAATACACCCTCCGCATCATCAACATTAACACCATACGGCAATGTATTTTTTTTACCCTCAAATGCATGATTGTTTTCTACCATAGGTATAGAACCATCAAGGCCCGCAAAATAAACTACTTTAGGATTCAATTTTAATATAAATAACAATAACCGATTCCCACCACCTAATTTACCATAAAATCTGGTATGAAAACAACCTATTTTTTTATAATTTTCATATAATTTCTTAAAATATTCTTTTTCTTCAAACCATCTACTGTGTATTTCAAAAAATAGATACGGATTAAATTTAGACACATATTCAACAAAGCTGTCTGATTGTAAGTCTACTTCCGCGCCAACAGAAAGTAATACAACCTTGTCGTTGTGTAATTTAATATTCTTAAAGCAATGATTTAGTGAAACTATATAATCATAATCAAGATTTTCCCAATCAATATCATTGGTAGAGGGACCCCCACCTAAAAACAATATTTTTTTATTTTCAAATTTTTTTAAAAATTCAATATTAGAATAACACATTTCCCCATCCACATATAAATTTTGCATAAATGGAAATAATGTATTTAAATTTTGCACAGACCAATTTTTAAATTCTTCTTGATTGTTTTTATCTATGTTTAATTCAAACATATTAATTATGATTTTTATTTAAACTATAAAGTTCTTCATAAAATCTTGGAGTTATTGGGCAATTGGATGAAAAAATCTGTTCCCAATGTTCACGTATTGGATACATAGATTTATTTCTTTCTGGGTAGTGACCACATTGCCTATCGTGTTTAAAATAAAAATATTTTGAATTTTTGTTAACATAATCAAAATAAATCTTAACTATATCCATTGGCATTTCACAAAATCCGCTAATACAATACACCAAATCTACATCTGTCAATTTATCAATTTGTTCTGGAAAATTCCATGTAATATTCGCACTTGGTAATGTTTCTTTTAAATAATGCTTACTTACATTCATCGCGGGTTCTATATCAATAATATCACATTTTAGATGTGGATACTTTTTAAGTATTGCGTGTAAAGTTCTACCATAACCAGCACCAATTTCCGTAACTGATTTTATTTTATTAAAATCAACCACTTTCTCCATCCTGTTAATTTCCCATAAAGAAATTAACAAATCCATAGTTATAAGATTGTCATTATGATCTTTCATATAGGCACCGCCACCTATCTGAGTATCAGATATATCAATCTCAATTCCATTATTTATTAGATATTCATAAAGGTCATTGATACCATCATCATTATTTTGATATATGTGATCACCTCTATTGTGTTCCGCTTCAGTCATATAATGTTTAGCTATACGTTCTCTAAAATATTCATAACCATTTTCGTCTAATTCTTTTTTATGTGACACATTTAATTCTTGCCACCCAGTTCCAATAACATTATTCATATTAACCTCTTAATTTTTTTGCAATTTCCAATTCACCTGATGAACATCCCAACTTACCATCACCATAACAAATTTCAAGTTCTCTTATACCTTTAACCAATTTAATTAATCCCTGGGGTTCTATTGAACATAATTGGTCTGTTCCCCACATGGTTCTATCTAATGTGATATGTCTTTCGATAATAGTTGCGCCAAGATAAACTGCTGCAACTGATGTTCCCAATCTAAATTCGTGACCACTATAACCAACTTCACAGAAATATTTTTTCTTCAATGTTTGTATTGCACTCAAATTTAATTCTTCAAGTGGTGCTGGATATTGTGAATTACAATGTAATAATGCAAAGTTTTTATTACCACCACCCAAATTTTCTATAACTTTACCACCATTAACTAACCAAGTCACTGCAGTATCTATCTCTTTTTCGGTGCTCATACCAGTAGAAAGTATCACTTTCTTTCCAGTATTTCTAGCTCCAATAATAAGTTCTTTATTGGTTAACATAGCAGATGGTATCTTTATATAGGGTAAATCATATTGATTTAAAAATTCTAAACTATCCATATCCCAAGGCGAAGCTGACCATTGTATATCACGCTCTTTACAATATCTATCTATCTCGTCATAATCCTCTTTACCAAATTCTACTTTAGATTTGTAATCGAGGTATGTCATTCTTCCCCAGGGTGTATCTCTCATCACAGCTTTTTGATGATCTGGTACACAAACATCAGGATTTCTTTTTTGAAATTTAACCGAATCACATCCAGATAAGGATGCAATATCAATTAATTTTTTTGCTATATCCAAATCTCCATTGTGATTTATACCTATCTCAGCTATTATATAAACATTATTCATATTATTTCCCAATTAATTTATTCATTTTATCGTTGTTCATACTACTATTGGTATTTACTTCTACATTAGTAATCTCTTTTACACTAATTTTCCCCACATCTGGTTCGTGCTCAACAACAAAATCATATACAGTTTGTGCCTTACCTCCCAAATTTATAACACCGACTTCATCTAATAACTTTAATGTAACTTCAGCTGCTTCATCAGCATACATGTGAGAGCTAACTACATCAATAAAAGCTCTTTCATGTGGAAATGGAACAGCATTCATACAAGCTCGTAGTATTAGTGTATTATCATAATGCATAACTGCACATTCACCACCCAATTTAGACCAACCATAATTATTGAATGGTTTTAATTCGGATTCTTCTGTATGATTTCCCTCTATGCCAGGATAAACATAATTTGTTGATATATAAATCAACTTCTTTTTATATTTCTCACAAGCAATAGCCACATTGGATGTTCCTATTATGTTAGTCTGAATGCTCAGAGTTGGATTGTCTTTATGTCTCACCATTGGTGAAGATAATCCACCAGAATGAATTACATAATCAAACTCATTTTTATGTTCTTCAAAATATTTTTCACAATTTTCTAAAGAACGGAAATCCATTTCACTTTTGATTGGTAATAGTAATTTATAATTTCCACCATTATCACAAATATTTTTTATATGATTGGCAAATCTACCAGCACCACCGGTGATTAATATTTTTTTCATTTGAACTCCAAATTATTATTAAATTTAGCTTTGACTGCAGTTTTTTTATCTTCATCTGTCATCTTTGACCAATACATTACACCCAATGTTTTTCTATCCATACCCCTTGTGATTTCAGGTAATCCATGCCAAGAGTTATTGGAACATTTAAATACATTTAGTCTATTAAACTTATATGGAATAGTTCCATGTTCTTTACCATTATGTATTCTCAAATCAAACGAAGAATCATATTCTTCTGATAAACATAAAATAGCACTATACTCTCTTTTCCAATTAGTATGTATTCCATGTGCAGTAGCATCAACATGCATTCCAAGATAACCACCTTCATTATTAGAATTTGGTGTTAACATCATACCACCACCAAAGTGAGATGTATCAGGAAAAGTATTGCCAGTAAGACCAAATATTTTATTAGGGTCAAAATGAGTTGCTATATAATCTAATAAAAGTAATGCGGGAGTGGGAACATTTTCCCTACCCAATTTAGAACAATATTGAACTTGACCATCATCACCACCATATCTCACCCATTCAAATGTAGAATATTCATTGGATGATGAATCTCCTGTTCCAACTTCATTAAAACTTTCAGAAGCAGCTCTAACCATAGCCTCCGATGGTATAAAATCATCTATTGAAATTGCTGGATATGGATTGTCTATTCTTGTTATTTTCATTATGTGTTATTCTTTATCTTTAAAAACTCATCATAATTTTCTATATAATCATCTGTATTATAAGTTGTATTACATAGAGCTAACATAACAGTATCATCCGATAAATAAATTTGCTCATCCCATATCATAGACGGAATATATAAAGCTTGCTGTGGTGATTCTAACAAATACTTTTTCTTATTATTACCATCATCACATAAAACTTCTAATTTTCCATTCAGACATATCAATATCTGTTCGGTTGTGTAGTGAGAATGTTTCCCTCTATTATTTTGATCTTTAACTCCATACACATAAAATACCCTTTTTATTTCAAATGTGGTATCAATCCCCGACTCAATTGGAACTAAATTCCCATCGATATCTACTATAGTTTTCAAATTAAAAAATCTAACATCTTCTACTGTAATATTATTGTTCACAACTTTGCCCCCTAAGAAAATATCATTACTTCTGGTACATGTGTTATAAATTTGCCACCGTTCGATAAATAAGATATTTCTTTATTCATTATTTCTGTCCTAAAATTCCAAGCACCCAAGTAAGCTACATCAACAGTATCACCAAATCCCTCTTCAGGTGATATAATTGGTATATGCGTACCTGGTTGATATTTCCCAACTTTACTTGGTGTGGTATCTGTTATATATGCGATTAACGATTTATCTATGCCACAATAATTAAATACAGTTGTTGCTTTAGAAGCTGCACCATAAGCAATAACTTTCTTACCTTCTAATTTAAGACTTTTTAACATAGAAACCAAGTCTTTTTTTGATTTTTTTACTCTATCTGAAAATACTTCATATGTCTCAAATCTGTCTAACCCAAAATTATTTTCATCCATCAGATTGGTGGATACGGAAAGCTCTGTTATCCGTTTACTTTTTAAACCGGCATATATTCTATTAGAACCACCATGAACACTTAAATTATCAACCCTAAATATTTCCAACCCATTTTTTTCAAGTAAATTTCCTAAAGCAGTTACAGAAAATATATGTGCATGTTCATCATATAATTGATCATATGATCCTCTTTCCATCATCCGTAATAATGATGGGTCTTCAAATACAAATATTCCATCTTCTGATAGTAGATTCCTTACTGCAGTAAATGTGTCATCCAAATCATGTATATGACATATACAATTAGCCGCATATATTAAATCCATAGTACCGTGTTCTTGTTTAATTAATGTAGATAACTTTGTTGTCCAAAATTCTGGATAAGTCTTATACTCCATATCATTTGTCATATCTGCAAAATTACCACAAGGTTCTACAGCTATTGTAGTATCTGGGTTAAAATGTCTAATAAATATTCCATCATTTGAACCTATCTCCAACACATTAACAGGATTAAATTCTGATTGTAATCTATCTGATAATGATTTAAAATGTGTTTTCATAGTATCAGACATTGAAGCATGATAAGCGTACTCATCATTAAACATCATCTCCGGAGCTACAAATTCTTTTAATGATACTAATTTAGTTTCATCATCAAACACAGCTTTCAAATCAAACAAAAACTCATTATTAAATTCACCTTTGTTTAAAAATTTATTTGCTATTGGCTGTTTACCTAAATCTAAAAATTCTTTTTTCATGTTATACCTCATAATTTGTTATTGGGTGATCACTTACAATTTTTCCTCGTGCACATTCATATATAAAATCAGAATCTAAATATCTATTACTTAAATAACCAATTTTTTCTAAACCAAAAACTTTTGTTAATTTATATCCAAAAAGTGATTGTGGTAAATTTCCCCAAACCAATCCCTCTTCTGGATCATAATCTGGCGGCTCCCACATAACTTCAAAATATCCAACTTTCTTTAATTCTAAATGTTTAATACAAATAAAACTAGCTCTGACAGTTTTTATGAAAATCTTAGAGTCAAATAAATGTTTGCTGTCATCTTTAACATAGTCTATTGCCTCTTTTCCATCAAATACTTCTTTTGGATCAAAAACACAGGGATAATTTAAACAATTACCCATAACACTAATTCCACTAGATAAAGCGTTTAAACATATTTCAATAAAGTTCCAATCTTTTATTACCATATCATCATGAATCAAAAATAATGTAACGTCATCGTCAAGTTTTAAATAATCTAAAGCCTGTTGATATGCACCATCTTCTAATCCTAAATTATCAAATAATTTCCAATCAAAATTTTCTTTGATTACATCTGTCGGTTCTTTGTGGCAACTCCAGAAAACATCCACTATATCATTATCATTTTTAAGTTCAATTAACCCATCAATTAAATCACCATAAGAATAATGCCAACCAACTACAATAAATTGAATCTTCATTTTAAAATGTCTCCCGCTACGATTCTATAACTATCTTCATCAAAGTGTCGTGTCGACACTTCAAATACTGTACCATCTGTTAATGCTTCTAATTGGTGTGGTTGACCAACTCTCTGTCTAACTACATCACCTTGTTTTAAATCTTCTGTATATACATCAGCCGTTTCGGTATCTATCCATCTATAAATAAACTCTCCCTCATTAACATACCAAGTTTCATCTTTAATCAAATGGTAGTGCATTGAAAACTTACAACCCTTTTTAAACTTTAAAAGTTTACCACAATACATTTCATTATTTTCTATAATGATTTCTTCACCCCAACCTTTAGGAACTTTACATCCTTCACATACTACTGGTTTTATTTTATGACCCACAATTACCCCTTTGAATATATTCCTGTAAATTCTGAGCTACTTCTAATTTTATCACCCAGACCATCTATCAATTTAATATTATATTTTTTACAAATATCGTATTCATTTGAATGTATATCATTAAACCTATCACCACCATTGGTAAATATGTTTGGCTTAATAACTTTAAGACTCTTTTCTACTGACGCGTCATTATCAATTGACAAAAAAACTTCATCGACCCATCTTATTGATTTTATTATTTCAACCCTATCATCCTCATTCATAAAAGATTTACCTTTTTTCAAATTAGATTGTAAATCATTATTTACAATTACTATTAAATAGTCTCCCAATTCTTTTGATTTTTTTATAAATTCTAAATGTCCAACATGTATTGGATCAAAATATCCACTTATAGCTACTTTTACCAACTTACATCCCAATCTTTAAATTCAGCTGCGATACAATCAATCTTGTAGTCTTTTCTACCACCAACATTTTCCTGTATCTTGTTTTTTGCTGTATTCCTGATTCCATTTAATCCATGTGTGAGTAGAAGTTTATTACCTCTATCCTCGCCACTTCTAGCATTATCCTCATTTACCCAGATATGAAGATTCATCTGAGCTAAAACTACAATAGCTCTCACATCATGCCCACTTAATTTTACTTTATCGTTACTAAGTATAATATCTATATCATGTATTATATCTTTAATCTCTTGTGCATATTCTTCTTTATGTTCTATTATAAACACTTCTTTTAACTGAACTATCGATAATCTATCTACAAGTTCTGACAATGTTGGTAAATATTTTCTTCCACTCATATGGTAGCTACCCCATGTTTTTGAACTACTTCGGTAGTACATTTTTGTGCAAAAACTATGGACCTTCTAATGTCTTCGGTTTTAATATATTCAACAACAAGTCCAGCTAAAAATGTATCCCCGGCACCTGACACATCTTTTACAGCAACTTCTTCTACAGAAAATATTTTACCTAAATATTCACATCCATCCCTTCCTCTAGTTATAATTAACTTGCTAGTCAAATCAGGATAATTTGGAATGATTTCGTAATTCTTTTTATGTTCGAACTCATTTATTTTAATAAATTTAGCATCTAATGCCCATGTACCCAATTGTTTTTTTGTATCAATAAATACATTTTTACAATTTGACAAAATATCCATCATGTCATCTACAAATAAAAATCCTTTACAATAATCTGATATTATTACAGCATCATATTCATTTGATTTCTCTCTAATTTTTGTCAATTCTTTATTGCTAATTTTATCACAATAATCATGCTCATCCACCCTTAAAACTAATTGATTTGAACGATTATCAATATATCTTATCTTTTTAATATCATTTGGATTTGTTATGATGTCAACTTCACAACCAAGTGCTTCTAAATTAGCCACAACATTTTCAGCCATTCCACGATTTTTAGTTCTATGCGTTGTCTTAATTACAGGAACTGGCGCTTCTGGACATATCCTGTCTATATCCCCATAAATGAATATATCTGTACAACTATCCCCTATTACTAAAACTTTCATTTATAAATATCCTTATAAAATTGGTTTTGTTTTTCTTGTCTATCTATATCTTTTGGATGATAGAAACAAAAATGTTCTTCTTGTGGAAGGAATGTATGCTCTGTATATCCAACTAACTGTTCGTGCACTGGTTTTTCCCATCTCATATTCTGTCTGTTTCTCCATATCCTACTTTGATAATCTGGAAAGTTTATCCAGTCATTTTCATCCACTTGCCAACCCCACTTATCAATATGTTCTTGTGTCAATCCTTCTACTGTATTAACTCGTGGGACCCAATATAAATCAATAGTTGGATTCGCTTCTAATATTGTTTTGATATTTTTTATTAACCACTTGTTAGGTAGTTCATCCGCGTCTATGTTTATAATATACGAACCTTTACACATACGAGTCAAGTAGTTTTTTTGTCCCGCGTAATCTTTATGGAGATTTCTTTGTTCAAATGTTATATCATATATTGAACACATCGTGTCAAGTATTTCTTTTGTCTTTTCATTGTCTGAGTAGTCATCAAGAATTACTATCTCATCTTCTTCGTCTTTATGTTTTACTAAAAATTGGATTAACTCTGATAACGAATCGGTTTCGTTGTGAGTTAGAATGCTATAACTTATTTTCATTATTTTAATAACCCTTTTATGTCGTATGTAACTACTTTTATAATACTCATCTTACTTTGAATATAACTTCTGTAAATATCGTTCTTCTTTACAATAGTTTTTAATTTCTTTTCATATAAAATATTCATTTGCTTTAAAGCTTCTGATTTTGATAATGGATTACCTCCCCTCTCCTCTTTATAAGTTGGTAATTTTAATCTTGTATATGGATCTTTCAAAAGATTTCTATAAGGTAAGTTATCATCATATTCTTCTGTCTGATCTTCTTCTGTAAGTGTATTTTCTTTAACTTCCATCATTTCACGAAATAGTAATTTAATCTTATGGTCAGTCAAATAATTTAAATTTATACCATGAATTTTATATTCTGTATAATCATTCCAAAGAACTAAAACCATTGGTTTTTTATCAAAAACTTTATCACCAATATATTTGAAGCTAACGATTGTTCCTGGATAAAGAGACTTTACTCTAGCAGATTGTAAATCTTTAATTCTATGACTATGGTTATATAAAGATTCAGCCACCTAATCCAGTCTTTTTAGTTTTGGTAATTTTAATTCAGAATTTCCAGCGTTTTGTTTAGCCATTTCATTCATTTCAACCATAGCTTCTAAAAATAAGTCATATACTGTTTGACAGTCGGTATCATATTTTTTTATATGAAACCCATTACCATCTTCTTTTGGATAATTTTGCCGTTCTTCTTCTGGTATATCTACCATTTCAGCAAACGCCCATTTCATATCACCGCCCACATTAATTGGATACAATGTTCCAAATGGAAGAGTAAACATTGTAGGTATCCAAATTCTATCATTTGCTTCTTTAGACCAAGATTGCATTTCTTCTGGTAATGTTTTATACACTTCGTTGTCTTCTTTTGTACCAATAAAATTACTTGTACTTGCATAACCACAACTAATACATTGTTGAGTTCCTATCCCGTCTTCTTCTATCACATGTAAAGAATGGTCTTCACATAAAGGACAGTTGGATACTATTTTCATGCGGTTACTCCTTCTGCAGTAACTCTTTTTAGTTTTGGTAATTTGATTTTTGGTAAGTCATTTTTTTTATCACCCACCTTCTTTAGTTTTGGTAATTTTAACCCCACCCGTGTTGGTAAATTCTGAGTACATTTATCCACCATTTCACCCAATAATTCTGTCATTTTTTTACGAGTAAATTTCTTTCTATTATTATACATCAATCCGTCTGCTTTCTTTTTTATTTCATATTGATTATCAAAAGAAAAAGTTAAAGCGTTACTAGATTGTGCTTCATCAACAACAAACCATTGACCTTCCTCTATCAGTATATCTTTCCACACTTGAGATTCTGGAATCTTTTGCATTTCACCACCTACCAATGTAGATTTTTCATTATCAAGGAAATCAATATGACCACTCCAATTTGAAGCGATAACTGGAAGTCCAACCATTGTGGCTTCCAACATAGGTCTTCCGAATCCTTCCCCATGTGTGAATGATACTAATGATTTTATTTTTGGATGATTGTAAAGATGGTTCATTTCTTCATCTGTAAAATTCCCATGTAAAAGATATACATTGGGTAATTTCCAATCAGAAGGAAATTTAGATTTAACATCTTTTATTTTCTTTAACACATCTTCTCTATCTAAAATGGAGTAAGTCGCGCCATTTGTTTTTAATATAAGTGCTGGTTGTTTTTTCTTATTAGCAAATGTTTCATAAAATATTTTAATAGTTCTAGCCAAATCTTTCCTATCTTCACCATAACCACCTTTTGTCCATTGACCCACCGAAAGAAATGCAAATTTTTCTGATACTTTTTCATTTAACATATCAAAGAAGTCCGATGGGATTTCATTGTGTTTCAATGGTTTATATATATTTTCATCTGAACCTTCAAACAAAACTTCCATTGGCTTTTCAAGTTTTAATTCACCAACTTTTTGTTGTTTACCATCAGGTGTGTTTTGAACTTTATCATATGCAGTATTTACAAACCCCATCTTTGAATGATTCGATGGAACAATAACTAAATCCATTTTATTACAACCTTCTAACCACTTTTGAGATACTGCGTTTGTTTCTATACCAGCTGTTATTCCAATGTTAAATTTACCATGAGTTTCAAATTCATTTGGGATACGAATATCCACATAAATATCTGGTTGTCTATCCAATGTAGGTTGTGGTAAAATACAATCTAAAATTCTTTTATCATTTATATTATCGTTATCAAGTGCATTTCGTGGACATTCACCCCAACGAACATCCATTATTTTAATATCATATTTATCCGAATCCATAAATGACCATACTAAATCTCTAGCATGAGCTCCATATCCACTTCGTGATGTAACAGGTGCACATATTAACATTAACTTTTTCATCTTAAACTACCTCCAATGTATATTTTTCTCTTGGTTTCCATTTTTTAAATGCAGTGTCCATCGATTCTATAAAACTTTTAGACATATGTTCTGTAGTCATATTGGATTCTTCCCCCAGCACCCAGTTTCTACCGATTTCTCCACAACGCTCTCTTTCTTCAGGTCCGTCATTATACCATGCTAACAATGCTTCACCAGCATCTTCGTAAGATGCTCTGTCATCAAATATGTATGGTGTCATTGGTGAACCAGCTAATGATATGTTAGATGGGAATACAGGCTTAACCCATTCACCATGTTCTTTATATTCACCTCTGTGATTAGAACCTAACTCAACATAATCTTCTTCTGTAAGATACTCCATCGTACTACCAGCACCTTGAAACAAAACTTCTTTTTTGAAACCACATTGGTCTTGTAATCCACCAGTTACATTTACAACTATTGGCGTTCCCACAGTTAGAGCTTCAAGTGAACCTAAACCAAATCCTTCGTTAGATGCTATGTTGATATAGACATCAACTGAATTATAAAGATAGTTCATATCCTGATCACTCATTGGTCCACCGAAATCATAAGTAAATATAACCGGATAATCAGGTAATAGTGTTTGACATAGTGTTCTCATATCAGTTCCATTTTCATCGGATGGTGCTGCATGAAATACAAATACACAATCTTTTCTTTGTTCAGGTGTAAGTTTGTCCATCATATGTTTGTAAGCCATTGCGACATCGCCAGGTGATTTTCTACGAATGTTTCTATTCAAGTATAGAATCTTATATTTGTATTTATCAAGACCATATTTTTGTTCAAACTTTATAAAATTATTATTTTGTTTATGGACTTTAAAAAATCTTTTTGAAGAAACTCCGTGGGGTATATATTTAGTTTGCCAATCTTCATATCCAAACTTAGATAGTATTCTTTTGTTTA
>TARA_R110000824_G_scaffold5670_3_pt1 | contig 18965 bp, 22 predicted proteins | sample TARA_R110000824 | Tara Oceans TARA_R110000824 (sample SAMEA4397747) | marine metagenome | biome: Polar Biome; feature: [MES] marine water layer (ENVO:01000295) within the mesopelagic zone...; material: water (ENVO:00002006), including particulate matter (ENVO:01000060) such as......
GTAACTTTGGTTTCAATGCTTGAAGCAGAATCCGATAAGGGATTATCTAAAAGAGTTAATTCCCAGAAGGCTAAAGAGTTGCTTATGCAGCTGGGACATTCCCCAGGAAATCAACTAAACGACCTTGGCGAACTGCGTAATGACGTCCATGACCGAACTACTGATGGTATATTCATTTTTGAAGATCTATCAGCTAAAAAAGTAGTTGCCAAGCCGCCTGCGGCGACAAAGTCCCCCAAGCCGGCCCCTGCTCCCAAGACGCCGGCGAACAAAAACAAAGTAAAAGAGGGATAGATGCCACATATATCTTTTTCTGAATTCAAAAATTGGATTCAGTGTCCTTTTTATCACAAGTTAGTCAACATCGACAAGACTAAGTTGTTTAAAGGCAACGAATATACTGCATTTGGTACTGCGATACACGACACATGTGAAAAGATGTTGTTGACTGGCAGCGCCAACGTCGACCCGTCTCCATATTTCTTTCAAAGATTCCTTAATACCGTTGAAGAGTTGATGATCAAAAATGTAGATCTGGATTCTAAGCTAGTCGAAGACTTAGAAGTACAAGGAAGAAATCTTGCTCCTTTGATCATGCCGGCAACGAAAGAGCGTTTTGGTGATTACGAAGTAATAGGAACTGAAATTGAGTTATATGAACCTATGAAAGATATCATCTCAGATGAGAAATATCGTTTTAAAGGATATGTCGACGCCGTAATCAAAACATCAGATGGCAAATATCACCTTATTGATTGGAAGACCTGCTCATGGGGATGGGATTCTAGAAAGCGTTCTGACAAAATTTTATCTTATCAGTTGGTTTTTTATAAACATTTCTTTGCCAAAAAGTATAATGTTGATCCAGAAAACATTGAAACTTATTTCGCTCTTCTCAAAAGAACCGCCAAAAAAGACAATGTTGAATTCTTTCATATAACGTCTGGTGACAAAAAAACTAAAAATGCACTTAACTTATTGAAGAAATCGTTGCATAATATAAAAAAGAAAATTCATATTAAGAATCGTCTTTCTTGCAGAAGGTGTGAATTTTATAAAACTGAGCATTGTCCTTAAGAGGTTATAATGGATAAGAAAATTAGTGTTTTGGTGTTGTCTGACCACCCATTGTCGCCTTCCGGAGTCGGCACCCAGACTCGTTATATGATTGAGGCGTTATTAGCAACCGGCAAATTTAAATTTATTTGCTTCGGCGGCGCCGTCCAACATAAAAGCTATGAGCCTACTAAGGTTCAGCCTCCTGAAGGTTGTACAACATGGGGGCTAGAAGATTGGATTGTTTATCCTGTTGATGGTTATGGAAACCAAGACATGATTCGTTCTGTTTTAAGAACCCAAAAGCCAGATATCATGTGGTTTATGACAGATCCTAGGTTTTGGCCATGGCTGTGGGAAATTGAAGATGAAATCCGACCAAATGTTCCAATGGTTTATTATCACGTCTGGGACAATTATCCATACCCCAGTTATAATAAAAATTCATATCTTTCAAACGATATGGTTGTAACAATTTCTAAGGTGACCAGCGACATTGTACAGACGGTGTGTCCAGAGGTAGATGAATATTACTTACCACATGCAGTCAACCCAGATATTTTTAAAAAACATGCTGATAATATAATTGAAGATTTTAAGAAAGAGCATTATGATGATCATGGCTTGGAAGACAAATTCACTTTCTTTTGGAATAGTAGAAACGCTAGAAGGAAATTAAGTGGCTCTTTGATCTTTTGGTTTAAAGACTTTTTAGATCGAGTAGGACACGACAAAGCTAGATTAATGATGCATACCGATGTTAGAGATCCTAATGGCCAAGATCTGATTGCAATTATAGACCATCTGGGCTTGACAAACGGCGAAGTTGTTTTCTCTCAGAAAAAGATTCCACCAGAAATACTTTCTTTGATGTATAACATCACTGATTGCACAATTAGTATATCTGATGCTGAAGGTTTCGGTTTGAGCAACCTTGAATCTCTATCGTGTGAAAAGCCTATTATTGTGAATATGACCGGTGGTATGCAAGAGCAAGTTACCGATGGAAAAGAATGGTTTGGTATTGGTCTTGAGCCGGCCTCGAAGGCAATCATTGGATCTTTAGAGGTCCCCTATATATATGAGGATCGTGTAAGCGGTAAAGATGTAATAGACGCAATGGAAAAAATGTATAATATGTCACAAGAAGAACGCGATGAATTGGGCCGCAAAGGCCGCGGCCATGTTTTAAAGAATTACAATTTTAAAAAATATGGCGAACAGTGGGTGGAACTCTTAACAAAAGTCTACGAAGAAAAAGGATCTTGGAACACGAGAAAAGATTATAAAGCTTGGGAATTAACAGAGGTTTAAAATGAAGAAGAAAGTAATTGTAAGAGGACCAGCTCTATCTAGATCGGGATATGGCGAACATACACGTTTTTTGCTTCGCTCATTACAGCATTATGAAGATCACTTTGATATTCACCTTATAAACACAACATGGGGAAAAACAAATTGGCTTCATGAAGATAACGATGAAAGAGCTTGGCTAGATACAATTATAAACAAGACTCTTCTTTATCATCAAAAAACAGAAGGACGTCCTGAATATGATATGTCTCTTCAAGTTACCATTCCAAACGAATGGGAGGAGATGGCGAAAGTTAATGTTGGCGTAACGGCAGGAATTGAGACAACGTTGGTGGCTCCTCAGTGGGTTGAAAAATCTAAAATAATGGATAAAATTATTACGATTTCAGAACACTCAAAGCAAGTTTTTGAAAGGTCAAAGTATGACGCACAAAATAAAGAAACAGGCCAAGTATTTAAAGATTTTCGCTGCACGACACCTATCGATATTGTTCGATATCCCGTTAAAGATATTGAGCCAGCTAATATTAACGTCGATTTTGAAACCGATTTCAACTTTTTAGCTGTTGCACAATGGGGCCCACGAAAAAACATAGAGAATACCATTAAGTGGTTTGTTGAAGAATTTATTGATCAAGAAGTTGGATTGATTGTAAAAACATCAATAATGCGAAATAATATTATTGATCGCGATTTTACTAAAAATAAGATTGCCAAGTTATTAGAAAAATATCCAGATAGAAAATGTAAAGTTTATCTTATTCATGGCAATATGTCAGAAGAGGAAATGACTGCGCTGTATAAACATCCAAAAATTAAAGCTCTGGTTTCTTTAAGCCATGGCGAAGGGTTTGGATTACCTATTTTTGAAGCTGCATATAATGGCATGCCAGTTGTTACAACTGAATGGAGCGGCCATGTTGATTTTATGACAATGCCGATTAAAGATAAGAAAGGCAAGATTAAAAACAAAGCGATGTTTGCTACCGTTAATTACAGCTTAGCGCCTATTCAGGAGGAAGCTCGGTGGGAAGGAGTGCTAGAAGCCAATTCTTCTTGGGCATATGCGGAACAGGGATCTTATAAGATGCGCCTTCGCGAAGTTTATAAAGATTACAACCGTTTTAAATCACAAGCTAAAAAACTAAAAAAACATATTTTAGCCAACTATCAACCAGAGAATCAATATCGTATTTTTGTTGAGGCGATTTTAGGCGAAAAGGTTCAAAAAATTGATATTTCTGAATTACCAAAGATTTCAATTATAACATCTGTCTATGATGGAGATGAATATATTGAGCCGTTTCTAGAAGATATCACGCGACAAACTCTTTTTAAGGAAAAGTGCGAATTGATTTTAATCAATGCTAATTCTCCTGGAAACGAAGAAGAAGTTATATTGAGGTACAAAGAGAAATATCCGGATAATATTGTCTACCGCAGATTAGAAGAAGATCCTGGAATTTATGCTGTTTGGAACATGGGTGTTGAAATGGCATCTGGTGAATATTTTACAAATGCTAATTTAGATGACAGGAAAGCACCTCATGCGTTAGAGAGTCATGCTAAAGCACTTTATTTGAATGAAGATGTTGATCTTGTATATGCAGATATGGCTATCACAGACAAACCAAATGAAACGTGGGAAGTAAATTCTGCAGAAAATAAAAAATATAATTTTCCAGATTTTTCGTTTGATAATCTTAAGATGGTTAATATGCCACATGCGTCACCCATGTGGCGCCGCCAGGTTCATGAAAAATATGGTTTCTTTGACGCAAAATATAGATCCGCCGGCGATTGGGAGATGTGGCTTAGGGCCGCCTCACAGGGTTCAAAATTTAAGAAAATTGACGGCATTTTAGGACTATATTACTTCAATCCAACTGGTATCTCTACTAATCCTGATAACTTTTCTTGGAAGCAAGAAGAGGAAAAAGAGATTTATGAGAAATATACCAATGTGGAATTAGAAAGTGAAGCTGCTTAATTTTGCAGTTTGGGGCAATGATCCAAAATATCTTTTAGGTGCAACAAAAAATGCAATTTTAGCTGAAGAAGTTTATCCTGGTTGGAAGTGCAGATTTTATGTTTCAGGAGAAGTACCTTTTTCGTGGGTTTATAATCTTAGAAAGATAAGAAATACTGAGATCATACAAATTCCAAAACTAGGAGATTGGACCTTCTCATTCAATCGCTTTCTTTCTATGTCCGAACCCGATGTGGAGGTGATGATTTCACGCGATGCTGACTCTCGTTTAGGCATACGAGAAAAAGCAGCAGTCGATGAATGGCTAACTAGTGATAAGGGTTTTCACATAATGAAAGATCATCCATGGCACTATACATATCCTATCTTGGCCGGGATGTTTGGATGCAAAGCCGGCATTATCGATAATATTGCTAAGGAAATTGAGTCTTTTGAAAAGACAAACTGGTACCATTCAGATCAAGAATTCTTAAAACAGATTGTTTTTCCTAAAATTAAAGACAATGTTATGGTTCATGATGATTGGCATGCGAAACCTTATCCTTTACAAAGAGAAGGATATGAATTTATTGGTCAGATTTTTGATGAACACGATGAGGTAATACAAGGACATGTTGATATCCTTAAAAATATTTTAAAATGAAAAAAGCTTATATTTTACATCATTTGGGTTTAGGAGATCATATATTATGTAATTCTATTTTTAGATATTATGCAAAAAAATATTCTATGTGTATATTACCTGTTAAAGAAAGGAACAGACAATCCCTATCAGATATGTTAGCAGATGTGGAAAACATCCAGATCTTGTCATTAGGCGATGAACATACAGATAATATAATGATTGAAAAATCTTTTCATTATAAAATGCTTGGTTATGAAATTATAGGAATGGGCCTGTTCGGCGAGGGGTTTCTAGAAGATCCTAATCTCCGATATGATAAGAATTTTTATTTGCAAGCCGGCCTCGATTTCGAAAAAAGATGGTCTGATTTCTATTATCCAAGAAATGAAGAATCGGAATATAACTTATTTAAGCAGATTTGTGGCGATGATGTAAAAGAAGGAGAATATATATTTCTTCATGAGGATACTAGTAGAGGATTCAGAATCAACAGAGGTATGTTGCCTAGAGGCATGAAGATAATAACGCCTGGTATTAAAAAACAACATGCTCTCGGAGACAATGAGAATGGTAAATTTTTTAACTATGGCTATATCTTGGAAAATGCAGCCATGATTCATTGTATTGAAAGCTCTTTTGCAGCTTTAATTGATAGTATACAACTGCCACAATCTATAAAAAAACATGCGCATAGATATGCTCGTCCAGAAGCTTCTAATGACCATCGTTTTCAATTTACGTATAAAACAAATTGGAATATTATAAGTTTTACTTGACTTTAACAAAAAAGTATTTATAATATTATAGAATTTTATGAAAAAAATAGTGTTTACAAATGGTTGTTTTGACATACTTCATAGGGGTCACATGGAATTGCTGAAATATTGTAAATCTTTAGGATATGTTATCGTAGGACTCAATAGTGACAGTAGCGTTAAAATTTTGAAAGGTAGCAATCGTCCCTTTCACAATCAAGAAGATAGGATGTTTGTACTAAGTAGCTGCAAATATATTGATGAAATTGTAATTTTTGAAGAATCAACTCCATATAATCTTATTAAAAAAATAAAGCCAGATGTAATAGTAAAGGGCGGTGATTATAAAGAAGAGGATATTGCTGGTCATGATCTAGCAGACGTTAAAATATTCAATTATATTCAAGGATATTCAACAACAAGTATTTTGGAGGAAAAATGATATACGTATTCGATATTGATGGTACTATTTGCGCAAAACGTTGTGAAGTGAAGGGAGACGATTATAAAGATTCTAAGCCTATCGTTGATAGAATTAACAAAATCAACTCATTATATGATGATGGCCATGAGATTATTTATATGACAGCTAGAGGAATGGGAAGACATAAAAACAATCCTCAAGCAGCGATTCAAGATTTTTATACACTTACGTCAGATCAGTTAGCTAAATGGGGATGTAAATACCATCTTTTATTTTTAGGTAAGCCCGCCGCTGATTTTTATATTGATGATAAAGGGATTAACGATGAAGACTTCTTTACCAATTAAGTTTGTCCCAAAAGGATGGGGATTCGAAAAATGGATTGTCAATTGCGAGGAGTATTGTGGCAAATTGCTTTATTTTGTAAAAGACCACAAATGTTCATGGCATTATCACAAACTCAAGGACGAAGTATTTTATATACAGTCTGGCAAGATAATGGTTTTATACTCAGAACAAGATGATATTGAAGAGGCCGAAGTCCTTGTCTTAAATAAGGGAGATAATTTTCATGTTTATAGAGGCCTCCGCCATCAGATGATTGCATTAGAAGATACAGAATTGTTTGAGTTTTCAACTCAGCATTTTGATGAAGACAGTTACAGAATATTAAAAGGAGATTAATAATGAATACTGACCCCACTATTATAAATAACAATACAAACAACGATGCGCATGTTTTAGAGACATATCTAAATTTGGTTGATAAAGACAATAAATTTTATATTGATATAGGTTCAAGTTTTGAATATAACCTAAGCCGACAAAGGATTTATGATTCTTCTCAAACTATATTTTTTGAATGCGAACCACAAAAAGTAGCTAATTTTCGAAGGTCTGATCCACTTAGCACTTCTAATTTAACAAACTTTGTTTTAATCGACGACAAAGTAACTCCTAGGAATATAGTTGGACACATACAAAATGTAACAGACAATCCAAATCCAAAGTTGATTGATTTAGATATCGATGGATATGATTACTTTGTCTTGGAGTCTATTTTGGAGGCTGGGATAAGGCCATCTTTAATATTAACAGAAATTAATGAAAAGATTCCAACTCCTTTAAAATATACTACAAAATATTTTTTTGATTATTATCATGATCAAAATGCTCATCCCGTACATGGCTTTGCTTACGGAATGAGTTTATCAAAATTCTATGAACTAGCGAATAAATATGATTATGATGTAATCAACTTAACGTTCAATAATGTATACGCGGTGCGAAAAGATAAAAATCCCGGTCTCAAAGCATTCGAAGAGCAGGAATTATATGATACCTTCTATAAAAAGCCTCGCCTCGCCGGCCAAGCGCCAATGTTTTATTACAACGAGGCCGTAGATCAACTGCTTACTAAATCTCCGGAAGAGGCACTTTCCTGGATTAGAAATTATTGTGATATGCACGGATTTAGGGGATTTTATGAACTATCTCTCTGAGATAATTCAATTTAATAAATTTGCCAAACTTCATAATGGCGAAAATATACTTTTTTGTAAAACAGATTATCTTTTTGAATTTTTTGATTATTTGAAACAAACCAATCATAACATACCAACAATTTTAATTTCCGGAAACAGCGATTATCCCATCACTGATGATTTAGTTAGATTGGCTCCTCCGTGCATTAAAAAGTGGTTTGCACAAAGTGCGATTACTGATCATCCCATGGTAACTGGTATGCCATACGGAATCGACAATCATGAAGATTGTATCATTCCAGGCCATGGTAAGGGATGGCCAGATTCAGAAAAAAAGTTAAGTTTTCTTGCTAATCCTCCCTCTCGTGATCCTAAAGAAGAAATATATGCAAATTTTAGTTTAGGGACACATCCGGTTAGACAAGAGATATATGATATTTGTAAAGAGATTCCTTATATAACAAAAAGTATATCGTTAAGCCATGAGGAATCGAACGATAGATCATACACAAAATATTTAGCGGACATTATAAACCATAAAATGTCTGTGTGCCCCCGGGGCAACGCCCCCGCAGAAACCCATAGATTTTGGGAAGTACTATATATGAATAGGGTGCCGATCATAAAACAAAATAAAGGAAATTCCTATTTTACTGAATTGCCGGCAATCGTATTGGAAGATTGGAAACAATTATTAGATTTAGATTTTTTAAATTCAGAATATGAGAAAGTAAAAGGTAATTCTAGAGAAATGTTGAAAGTGTCTTATTGGGAGAAGAAGATATTAGATGAACACAAACAATAAAAAACATATATGCTTAGTCACACCACCCTCACCTTTCTTATTAGATGAGCGTGTTTTTTTACACTTGGGAGTACTGAAGGTAGCTTCTTCTTTAGAACAGCGTGGCTATAAAGTTGATTTTATTGATTTAAGCGGAATCACAAATTATCTAGATGTTATTAATAGTTACCTAGAAAATAACAAAGACAAAAAAGGTTTAACTTTCGGAATTACAGCAACAACGCCACAAGTTCCCAACGCAGTAGAAATATGTCGTCTGATTAAATCAAAAAGTAGTTTTAAAACTATTTTAGGCGGTCCACATTGTACTTTAATGAACACGGCTTCTAAGAGAGAGATAAAAAAGGGTCTTCAATACAGCGATAGAGCGACTACAGATGTTAGAAATTTATTAGACATATTTGATGTTTTGGTCTGCGGTGACGGGGAATATGCTATCTTTGAGGCTCTTAATATAGAGAAGGGAATCATCGATGCTGACGAGAGAAGCTCACCTCTTTTCTTGAAGAATAAGGACTTTTCAGAATTACCAATGCCAGCAAGACATTTAGTTGATTTGAATACATATAAATATTCAATTGAAGGTGTTAACGCTACTAGTATAATAGCTCAGTTAGGCTGTCCTTTCAAATGCACTTTTTGTAGTGGAAGAAATTCTCCGTTTTTAAGATCAATTAGGCAAAGATCGTCACAATCGATTATGCAAGAGATTGATTTTTTGTATAAGACGTATGGATATCGCGGTTTTATGTTCTATGATGATGAGCTAAACGTTAATAAAAATTTGGTGCAGCTTTTAAATATGATAATCGATTATCAAGACAAGAATGGTATTGAGTTTATGCTTAGAGGCTTTGTAAAGGCTGAATTATTCAACGACGAGCAAGCAATTGCAATGCGCCGCGCAGGTTTCCGTTGGTTATTGACTGGTTTTGAATCTGGTGATGAGAGAATTTTACGTAATATCAAAAAGAATGCAACATCAGATGATAACACAAAATGTGTGGAAATAGCCAAAAAACATGGCTTAAAAGTCAAAGCGCTTATGTCGATAGGACATGCAGGTGAGAGTCACGAGAGTATCGAAAATACTAAAAATTGGCTTTTAAAAGTACAGCCTGAAGAATTTGATTGTACTATTATCACAACATATCCCGGCTCTCCTTATTTCGATGATGCAAAAAAAGATGGCAAACATTATGTTTATACAGATTCCCGAAACGGTGATAAATTATATCAATCTTCTATTGACTATTTGTCAGAATTAGACTATTATAAGGGCGATCCTAAAGATGGATATGTTTCTTATGTGTGGACTCAAAATATATCTGCGAAAGAAATAGTTGAAGAAAGAGGCAAACTAGAAACAGAAGTTAGATCTAAATTGGGAATTCCTTTTTATACTGCCAGGCCAGGAATGGTTTATGAACATTCAATGGGTATGGGTAATATAGAGATTTCAGATCATATTTTAAAAAGCAATTATTAAACGTTTAAGGAAAGTATATGAAATTTAAAGCTGCAATATTAGAAGAACTAAACGCACCTCTATCTATAAAAGAGGTTGTTACAACAGAAATTTTACCTGGCCAAGTGTTAGTAAAAATATTAACTAGTGGTTTATGTGGTGCACAGTTACATGAAATTAGAGGCCATAAAGGAAATGCAAAATTTTTACCCCATCTAATGGGTCACGAAGGCTGTGGCATAGTCTCAGATATCGGGATTGGTGTCACAACCGTCAAACCAGGAGACAAAGTTGTCATGCACTGGAGGCTTGGTACTGGAATAGAATCTCCATTTCCGCAATATATTTTAGATGGAAGAAAGATCAGCAGCGGAAAAGTAACTACAATTAGTGAATATTCTGTTGTTTCTGAAAATCGGTTAACTGCTGTACCTGATGACACACCCGAAGAACTTTGTGCGTTGTTAGGGTGTGGATTAACAACTGCATTGGGAATCATTGATAATGAAATTGATCTCAAAATGGGTGAGAGTGTTCTGGTTGTTGGTTGTGGAGGTGTAGGTTTAAATCTTATTCAAGGCGCAAGCTTGAAAAGCGCTTATCCAGTCATCGCTGTCGATATTAAAGAAGAAAAGCGCGCGAAAACGATTGAAGCAGGGGCCAATATGTTTGTTAATATGTTACAAGAAAACTTAACAATTGACCCTGTTGATGTTATAATAGACACAACAGGAAATACAAAGGTAATTGGTTCTATGGTACAATATCTTTCAAAAAATGGAAGAATGATCTTAGTTGGCCAACCCCCCCCTGGAGAGGATTTAAATATCCCAAATGGTGTTGCTCTTTTTGGAGGTACTGGAAAATCCATAAGAGCTAGTCAAGGCGGAAAAACAAATCCGTCTGAAGATATTCCGAGATATATTAAAATGCACAAAGCAGGCATCATTAATATTAAAAATATTGTTACACATACATTTTGCTTGGATGACATTAATGAGGCGTTTGATCTGTTAAAATCTGGTAAGGCAGGAAGAATTATGATTAAATTTGATAGAGAGGATATGTGAAACACACAATTGAGAGTTTAAAAAAGTTTGAACAAGAAATTGTTGATCTTTATTTAGATTGTAAATTACCATTTCTTTTTCATTTGTCTGGCGGCAACGAAGAAGAACTTATTGATATTTTTAAAGATATAAAAGATGGCGATTATGTGATTACAAATCATAGAGGGCACTATCATGCACTACTACATGGGATGTCGACAGAAGTTGTTAAAGACAGAATTCTAAATGGAAGAAGTATGTTTCTCTATGACAGAGAAAAGAATCTTTTTTGTACTGCTATTATTGGCGGATCTCCAGCAATTGCTGCAGGAATAGCTTGGGCTCTTAAGGAAAAGAAATCAGAGAAGAAAGTTTGGTGCTTTGTCGGAGACGGTACTGAAGATACTGGCCATTTTTTTGAAGCAGTGAGATATGTTGAAGGCTGGGATCTGCCTTGCCAGTTTGTAATCGAAGATAATAATCGGTCCGTTGAAACCCCCAAAGAAGAAAGATGGGGCGAAGCTGTTCATCCGGATTGGCCCTCATGTGTAACTAAATATCATTATGATATTCCTTTCCCACATGCTAGAATCCCCGCGTTTATTGATTTAGCCAAGACAAACAAAAAGACAGATGAAGAATACTTTCCTCTCATTAAACAAGAGAAATTTCCAGATTTTGACGATATAGATGATGAAGGAATAAATTTTAAAGAGGCTATAACAAAATCAATGGATGATTTAGCATCTGATGGTGCTATTTTTGTTGGTTATAATGTAACGCATGGACATGCAATGGGCACTCTTAAAAATGTGCCAAATGAACAGCTAATTGAAACACCAGTAGCTGAAAATTTGATGGCTGGATTGGGAATTGGGATAAGCTTCGAGGGAAAAAAAGCAGTCATTTATTATGAAAGGCATGATTTTATGTATGTCGCAGCCGATGCGATTGGAAATCATATTGATAAAATACAAAGAATCTCTCATGAAGAATATAAAGTTCCGGTGATAATTCGTGCAATTGTAGCTGACTCCGGTCCGTTTTATTCTGGTCCAACACATTCTCAAGATTTAACAAAGATGTTTAGAGAAGCCGTCGATTTTCCAATATTTGAGCCTAAAAATGCAAAAGAGGCTTTAATTGCTTATAAGAAAGCTCGAATCGCTGAAGGTCCAGTTATGATCATAGAAAGAAAGAGCTGCTATTGATGAAAAAAGTATTAGTCATAGGAGAAAGTTGTCGTGATATATTTGTTTATTGCGAAACATTTAGGCTATGCCCCGACGTTCCAGTGCCTGTTTTGAGCGTTAAAAACCAAGTGGAAAACGCTGGCATGGCCAAAAACGTTCAACGCAATATACAAAGTTTTATAGAAGATTGCGATTTAATGACTAACACCAATTGGCACAATATTACTAAGACAAGATATGTCCACGATATGAGCAACCACATGTTTTTTAGGGTTGATTCTTCCCATAAGTTTAGAAGAATCAATTTGAAAAGAATTAATTTTAATTATGATATAATTGTAATTTCAGATTATAATAAAGGCTTTTTGTTGAAGAAAGACATAGAACATATCTGTAAAAATCATGATAATGTTTTTCTGGATACTAAAAAGATCTTGGGCGGCTGGGCCACATACGCGAAATATATTAAAATTAATGATTATGAATATAATAATTCTATAGAGCACATGACAGAAGAACTCAAATCAAAAACCATTCGTACCATGGGATCCATGGGATGCGAATTTCAAAGCGTAAATTATCCAGTTGATAAAGTAGAAGTCAAAGACACTTCAGGTGCCGGCGATAGTTTCATGGCAGCCTTGATTGTTAAATATTCAAAGACTAACGATATAATAAAAAGTGTTCAATTTGCTAATAAGTGCGCTTCAGAAATTGTTAAACAAAGAGGAGTTGGGGTAATATGAAAATTTTAATAACCGGCTCAAAAGGGTTCATAGGAAAAAAATTAATTTTAGTTCTAAACAATCTGGATATCCACGAGGTTCATGGCATCGATGATGAATATTTTTCTGATTTGAATCTCTGGGAAGACAACCTAAGAGATAGTTTGAATTCCATAAAACCGGATTTTGTTTTTCACGTCGGCGCCGATGCGAATACTCTAGAAAAAAGAGTTAATCATATAATGCTGCGAAATTATGAATCTACTAAAATATTAACAACTTGGTGTAAAGAAAATTCTGTACCTATTGTTTACTCTTCTTCCGCAGCCAATTATGGAACAAATGGCCGTACGCCATCAAATTTGTATGGATGGAGCAAGTATGTAACTGAAGATTATGTTGTACATAATCAGGGCATTGGATTAAGATATTTCAATGTTTATGGACCTGGAGAAGAGCACAAGGGCAACATGGCATCTTTTCTGTTTCAATCTTTTGTTAAGAAAACAGAAGGACAAGATATATTATTATTTCCAGGCGATCCAAAGAGAGATTTCGTTCATGTGGACGATGTCGTCGCTGCAAATATATATGCAATGAAGAATTATGAGAATTTAGAAAAGAAATTTTATGAAGTTGGAACTGGGATAACCCATTCTTTTGAATATTTGATGGATTGTATGGAATTTAATTACATTTATACAGATCAAAAAGTGGTCCCAAAAGGATACCAATACCACACATGTAGCCAAAAAGACAAATGGTTACCTGAATGGCGCCCCAAGGTTGTTTTAAAAGAGGGCATTGAAGAATACAAGAATCACTTGAATAACTTTATGAGGAAAGATATATGAAAGAAAGAAAATATTTACCAACTCTTGCGGAATTAATTGATCGATTATCTATCGTGGAATTGAAAGAGGTTTTTATTTCAGAACATAAGCCGGAATATGCAGAGGAGATTGACAATATTATCCACGATATACAATTATGTTTGGATGGAGGAGACAATCAAATTGATGCTAAAATAATTCAAGCAATTGTTGTATTGTCACAAATGAATTTACACATATGGCATAATGAATCAAGCTACCGCAATGGAAATGAAAAGGGAAACCTAGAATTAACACACAGTCTTAATGGTATTAGAAACACTGCAAAAAATAAGATTCAAGAATCTTATGGTGGAAGAAAAGATTATAAAATCGATTGTTTGGCTGCGAAGTTCAAAAATTGGAAAATAAGTTGGCATAAGGAAAAAAAATGAAAAAAGCAATTATTCTTACTCACACCGGATTTCAAGATCATGAAGTGATATACCCATATCACAGCCTAAAAGAAAACAATTTCGAAGTTACAGTTGTAGCTGATCAACTAGGAAGATTTTACGGCATTTTAGGATGCCATATGATATGCGATGTTTTAACAGGAGATTTTAATAATGTTGATATCAGAGCAAAGTATCTAGAGTACGATCTACTGGTCATTCCTGGCGGCGTTAAAGCATTAGAAAAACTAAGATTAGAAAAGGGTGTAGTTGAATTTGTTCGTGAATGGAACGCATTAGACAAAACAATTTTCTCTTTGTGTAACGGCGCTCAATTATTAATCACGGCAGATATTATTAAAAATAAAACAGTATCTGGCTATTATGCCATCGAAGCTGATATTAATAATGCCGGCGCAACTTATCACAGAGGCCCTGTTGTGGTTGATAGCAATATTGTCTCTTCTCCTCATTATGATTTTATGGGAGAGTGGATGAGGTCTGGATATAAAGTTTTAAAGCAAAGAGGCAGATGAGTCACGAAAACAATATCGTAAAAAAACCCTGGGGCTACGAATATCTCATGTATGAAAATGAGAAGGTAGCTCTTTGGTTTTTGTATATTAAAAAAGGAGAACAAACTTCTACACATTGCCACCCCAACAAGACAACTGGTCTGGCTTTGTTAGATGGAATTGTAAATGTTTCTTTTTTATCTGATGTGAAACGCTTAAAACCATTTTCTAAGATTATGATCAGAAAAGGGTTGTTCCATTCTACTCAGGCTCTCAGCGACACCGGAGCATGTGTTTTGGAGATTGAAACACCTGTAAATAAACATGACTTAGTTAGATTTAAAGATAGTTACGGTCGTGAAGGAAAGCCATATGAAGATACAACATTTGAGTATCCCAAAGAAGAAGATTGTGTATGGCTTGAAGACCCCCCTTCTGGACAAAGCAGGTCATATAAAACTGGAAATGTGACATTGGAAGTTACGAGTATCTTAAGTAGTGATTTCTTTCACACGTTAGCCGACGATCAAAATGTAATGTTTCTAAGAGGCGGTCTTATTACCGAATATGGAATTAATGTTGCCGGTCATGGAGATATTGTTGCTGCTTCTATATTAAAACAGTTAACAGCAGTATTTCAAAATATTAAAAAAAACACAGTATTAATGTTGATGAGGAAAAATGATTAGTGAAAGAGAAGTCCCACCAGGATTTGAAAAAGATCTTAGAAATGTAGCAATAGACTTTGACGGAGTTGTTCACGATTTTAGCAAGGGGTGGCACGATGGAACGTGTTATGGAAAGCCACTGCCCGGTTCTTTAGACGCTATAAGAGAGTTGTCAAAAAACTATAATATTATAATTTTTACTGCCAAGGTAAAACCTAGCAGGCCATTGGTTAATGGTATGACAGGGCATCAATTGGTCACTCAGTGGCTCGAAGATCATAATGTTCTTCAGTATGTTGACGAAATTACATGCGAAAAGCCCAGGGCACAAATCTACATTGATGATAAAGGCTATCGTTTTGAAAATTGGGAAGACACTTTAAAGCAAGTAAAAAATATACTAGATTATGAATAGCGACTATAGAATTAATGTTTTCAAGAGAGCATCATTATGCAGAAATTTTGAACAATATGTTTTCAATGGAATTAAAGAAGGAATGTTCAAATTTCCTATATATCTATCTGCTGGTCAGGAATATATCTCTGCGTCAATAGCAGAAGTAATGAGTGAAATCAAGATAGAACCAAATATATTTATACAACACCGAGGGCATTCCACATATCTATCATTTGATGCTCCAATCGATAAATTAATAGATGAATTGTTGGGCCGGCTCACAGGTTGCGCCAACGGAATGGGAGGATCAGCTTCCATCCAATCTAAAGAAAAAAATATCTACGGCCATGATGGGCTGATGGGAAGCCAAGTTCCAATAGCAGTTGGGCATTGTTATACAACAAATCATCCTACAATTGTTTATATGGGAGATGCATCCGCCGAAGAGGACTATGTTCTGGGCGCCCTGGGCTGGGCAGCAACTAAAAAACTGCCTATTCTTTTTATTGTTGAGGATAATAATTTATCAATTTTGACAGAAAAAAGAGTTAGGAGATCTTGGGAAATGCATGATGTTGCTAGATCTTTTGGAATGTCGTCGGAAAATTTGTCCGATGATCCTTTCTCCTTAAAAGAGGCCCTAGGAGATGCTTTTAGGGGTCCAAAACTACTAAATGTGAATACTCATAGAAAATTTTGGCATTCCGGAGCAGGAATTGATGATGAAAATACGTTTGATCGATACAAGCAAGAAATGGAGTTTATAGGCCCCAGTGCAAGAGATATTGACACGCAGACAAAAAAAGAGATCCAGAAAGTATGGCAAAGACAGTTAGAGAAACAATAAAATATATAACAAGGAAGCATCTCGAATCAGGCAGAAAGTGCTTTGGTCAGTGTTTAACAGCAGTCGGCTGGGTCGGGGGAACTTTGCCTGAGCTTTATGAAGAAGATGGAATGGTTGAAATTTCTATGGCCGATGTAGCCGGCGGCTCAATACTTACTGGCATTGCGCTAGCAGGCGCCCGCCCAATATACGTTGTAAGATATCAGGGATTTCAATGGTATAACGCACCATCGATTGTAAATTATGCTGCCAAGTCTAAAGAAATATGGAATCGACCTTGTCCTATATTTGTAAGAAGCATCGCGATGGAGGGCGCCATAGGTCCAGTTGCCGGCTCTTCTCATCATTCGATATATGATAGAATGCCTGGGATGAAAGTTGTATCTCCTATGTCTTCCGGTGAATATACGGAAATCTATAATCAGTTTATGCTTGATGATGATCCATATTATGTTTCTGAACATAGAAAAAGTTATGACAACACCGAAGAGTTTAAAGACACAATTCATGAATCTTCTGATTTCGTACTTTTTCCTATATCGATTACTAGATTCGCCGCTGAAGAGGCAAAAAAAGAATTAGAAAAACTAGGATTAAAAATAAGTGTAATCCATCAGCTTTGGATAAAGCCTTTTGTTGTTAAAGAAGAATGGATCACAGCCTTAAGAAAATCAAAACATGGCGGGATGGTATTAGACGACGATTATGTCGCAGGGACATGCAGTAAGATAGCTCATGAATTAATGCTGAAATCTAATACTGCTGTGCATACAATGGGCTTAGAAGACAAGACAGCTGGTTTTTATCCCACAGTAGATAATTTACCGCCAAGCGCTGAGCAAACTTATAAAAAAGTCAAGGAGCTTTGTAATGTTTAAGTGGCCACTTATTAATGATAATATTTCCCAGAAAGACAAAGAAGTTTTAGCAGATTTTATTTTAAATTCAAATAGATTCACCAATGGGCCAAAGGTAAAGGAATTCGAATCTGCATGGTCTGATTGGCTGGGCGTCAAATACAGCGTTATGGTTAATTCTGGCGCGTCAGCCAATTATGTGACCATGGCCATGACTAGAGAGCTTAAGGGTCAGCATGGTGAGATCATAGTACCCCCTATTGGATGGGTTTCTGATATAGCCTCTGTTGTAAACACTGGCTTTACTCCAGTTTTTGTTGACGTTAGCATGAAAAATATAGCTATTTCTTACGAAAACATTAAAAATGCGGTAACTAAAAATACAAAGGCGATAGTATTGGTGCACTGCCTAGGCTTCAATGGATTGAATCAAAAAATCATTGATTTAGCCAAAGAAAAAGACCTTCTTTTAATTGAAGATTGCTGTGAGTCACATGGTGCTACTTTTGATTCTAAAAAAATTGGTACGCTTGGAGATATGTCTTGTTTCTCTTTTTATTTTGGTCACCATATAACGACCATTGAAGGCGGAATGATATCAACAAATGACTATGAAATCTATCAATTGGCTAAGCTGTTTCGTTCTCATGGCATGACACGAGAAGTTTCCGATCAGACACATTCAAAATATTATAAAGATGATTTAAACCCTCTTTTTACTTTTGCTGTGCCTGGATATAATGTTCGTAGCACTGAGATAAATGCAGTTTTGGGCTTGGAACAGATTAAAAGATTAGATTCAAATATTGAAACAAGAGTAAAAAACTTGGATATTTGGTTAAAAGATTTAGACAATGCGATATACTACACTGGATTTGATGTAGAAGGAAACAGCAGTTTTACTTTGCCTTTAATCTTGAACGATAAAGATAAAATTTTATTTAATAAAATATGCAACCTTCTCGACTCAGAAGGTGTAGAATACAGAACAGGTACTGCTGGTGGTGGGAACCAAGCAAGACAGCCATATTTGAAAAAATATCCATATAGAATTAATAACAACTTGAATATTGCTGATCATATTCATGATTATGGGCTATACGTCGGGAACCACACAGAACTAACAGATAAACAAATTGTAAGCTTATGTGAGAGGCTAAATAATGTTTAAAGGTAAAAATGTTTTGGTTGCCGGAGGTTCTGGTCTCATAGGCAGACAACTTGTCCCCCTTCTCAAGAGTCACGGCGCTAAAGTTACCGTAGCAGATTTAAAAACTTTCGACATGTCTAATGTTAAATTCTTAAAGCTCAATCTCATGAATTATGAGAATTGTCTGGAATCGTGCAATGGAATTGATTATGTTTTTAATTTGTTGTGCGCTAAGGGATCCCCGAGTGTCATGAAAGAAAGGCCGGCTAGTTATTTTGATCCCATGCTGCTTTTCAATACAAATCTAATGAGAGCAGCCAGAGTACGCGCCGTAGAAAAATATCTTTATGCCAGTACGCTTGGCGTATATGCGCCA
>TARA_R110000824_G_scaffold72996_2_pt1 | contig 18964 bp, 20 predicted proteins | sample TARA_R110000824 | Tara Oceans TARA_R110000824 (sample SAMEA4397747) | marine metagenome | biome: Polar Biome; feature: [MES] marine water layer (ENVO:01000295) within the mesopelagic zone...; material: water (ENVO:00002006), including particulate matter (ENVO:01000060) such as......
TAGTTTCGTCTACTCTGAAGCATTCCCCTCCGGCAGCACCTATGCCGAGACATGTTATAAAAACGGAAAGACTTCTTATTCTTTAAAGCCCCGCGAAACCTTCCGCCCTCAAGACTTTAATAGCTTGGAAGATCTTGTTTCCTATCTGGGAGTTCCCACCTGGCTCCGAATTTATTCTTTCATCAAAGCAAGAGAGGTAAATATCAACCTTTCTCAGAGAGAATTCGACGATATTGTAGAAAAAGCAACAAATCTGCATAAAGTACTTGACATTGATGCATCTTTGGTGTATATTAATGATAAGTTTAATCCGTTATTCGTTTCAGAATTTAATCAAAAACCAACATTCAAATTTTAAGGTGATCTATGACATATTTTGTAACACTCGACGACAAGAGCGAGTGCATCGGTGTTTATAACAGCGGCCAGCTCCACTTTGATAACTTCCCAGCTGATCTTTCCAAGACTTGGGCACCCACCCCTTCTTTGGGCTCGATTGATGCACAAAACGCCGAATTTGCATACTTCTATTGCAACGGTGCACCACTCGACGAGGTGTGCCCAGAGAACATATCCGAAGATTGGAAGGCCATCGTTAAAAAGATCCGAGCACACAACAAATCTTATGGTACCGCAAAGATAAAGATGGATGATCACTGCCGCTTTGACCTGCTCCCAATGCATGATCTGTCAGAGTTCTGTTACCTTCGCACAGAGATCGTAAAAAATGTATTTAAAACCCACGATAAACCCGAAAATTACGATTTCATGAAAGACCTGTACATTCTGCTGCAGGAGATGGAAGGACAAAAAATAAAGGTTAATCGCAAGGTCTTAGAAGGAAAACAAGAAAGCAAGAAAGCTCGCGATATCCTTAAGTTTTTGGGAGATAAAGGAGATAATGTCCATGTCCTTTATGATGCCTTCAAAACAAAGACAGGAAGACTTTCAGTAAAAAAAGGATCCTTCCCGATACTTACAATAAACAAAGAATTCCGCAGTGCCATCGAGCCAACGAATGATTGGATCCTCGAATTGGACTATAACGCTGCTGAACTTCGAACACTGCTGGCTCTTGCAGGAAAACAGCAGCCGACCGAGGACATCCATCAATGGAATGCAGATATTCTTCACGTATCCAGAGACGAAGCGAAAAAGTCCGTCATATCTTGGCTGTATGGCTCGAAGACGTCCGATATTGGAAAAAAACTTTCAGAGATATACAAAAGGGAAGAAGTCCTGAATAAATATTATGATCCCGAAACACAGATTGTAACAACCCCATTTGGCAGAAAGATCAAGGCAACAGATCATCATGCAATGAACTATCTTGTTCAGAGCACGACAGCAGATCTGGTGTTCGACCGGATGATGAAGCTTAAAGAATTTTTTAAGGGAAAGAAAAGCTTCATCAAATTCTGCCTGCACGATTCAGTAGTTATCGATTTAGCCCACGAAGAGAAAGTTGACATTAAAGAGATCTTTGAGATTTTCTCGAATACGAAACTCGATAAGTTTGTGTCTTCCCTCAACGTCGGAAAGAACTTTGGCGATTTAAAACCACTTAACATTTGATCACAGATCAATTATGATAGGATCAGTTGGAGAGAGTATGATTAATATTATTGGCCTCGGCGAAACCGGCATTAAACTCGCAGATGAGTTTGCCAAAAGCGAGAACTACGATGTCTACAAGATCGGCCATGGCCTTTCAAAGACCAAACGAACTCGCGGGATCAAAAAAGAAAAAGATCCTGAGAAGTATGAAACAAATTGCCCACCCATGAAGCACTTTCTTAAAGAGCTCGCAGGACGAAACATCCTCATCGTGAACGGCGGAGAACAGATAGCACTTGCCACACTCAGAATCCTTGAGCATGCCCGACCGTGGGCAACGACAGTTGTCTATATACAACCTGACAAAGCAGCCCTTAATGATGTCGGTGCCAAAATAGAGAATCTCACATTTAACATCCTTCAGGAGTTCGCAAGATCAGGGGCAATATCTAAACTGCTTCTGTTCAGCTCAAAAAAGGTTGAAGAAGCCATGGGCGACGTACCAATCATTGGCTATGATGAGACATTCCACCAATACATTTTTTCGTCGCTCAACTTGATCAATTATTTTGAACACCAGAATCCAGTCCTTTCGGTCGACTCCGAGGGGATCAACTATTCTAGGATCATGTCCATTAGCCTCGTGTCCTTGGAAGAAACAGAAGACAAACCTTTCTTCGATCTGCAGGATGTAAGAGAAAAGGTCTATTACTGTGGTATCAACGAAGACGAGCTCAGGAATGATAATAAATTACTTACCAAAATCAAGGAGAGGATTGATTCCTCTCGCGAGGGCAACCAAAGAACCTCATACCGTGTATACGCAACGAGTTATGAGGAGCCCCACATTTTTTGTGTCAGATCTTCGGCAATGATACAAGGACAAACGGAAGAGAAAGCTTGACAGCATTTCTGATCCGTGCTACAATAATAACAAGAAACCAGCACTGAGGGAAATTAGCCTCAGTGACTATAACAGGAGATAATAATATGGCAATTGATATGAGCAAAATGAGAGATCGTTTAAACAAACTTCAGACGAAGAGCTCAGGAGGCAGTTCTGCTTTCTGGCGCCCATCTGACGGCGGCCAAACGATTCGAATTGTAACCACTAAGGATGGAGATCCCTTCAAAGACTTCTTCTTCCACTACAATGTCGGTAGCAATTCTGGCTTTCTGTGCCCAAAGAAGAACTTTGGCGAAGAGTGCCCAGTTTGTGACTTTTCCCGTAAGCTCTACAAAGAGGGCGATGACGAGAGTGTAAAGATGGCCAAGGAGCTTACAGCTCGCCAGCGATTTTTCTCACCCGTTTTGATTCGCGGCGAAGAGAGTTTGGGTGTTAAAATTTGGGGTTACGGCAAGATGGCTTATGAAACATTGTTAAACCTAGTCCTAAATCCAGAATACGGTGACATTACTGATCTTGAAGCAGGAACTGATCTTGACCTTCATTATGGTAAGGCACCGGGACAATCTTTCCCACAGACGAAGTTGACTCCAAAACGATCAACCTCTAATGTTTGTGTGGAGGCTACCCCAGAAGCTTGCAAGGAGATTTTGGATGCAATCCCTGACATCGATGGCCTCTTCGAGAAGAAGTCAACAGAAGAAGTTCAGGGATTCTTAGACGAGTTCTTGTCCACCGATGACGGTGCCGAGAGCGACTCTTCGGAGACAAAGAAGTTTGCTGCAGCAGCAGGTGCTTCGAGTGTAGACAAGTCATTCAATGATTTGCTTAATGCTTAGGACATCCTAAGTTTCAACCTAGCGGCGGGGCATTAGCCCCGCCGTCTTTCTATCTAGGAGTGTCAACTACATGGCCACAAATTTAAAAAATATGAAATCTAAACCGGGAAAGCTCGGTGTCAAGGGCATCGCCACCGTCTTAAACAAGAAGATGGGCATGACAGTTGCTCACACTATGTCCGACCAAAACCCTTCCGAGGTTAAGGACTGGATCCCCACAGGGTGTACTTGGCTCGATGGCATCATCTGCCGAGGAAAGATCGCCGGAATACCAGTTGGAAGAATCACTGAAATTGCCGGCCTCGAAGCATCAGGCAAGTCTTACATGGCTGCCCAAGTGGCAGCAAATGCGACAGCAAAAGGAATCAGTGTTGTTTATTTCGATTCCGAAGCCGCAATGGACTTTGAGTTCCTCCGCAAAGCAGGCGTCGACGAAGAAAACTTCCTCAGAGTGACCCCAACCTCAGTTGAAAATATGTTAGAAACCATTGAAACGATTCTGACACAAGGGTCTGAAGAAGTCCTCTTTATTTGGGACAGTCTCGCCAACACACCGACCGAATCGGATAATTCAGGTACATTCAACCCACAAGAAACGATGGCATTAAAAGCTCGGATTTTGTCAAAGGCAATGCAAAAATTAACCATTCCCCTTAATGAAACTCGCAGCACCTTCCTAGTGCTGAACCAATTAAAAACAAACATTCCCAGACCTGGTGATCATGTATCAGCAATGATTGATCCTTATGTGACCCCTGGTGGTAAGAGTATGCAATATGCAGCCTCTTTACGAATCTACCTCACAGGTCGCAAAGCGAAAGCATCTTACATCTTGGACGACAACGGGTTCCGCATCGGCTCCGAAGTCAAGGCACGAATTAAGAAATCCCGATTTGGCTCTGAAGGCCGAGAGTGTTTCTTTAAGATTCTCTGGGGCGATGAGGTAAGAATCCAAAATGACGAAGGCATCTTTGAGGCCATCAAAGGTTCTGAAAGAATAAAAAATGCAGGCGCATGGTATACACTGACCCACACTGACGGAAAAGAAGAAAAGTTTCAGTCTAAAATGTGGCTAGATAAGATGAAGGAGGAAAAGTTTAGAGCAAGTGCTATGGAAATCTTCGAGAGCGAAGTTGTTCTTAAGTTCGCAGACCGCCAAGGTACTGCAGCTGCATTCTATGACTTAGATTCAAAAGAAGAACCATCATAACCGGAGAGCTCTAAATTGAAAAAACTACTAATAGTAGATGGTCTAAACATCTACATGCGCAATTACAATGCCAACCCAAGTGTGTCCACGAATGGTGATCCAATCGGCGGCTGCAAGGGTTTTTTGGCTTCTCTGCAGAAAATCAGCCGCTTTACAGATCCTGATAAGATCGTCGTAATTTGGGACGGCGAAGGCGGCAGCATCCGAAAGAGAAAGATGGTAAAGGATTACAAGGCTGGCAGAAAACCAGTTCGCCTAAACCGTCTTGTTCGTGAGCTGCTAACGGATGAACAAGAAGCCTCCAACCGGTCTTGGCAATATGAACGAACGGTTGACTACATAAATTCAATGCCCATCCATCAGATCCGTATCGACGGCTGCGAGGCCGATGATGTTATCTCATACACCAACTTGATGCCTCAGTTCGACGATTGGCTAAAGATCATTGTTTCCACGGACAAGGATTTTTATCAGTGTGTTAAGTCTGAAGCAGACGTGAGCAAAACAATTGTCTACCGCCCCCGTGAGAAGGGTAAAATCGAACTTGTCCGGCAGAAAGACCTCTTAGAGAACTTTGGTATTCATCCAATAAATTTTGTCTTAGCCCGTGCCTTAGAAGGAGACAAATCAGATAACCTTAGAGGTGTTGAAGGTGTCGGCATCAAGACTGTTGCCAAACGATTCCCCTTCCTTGCGGAAGAGAAAGAGTACATGCTGCAGGATATCTTTGAGGAGTGTGAGAAAAACCTTGGCAAAATTAAAATATATGATAAGATAATAGAAGAGAAAGATCTTATACTAACAAATTACAATATGATGCAATTATCTTCACCAAACATACCAATTCAGTCCCTCCCCGTTATTCGTTCTGCAATCAACGAAATGGAAATGTCTTTCAACAAGACAGAGGTTATAACAATGATGATTAAGGATGGCTTTGGAGCAGGGAACTGGGACTCGCTCTATTCTCTCATGAAGAGATTCTCATTGGAGGAATAAACTATGGAAAAAGAAGTAGCAAGTTTTGCACATTATGGCAAGTCTTTTCAGGAAAAGCTCACAAGGCTTATCACCGAAGATAGACAGTTCTCAGACCAGATTTCCGAGGTCATCGACGTCGGTTTCTTTGAGACTAAATATCTTCAAATTTTTAATGGCAAGGTATTTTCCTACAAGGAAAAATATGGTACTCATCCTACCAAATCAATTCTAGAAACGATTCTTCGCACAGACCTAGAAGAAGAGAACGAACTGATCAAGAAGCAAGTGAGAGAATTCTTCGTCCGAACATTTTCTACGGAAGGGGATCTCAAAGATGCTGCATACGTTAAAGAAAATGCCCTAGAGTTCTGCAAGAAACAGAAGCTCAAAGAAGCGATGCTGAAAAGTGTGGAGCTCCTCAAGGACAACTCCTTCGAGAAAATTAAAAGCACACTCGATGATGCCCTCAAGCTCGGCACCGATACTGACTTTGGCTATGACTATATTTTAGACTTTGATGAGAGATTTGAATTAAGGGCCAGAAACCCAGTCACCACAGGATGGCCAGAAACCGACCGTCTTCTAAAAGGCGGCCTTGGCAAAGGCGAACTAGGTGTAGTCGTCGCTCCCACAGGTGCAGGCAAGTCTATGGCCCTTGTCCATCTGGGAACCCAAGCGATAAAGGCGGGATTGAATGTTGTCCACTACACATTGGAGCTCCAAGACACTGTTGTTGCAACTCGCTATGATTCTTGTATCACTGGATATACTTTAAATTCCTTGCCCGGCTTAAAGGACGAGATCTTCGAACAGATCAAGGACATGACCGGTGGCCTTATTGTAAAAGAATATCCCACCAAATCCGCATCCACCAATACCTTGAAACTTCACTTAGAGAAACTCCGCAAAAGAGAGATTCCAATTGATATGGTCATTGTTGATTATGGAGATTTACTACGTCCCGTCTCAGCCCAAAAAGAAAAGCGAAACGAACTAGAGTCAATTTATGAAGAGATGAGAGGACTCGCACAAGAATATGAATGTCCAGTGTGGACAGCATCTCAGACAAATCGCTCCGGCCTCAATGCTGATGTGATCACCATGGAGTCTATCAGTGAAGCTTTTAACAAGTGTTTCGTAGCAGACTTCATTTGTTCTATCTCCAGAACAGCTGACGATAAGGTTGCCAATACTGCAAGAATGTTTGTTGCCAAAAATAGAAATGGCGAAGATGGCCTTGTTTACCCCATGTACATGGATACGGGCCGAATTAAGCTAGAGGTTCTGCCTTATCAGGGCGACACTCCTTCCACTGTTGCTGCAACAACTGCGAAGGAACAAAAAGAAAAACTGCAAGAAAAATATAAAGAGTTTAAAGAAAGTCGAAAATAAGGTTATTATGAATAAAAAGGAAAGAGATATGACCAAGATTGAAACAGTGACCCGCGAGACTAAAGAATACTTCGACGGAGACGAGTTGGCTACAAATGTGTTCATCACAAAGTACGCACTCCGAGACAAAGAAGGAACTTTTCATGAGAAAAATCCAAATGATATGCACATACGACTCGCCAATGAGTTTGGGAGAATCGAAGAAAAGTTTGGAGGAAACAAACTCACAAAAGAGGTTATTTTCGACAGCATCAAGGGTTTTAAGAAGATCGTTCCCCAAGGTTCTCCTATGTATGGCATTGGAAACAACTTCGTAAATGTATCTCTTTCAAACTGTGTCGTTGTAGAATCCCCAGAAGATAACATATCTTCAATTGTAGATTCTGGCAAAGACTTAGCTAACCTCTTCAAGCGTCGCTGCGGTGTCGGATTAGATATCTCACAACTCCGCCCCGAAGGTGCCGCTGTCAGCAACAGTGCGGGAACCACTACTGGTGCATGGTCCTTTGCTGACTTCTATTCCTATGTCTGTCGCATGGTTGGCCAAAATGGCCGCCGTGGAGCACTAATGATAACGATGGATGTCCGTCATCCAGACATTGAACAGTTCATCAAGATGAAACACGATTTGACTAAAGTGACAGGTGCAAACATTTCGGTAAAAATTAGTGATGATTTCATGCATGCCGTTGAGAATGATGGCAAGTTCACTTTGACTTATCCCGTCGGCTCAAAGGATCCTAAAATCACCAAAGAAATATGTGCTCTCGAAGTGTGGGATCAGATCGTAGAGTCTGCCACCAACACTGCAGAACCAGGAATCTTAATGTGGGACAACATCACCAAGAACCTCCCAGCCCACGAATACCCCGCTTTCAAGACTATCTGCACAAACCCGTGTGCAGAAATTCCTTTGTCTGCTTACGATAGTTGTCGATTAATTTCTGTCAATCTTAAAAACTTTGTATCCAATCCCTTCACGGACAAAGCATCGTTCAACTTTGATGAATTCGGAACGACGGTCAAACAAGCCATGCGCCTTTCTGATGATCTCGTAGAGTTGGAAATCGAAAAGATTGTCTCCATCATGGACTCTTGTGACACCCAAGACGAGAAAGAATTGTGGCTAAAGCTCCACGATGCTGCCTCCAATGGCAGAAGAACCGGCCTTGGAACCCACGGCCTAGCTGATGCACTTGCTTGTCTAAGGCTTCGTTACGATGCTGATGAAGCTATTGAGGTTATTGACAAAATTTATAACACATTGAAGATAGAGGCCTATCGAGAATCATGCAACTTGGCAATAGAGAGAGGACCGTTTACCCACTTCGACTGGGAGATAGAAAAAGATAATGCTTTCATTCAATCTCTTCCACAAGAGATCAAAGACCTGATTAAGAAGCATGGCCGCAGAAACATCTCTATTTTGACCAATGCTCCAACAGGCTCTGTTTCGATTATGAGCCAGACAAGTTCGGGCCTTGAACCAGTTTTCCGCAACTTCTACATCCGACGTCGAAAAATTAGTCACAACGACACGACGACTGAAGCAGACTTTGTAGATGAGGTTGGAGACAAGTGGCAGGAGTACAAAGTTTTCCACCACAATGTACAGGAGTGGAGAGAAGAAAATGAGTTCCACACAGGCGAACATTCAGAAAGTCTTCCCGACTTCTTCATCGAGTCCGACCAGATCGACTGGCTTCGTAGAGTAGAGATACAGGAAACAATCCAGAGACACATTGATCATGCTATCTCGTCTACCATCAACCTGCCTGCCGGAACAAAGCCAGAAGTAGTTGGCGAGCTCTACAAAGAAGGCTGGCGCCGAGGCCTAAAGGGTATCACCGTTTATGTGGACGGATCCAGAACAGGAGTCCTTCTTACTGCGAACAACGATGACGATTCAGAAGGGTTCGTTCAGCGAGATGCAGCCGCCCGACCTGACTTAGTGGAATGTGAGATCCATAGGACCACAATCAAAGGCGAGAAGTGGGTAGTTCTCACAGGACTTGTCGAAGGAAAACCTTATGAATTGTTCGCCGGCCTTTCCTCAAAAATAACCTTGCCAAATAAATATACTCATGGTATAATAGTGAAACACCCAAGAAAGACAACCAGATCAATTTATGATTTGGTTCTTGGTGAAGGCGACGATCAACTGGTTATCAATGATATTATAAATATTTTTGATAACCCAAACAATGCGATTTTTACTCGCATGATCTCTCTCTCTTTGCGGCACGGTGCGAATGTCAAGTTCGTAGTGGAGCAGATGCAGAAAGATCAAGATACTGATTTTACATCTTTCAACAAGGTTTTGTCGAGGGTGTTGAAAAAATACATATCCGATGGGGAAGTTGCTTCGGACAAAACTTGTCCAAGCTGCGAGGCCGAAGGCCTCATCTATCAGGATGGTTGTGTAACTTGTACCCAATGTGGGTACGCTAAGTGTGGATAGGAAGATAATTATGAAACACAAAATACATGAAAACTGGAAACAATTCTTAGATGAGTCGTCACTTTCGAGGGTATATTCACATATGCTCGAACACGATACGGCCATAATTACAAGTTTTCGCGGAGACAGGGAAAAAAAAGAAAACCATGAAACCAATCGGATCCTAAAGGCTCGCCTCATGGAAAGAGGATATGGGGTAACAGCCGTGAAAGGTTCATATATAGAAAACTTTACGCAGCCTGCAGCGATGGAGGTGTCAGAAGAGAGTTTCTTTGTTGTAAATCTCTCAGACGATAAAGGGTTCGAAACGATGATGTTTGCTTTATCTGAAGAGTATGGGCAGGATTCTTTTCTTTTTATTCCCGTCGGTACCGAAGGTGCCTATCTTTTTGGCACGAGCGAAACTAACACATTTCCTCCCTACGGAGAGAAACACATGGTTGGCGATTTGAAGATGGGCAAAGAAGACCAGTTCATGACGAGGGTCAAAAACCGACCCCTGACATTTAAAGAAGAGTTGGATACATATGCCAAACTCTCACGAAATTCCAAATGGTCTGTTAAAAAAATAGCAGAACAATTCAACAAGTAGGCAAGAGGAGTTATCATGACTACAGAAAATAGCGAAAACAAAGTAACAAAAGAAGAGCGAATCGTAGACTACATCAAGTCTGTATCCGCAATTGAAGATGCCATTACCCCTTTCCGGGAACAGAAGAGAGCTCTTAAGACAAACTACGTTGACAACGGTTGGCTCGACAAAGATGAAATCAAGCTTGCCATGAAAGCATATAAAATGATCAAAGATGACATAGATCTTGATCAGCTTATGGACTTTTATGAAACAGTCGGTCGAGGTGTGTAATGAAAGTTATGCCAAAAAATAAACACCTGCTGGTGGAGCTGCTCGAAGAGGATGAAGAGCAGCAATCCTCTGTCCTCCTGCCAATCGACTATCAGAAGAGGAACGAGTTTGTTGTCGCAAAGGTTCTGGCAGTCCATCCATCAGTCGCATCCGAGATCCAAGAAGGCTCTCTGGTCGTCGCAGAACCAAATATGATCAGAGAAGTCTCCCTAGAGGGTGCCAAGTACTACTTACTTCAAGCAAACTATGTGCTTTGCGAAGTAAGGCTCTAACAACACAGGAGTTTTTCGTTTCCACCACGATGCGGATTGAGCTTTACAGGGTTTTTGTAGAACTCAATTCGTTTTTGTGTGTTATGAAACTTGAAAAAATAAGGAACTGCATAACGATGTTAATGTTGTTTGTGGTCCCACACTCCGTGTTTCTCCTCTGCATAATGAACACTTCGATTTCCGAAATGATCTATTCTGCTGCTATGGGAATTGCCGATGCAATCTTTAAATTTTGATAAAGTTATCATAGGTGGAACTTTACAGGCATTAGAATGTGCTTACTCCACAGGACTCCCAATCCTTTGTATCCCGCAACCCCCGAACCACCTGATGACGGAGAGTCTGGAAATTTGGAAGCGATTATCCTTCCTCCTATCACTCTCAGGACAGATGCCACTCGGCGGCAATGCCAGATCTTTGAGAATCTCCGAGGAAGACAGCGAGATCAAGTGCTTCACAGGCAATTCAAAAATAGTAATTGCATCTTATAAAGACGCATATGTGTTTGATGATCTCTCGGTAGAGGGCTTACCATTGCCAATCAATCAACCAAAGAAAGAATTCTTGGTCCTAGATTGGATAAGCGTCAGGAGAGGTCAGACACACCCATATCTATTTTTAGAAGACCTCGACAACAAGTTTGTAAAAAGGATCATCTTCTATCAGACAGAGAGAACACCAGGCTCGCGAAACAACAAAGATGCCTGTGCAATATCGTTCTTAACAGAGAGACAACTAAATAGCCTTGACTGTTCAGAATCCTATGTATTCTTGAAGACCAGAGATATGATGATGGCTGCAGGAATAAAGGGCGGCAAAAACGGTACACAAGCTACCACTGGTAAACCAGCCTACCTTTCCTTGAAGTTGGAAGTTTCCCACCGCCAAGCAATTCCGATACACAAAAACCAATATGCAGATACTGCCACTCTTAAGTTTGCAAAAACCCCTAAAGGTTCTGGCAAATTATGGTATAATAAACATCTGGAAAACTTTTTAGGGAGCCCCTATGAACGAGGAGCATATGGAGGGAGTAAGAATCCTCCGAGAAAAACAAAAATCAAGAAAAGGGAAGTATGCAGTCGGTGACTTCCACTTGGCTGGAGTGATCCCTGTCACCGGCGAGAAACTAGATTTCGAAATGCCATGGCACGATTCACTCATGCCTGTCGCCCAAGATTATTTAGCCATCGAGCATGCAGTTTATGAGTGTGCCTGTGCAGGTGTGAATACAATCTGGATTGCATGTAAGGAAGGTACAACACCCCTTCTCAGACATCGGATTGGAGACTGGGTTTATGATCCGGTGGAGATAGACCGTATTGCCAATAATCCTCGTTCGAAGCAGACCACAAACATCCGCAGAATCCCAATTTATTATGTGAAGATAAAGCCGATAGATTTCCAACGAAGAGAAAGTCTTGGTTGGTCTGCTCTCGTCGCAGCTTTTAATTCCTTCCGCATGGCATTCAGAGTCAGCAAGTGGGTCGTACCAGACAAGTACTATGTGTCTTTCCCATACGGAATCTACGATGCAGACATACTCAGAAAGAAGCGCCACATGTTTCGTTCGAGCAAATCCTATATCGTTACCCACGAGGGCAAGTCTGTTGCCGACGGCATGCAAACTTCATTTACTTTCGACCGAGATGTATTCGTTTATGCCCGTCGAGAGATAAGAAAATACCATACCGAGCTTGACAAGATTTTTAAATCTGTTATGATGGATGAACCAATAAAGATCGAACTACCTTGGTATCACCAGATCGATTGTTGGGAAAACTACAAGAACTATCTTGGATCGCCAGATGCATCTTCGATAAAGAAACACAGGGCAAGCGGCAATGGAACAGTCACATTCCAAAAAACAGAAGGCCATCGAACCTTCACCGGTGTCGGAAAAGAAACCTGAGTGGCATCACCACAAAGGTGATCTCGTCATGGTAGAAGTTGAACCGACTGAGTATTGTCACCACGACCTCGTTCCAGGAATAATGATGCGCACGAATACAAACAATTCGGCCAGCACTTTTCTACAGATCTTTTTCCGTGGCAAAATAAGTTGGGTGCACACTTATAGAATAAGAAGACCAACAAGTTCTACTTGACATGAAAACACAGACATGATATAATGATCTCTGAACAGGAGCAAACATGAACATTTTTGTATTAGACTTAGATCCCAAGCAAGCAGCAATCACCCAGCTCGACAAGCATGTCGTCAAAATGCCACTCGAATCAGCACAAATGCTGTGTTCGGCACTCATTTCCCACGGTGTCGAAGACACTCCCTACAAGAATGCACACCCCAGACACCCTTGCACACTCTGGGCATCTCAGACTCGCACCAACTTTCTCTGGCTCGTGCAACATGGCATCGCCTTATCAGAAGAATACACAAGCCGCTATGGTAAAAGACACAAGTCTCAAGATGTCATCGAGTGGTGTGCAACTAAAGCAGGCTTTGTACCTCAAGGTACATTAACTCAGTTCGCTCAGGCAATGCCAGAGCAGTACAGGAATTCAGATCCTGTTGTTGCTTATCAACAATATTACATGGGCGAAAAGCGATCCATCGCGACATGGAAGCAGAACCGCCCAGAATGGTTCGCTTGACATTAATATGGTTTTCGATTATAACAAGAAGAATTTAAAAAAACAATCAGGAGAGTTTATGACAGAAGCGAAGAGAGAATCCCCCAAAGTAAAATACGTCGGCCTGCATGCACACAGTGTCGCCGGCTCCCCATTTGATGCCCTTGGATATCCACAGGAACATATGAATGCAGCACACCAAAATGGCATGGATGCACTAGCACTCACAGACCACGGCAATATGAATGGCCTTGCATATCAAGTACTCCATGCAAAGAAGATGCAGGATCAGGGCAAGAAATTTAAGCCGATTTATGGCTGTGAAGCATATTTTGTTCCTAGTTTGCAAGAATGGCATGAACAAAGAGCACTCGCACAACTAGATAAGAAGAAGACTAAAAAAGATGCCGAAGCCACGGGGACCACTGTTGAAGATGAAGAAGCTAGTAAAAGTGTTGTTAAAGACGTTCTCTCTCGCCGCAGTCATCTTGTTCTTATTGCCACTAATCAAGCGGGTCTGAACAACCTCTTTACAATGATCTCAAAGTCTTATACTCCGGAGAATTTCTACAGATACCCTCGCCTAGACTTTGACACTCTGGCCGAACACAAAGAGGGAATCATTGTTTCAAGTGCATGCATGGGTGGTGTCTTCGCCAGCGATTACTGGAAGCACCGCGAAGAAGGAGAAGATGCAGTACTTGAAGCCATGAGAAAGACTGCCACTCGATTCAAAGATATCTTCGCAGACAACTTCTACGGAGAAATCCAATGGAATGCAATTCCTGACCAACATGCGATTAACAAATTCGTTATCAAAGTCTGCGGAGAGCTCGACATCGAACTTGTTTCAACCTCGGACAGTCATTACCCCGACAAAACCGCCTGGAAAGATCGCGAGCTTTATAAGAAGCTTGGCTGGCTTCGCAAAGGCCTTGAAGAAGCTACACTCCCCGACTCGATTGACGATACCCGTTGCGAACTCTATCCAAAAAATGGAGATGAGATGGTCGAGGCAATTAAAAAATACAAGAACCCAGATAGTTGGATCTATCGCGAGCAAGACACACCTCTCTTCCCCAGAGGGGTCGAGTACGATGAGAAGCTCCTCATTGAAAGTGTCGAGAGGACATATGCCATCGCCCATGAGAAGGTAGAGCACTTCTATCCTGACAATACCGTTAGGTTGCCTGATTTCGTTGTACCTCCTGAGACAACTGCTGATGAAGCCCTATGGTCATATGCCATCGAGGGACTACGCATGCGAGGGATGACAAAGAAAAAGAACTATGAGGAAAGACTCTCTCAGGAATTCGATGTTATTTCCTCACGAGGTTTTAGTAAATATTTCTTGACCATGAAGGCAATCTCGGACAAAGCTCAGGAGGTTCAACTTGTTGGTGCAGGCCGTGGTTCTGCAGCCGGCTCCTTGATCGCATATTGTCTCAACATTACTCAAATAGATCCAATAAAATACAATCTTCAGTTTGAGAGGTTCCTTCGTAAAGATGCTGTTGATTATCCAGATATCGATTATGATGTCGCCGACCCAATGGCACTCAAAGATATGTTGATTGAAGAATGGGGAGATGATGTCGTCGTCCCAATTTCAAACTGGAACACATTGCAGCTTCGCTCACTTATAAAAGACATCTCCAAGTTCTATAGTATTGACTTTGTTGAGGTCAATACCGTGACAAGCCGCATGCTACACGAGGCGATGCCAAGAGCAAAGGAAGCAAACGGCATTGTTGCAGGTGTATACACACCTACCTTTGAAGAAGTGATGGAATACTCAGACAGTCTCAAAGGCTTCTTGGTCAAATACCCTCATGTCAAAACCCACATCCTCCGCATCTTTGGAAGTGTCAGGTCTTGCTCTCGGCATGCAGGCGGTGTTCTTGTAGGGGAAAACCTAAATACACACATGCCACTTATTTCATCCGGCGGTGTCCGACAAACTCCTTGGAGTGAGGGAATGAACGTTCGCCACTTGGAACCAATGGGTTTTATTAAATTTGATATCCTTGGCCTTGCATCCTTGAGAATGATTGAGGGTGCCATCCGCCACATTCTCATCCGAGTACATGGGATGAAGGATCCAACATTCGAGGATGTTAAAGAATATTATGACAAAAATCTACACCCAGACCAAATCGATTTCAACGATGAGAGTGTGTGGAATGGCATTTTTCACAAAGGAAAGTGGGCCGGTGTTTTCCAGTTCACACAGCATGGAGCCCAGAAATTTTGTAAAGAAGTTTCTCCAAAAAACCTAGTGGACTTGGCAGCCATTACTGCAATCTATCGCCCCGGTCCTCTTTCGGCAGGTGTGGCTAAAGATTATGTCCATGCCATCTCCAATCCCGATGAAATAAAGTATGAACACCCAATCATCAAAGAGTGCTTAGAAGAAACATATGGCTTCATTGTTTTTCAGGAACAACTGGCTTTGCTGGCACACAAGCTCGGCAGAAATATATCTCTTGACGAGGGCAACATGCTCCGTAAGCTTTTGACTAAGAAGGGAACTGGCAAAGGCGCAGAAGCCCTCGAAACAATCCGGATTAAGTTCGTTGATGGATGCACCGATCTGGGTATCACAGAGCGACAGTCTAGACTCCTGTGGGAGAAGATGGAATACTTCTCTGGCTATGGCTTTAATGCATCTCATGCTGTCTCTTATGCAACCTTGTCATACCAGTGTGCATGGCTTTTGAATTATTTCCCAATCGAGTGGGTCGCAGCCTTTCTCGACAAGGAACCAGAAGGTCGCAAGGAAGCTGCAATCAACTTGGCCAAGTCACTTGGCTTTTCCATAGGAACATTGAATGTCAATACTTCAGGAAGAGTTTGGGAAATCTCAGATGATGGCAGCGAGCTCATCCAACCACTCACATCAATCAAAGGCCTTGGCGATTCTGCGATTGAGCAGGTTGTCGCCGGCCGGCCGTTTAACAAAGTGGAGGACTTTCTCTTCAACGAGAAGATGGTTTATAGTAAACTAAACAAGAAAGCCCTCGATGTATTGGTACGAAGTCAGGCGATGAATTCTCTAATGGACGACCGCTTCACAGGCTTGAAGCATTTCTGGTCTTCCGTCGCAGTTGAGCGACCGAGAAAAGAGAAAGATTTGGAAGAAAACATAAAGAACTATGCTCCAGAAGGCGACTTTTCCAGCGAGGAAAAGATTGAGTATCTAACGAGCTTAACTGGTGTTTTTCCAATGCACTTGGTCGTCGATGAACAGATCCGGCAACGACTAACGGATTATTGTGTTCCCGCCATTTCCGACTATGATCCCGATCTTAATCTTGTGTGGTTTATACCTCGCAAGGTTACTTCCAGACAAACCAAGAACGGCAAAACCTATTGGGTAGTCGAGGTCATCGACGAAAACAATGTCTTGACACACATAAAGTGTTGGGGCATAAGAGAAGGGAAAGACAATCTCCATCTGAACAGGCCATACATGGCAAAGTTAGATCATAGCGAACAGTGGGGATTCTCTTCACGAAGCATTAGACACAACTTCCGGATGCTGGGATGACCGAAAAAAGATTTAACTCACTTGTGGTAATCCACAAAACTAAGCTCAAGATAGCAGAACGTCGAACACTCCGGCATGCCGAGGAGACAGAGAAAGCCAGAGAAGAACTTTTAAAAGAATACGGTGATAGCGATTATGATATCGTCGTAACATATGGAGGGCCATTTGATATGTTAAATTGGATGCTCCTCCGACAATTAGAAAAAACAGAAATTCACGAATAAGGAAAAAATATGATTTTAGAATATTGCAGAGTTAGAGAAGATGTAAAACCGCCAGAGAGAGCAAACCCGTCAGATGCAGGGTTGGATCTCTATTCCAATCAAGGAGACAAAAATGATATTGTCATTGAACCAGGAAAGTCTGCAGTCATCCCGACGGGATATCGCTTCGGTGTCCCTCACGGATACATGATTGAGATCAAGAACAGAAGTTCTGTTGCTGCGAAGCGAAGCCTTCTTGTCGGAGCCTGTGTCGTAGACTCTGGCTATGATGGCGAAGTCTTTGTGAACCTACACAATGTAGGCATCGAAGCACAAACAATCAAACCTCAGACAAAGATCGCACAAGGTGTGATGGTCCCAGTTGTCCACTTTAGGGCTCTTGAAACACACACAGATGATCTTTACAGCTGGTATCCAATCACAATTAGTGATCGCGGAGCCGGAGCTTTAGGTTCTACCGATGGAGTAAAAAATGAAAAAGCATGATATGAAAACGCTGTTCAGCAGCAAGAGTATGGAATGGGCCACTCCACGGGATTTTTACCGAAAGCTAGACAAACAGTTTGGCTTCGATTTAGACCCATGTGCACAGAGTCACAATGCTGTGTGCAGCAAGTACTTCACCACCGAGGAAGACGGACTGCTACAGGACTGGGCCGGCAGCACCGCATTTGTAAATCCCCCATATGGCCGAGCCATTGGAAATTGGATAAAGAAAGCATACGAGGAGGGTTGCAAGGATGACACAACGGTTGTGATGCTCATCCCCGCCCGAACAGATACACGGTATTGGCATGATTATGTTATGAAAGCTGACGAAATCCGTCTTATCAAAGGCCGCCTTAAATTCGGAGGAGGCAATCATTCTGCACCCTTCCCCTCGGCTGTCATTGTCTTCCGCAACGGCCAAGGCGATCCACAGGAGAACCCACCTTCTCTGGCGGTGATGTGATGGTCCGAAAAGTTAAGCCGAAAAAAAACAAGGCAGCTGAAAAAGATCTAAAGCAAAAGCTTGGACTCTTTGATCAGATACCAGAGGAATGTCTTGCTTGTGCTGAACCCTTTGATCGCCAGAACAGAGAGCAGGTTATGAGCTGGAATGTGGTGGTGAAAAGAGACCCGGAAGTCGTGAGGCTTTATTGTCCGGACTGCTGGCAAAAGGCAATTTCAGTTGTCAAGGACTTTGAGGAGAAAATAAAAGAAAGGGGATCTCCCGAAGATGGAAGACAAGAATAACATATCTTATGTCTATAAGCTCATCGACGATGTGCGCAAGTGCATACACCAGAAAAATTGTCAAGATACACTTACAAGATATGAAATATCTAAACTGGTGCCTCTGTTAGAGAAGGTATTGGGACAGGCATGCAAGACTTCGAGGGAATATTAATGACGGAAGAACAGAAAAAAGAAAAGATAGAAGAATATGGCTGGCTCAACCGCAGGATTTTCCCAACCCTCTATTATGACAGCACCGATAGTGTCTATGTTAAACTCATAATGAAGCTTGAGTATGAAAAACTTACAAAAACAGAGTTTTTCCGTGCCATCGTCAATGGATTTATTAATGATGACAAAAATCTCAACACTTTTATTGAAAAGTACAAAGAGAATAAAGAAACAGACAGCAAGAGGAGTAGAAAGATGATAGCAAAGGAGAGAGAACAGTCGGCCGCAATAGATAAGCGATTCGGACTCACCTCAGAAGATCTTGAGAACATTTTTGATCTCATTGAAGGGGGCTCCGAAGATGTCTAAACATTTCAATATTTTTACTGATATGGACCCCGCTGGCAACACTATTGATGCGGCTCCATTCAAACGTGAGTGTGTCTCCATGTGCGAGTCCCATGGGGTAAGCTGCCCCAACACTGACTGCAAAAATTGGATGGATTTTGAAGAAGATCTAAACTGTGCACTGGTAGCCGTCGATAAAAATCCTTCTGGTATGACCCTCCGAGAGATCGGAGAACGACTGGCAATTAGCTTTGTTCGTGTCTGCCAGATTGAGAGGGCCGCAACGGAGAAACTCAAAAAGAGGATGGAAAAACCCGTTTCCGGCAAATAAAAGGGGTTTTTACAAACAACAGCACTAATTATAAGAGTTATTC
>TARA_R110000824_G_scaffold95438_3_pt1 | contig 18955 bp, 18 predicted proteins | sample TARA_R110000824 | Tara Oceans TARA_R110000824 (sample SAMEA4397747) | marine metagenome | biome: Polar Biome; feature: [MES] marine water layer (ENVO:01000295) within the mesopelagic zone...; material: water (ENVO:00002006), including particulate matter (ENVO:01000060) such as......
TGACGCCGTCTTCACTGGACGCCTTGTTATGGCATACGCCTAAAACTTTTGTATCATTTGAGGGGGTAGGGTTTCCGATTGACATATGGAACGGCGGGAATGTCCCCTCAATATGGTTATTAAATAGATCATTTATGAATATGCCAGCGGCATTATTCAACCAGTTTTCACGGTTTAAATTTAAATTACTCATTATGGTTTGTCCTTTTTTCATGCGGAACGCCATTGTTCCGCCTGTAGTTTATGAATTAGTTTTACTAAAAAGTAAACACTTTATATATAAGAAAAAATTTTTACATGAAAAAAGGCGCTTTTTAGGCTTTTTTTTGCTATTTTTTTTATCTAAAAAATGGCTGAAAATAAAGGTTAAAAATAATTCCGCATGGTTAAGGCTACCAGTTTAATAAAGTATTTTTTTTTTTTTACTCTCTTTTCACTTTGGAATAGGTATTAAAGTTATAAAGTTTATTAAAGTAGTAGCCTAAAGTATGCGGAATAGGAAAAGCGCCTTTAGGCATAAAAATATATGGCCCCCCACCTGCTGGCATTAGGCGCCTACGTCATGACTTGTCATGACTGGTCATGACTGGACATGACTGGTCATGACTGGTCATGACTGGTCAACCTCGCGACGTTTACACGGCCTACGTTATGACGTTTACACGGCGCAAGGCATGGGGCCTTGGATCATTTATTATTAAATGCCAAATTATCCAATGAAATCAAAGACATAGCCCCCCTTGCGATTTAAAACCCAACGACGGCATTGCAGTGCGCCCCTCTTATATACAATTACCACTTTACATCTAGTGTCATTAACTTTATGTTAGGCGCATGACAAAAAGCATAATCATACCGGACCAAGAGTATTTGCCGCCTGAGTTATTGCTTGACCCTTATCATCCAGATACCCAACCATATATGCAATCACTTAAAGGCATCCAACAGCTTATTGTAGCCGCTAGTATAAACATGACCCCGTGGCACGTAACTGCTGTTAAGGCTATGGTGCGCGGTTCTAAGAATACTGAAATTGGTGTAATGGTACAAAAGACAGCACAAACCATCACACAAATAAAACGACGTAAAGATGTGAAAGAGCTACAAGCATTGCTACACCATTACAATCAAGCGGTAGATGGTCCTAATGAAGCCCAGCGCAGGCGAATGTTGTGGGAGATGGCAATAGATTTTAAAGACATCGAACCTAACGTAACACTTAAATCAATAGCCGAGCTAAATAAAATGACCGGCACATACACGACCAACGTTAAGACAGCCGACATAAACATCGTCATCAACAATGAGATACTGCCAAAAGGAAAGTTAGACCAATGAAGGGTGTATTAATATCTGAAGTAATAGAAGCGGGTTTTCCTAACGCTATTTCCGCATTTGTAATTGCCACGCCGTCTAACGATAACCATGAAGGTTTTCGTGTAGAAATAGCACTCGCAGACCTAGAGTTAGCGGGTAAGAACCTCGAACTCGTTGAAGCTAGGATCATAGCGGCTGTCCAACAAGCTAACGCCATGATCGCCCAACGCAAGCAAGAAACCAAGGCTAAGGAGAAATTAGAGGACCATGAGTACTATTACCAACGCTGACTATCTGGCTATAAGAGCGTCCAGAGATACACCTCCGTCCTACACGCATACTATTGCATATATAACTTGTGACAATAGGGGAATTCCGATCACGCTAGAACTAATCGCCCTACTCGACAATCTAATACTGACAAAGACCGAGTTCTGTAAAGATACTCTTTGTGAATTGATAGACCGCTACGAAGCGCGTATGCTTAATAAAGAACCGCAGAAAGAAGCGTATTTAGAAATACGTTCGGGCAGGGCATTAGGCACAATACAGCTAGTAGCGTATTCGCCCGAAGGTATTAAAGGCAAAACAACCGAGCTACTCCTCGCCACATGGATCGAACTAGGTGAGAAGTATGCGTTTCCGAAGGATGTAAAATAGACGCTCAATTAGAATACAAACCTAGAAAGCAGTTCATACCTTTCCATCAAAGGGATAAGAGATGGTCTGCCATTGTCGCTCACCGTAGGGCGGGGAAGACTGTAGCTTGTGTAAACGAGCTTGTACTTCGCTCCCTATATACAACAAAGAAGAACCCACGCTATGCCTATATTGCACCCTTCTACGCCCAAGCTAAAAATATCGCATGGGAGTATCTCAAAGAGGCGGCCCGCCCGTTCACCTCATCTGCGAAAGATATTAGAGAAAGTGATCTTAGTGTTAAGTTGGTCAATGGTAGTGTTGTTCGCCTTTATGGGGCTGATAATATTGATGCTCTCAGAGGTATTTATTTGGACGGTGTTGTTCTTGACGAGTTTGGGGACTGTAGGCCGGGACTTTGGGCGGAGGTTATACTCCCTACTCTTTCCGACAGGAAGGGATGGGCGGCTATAATTGGTACGCCTAAAGGTAAGAACACTTTCTATGATATGGTGCAACACGCTACAACTGACGAAGATTGGTACTTCTCAGAACTTAAAGCCTCTAATACGGGGATCATAGACCCCGAAGAATTAGCCGCTGTTAAATCACAGATGACAGACGCTCAGTATGAACAAGAGTTTGAATGTTCGTTCACAGCGCCAGTATTAGGAACATATTATGCAGGACAAATTGAAACGCTTGAAAAGATCGGGCAAATATATTCTCCAAATGCTGACTACGACCCTAATTACAAAGTTAATATCGCTTTGGACTTGGGTTTCACTGATAGTACAGCAATTTGGTTCTGGCAAGCAAGGCCCGATGGCTATGCTATCCTTGACTACGAAGAAGCCCACAGCCAACCTCTATCCTACTACTTTGATCTACTCGAAAGCAAGAAGTACACTTACGATGTCGTTTGGTTGCCTCACGATGCACGAGCTAAAACACTGCAAACAGGTCGTTCGACTATTGAACAATTCTTATCAGAAGGACTTCCTGCTAGGATTGTGCCACATCTTAAAGTCCAACAAGGTATCGATGCGGCGAGGCTTATTCTCAACGATTGTTATTTCAATGAGAAAACCAAACAAGGAGTTGAAGGTCTTAGGGCTTACAGACGGAGATTTAACGAAATTACCAAGGTATTCTCTGACACGCCCCTTCACGATTGGGCATCCAACCCTTCTGATAGCTTTAGATATATGGCCCTAGTCTGTCAGAAGTCAGATGCGGTCCCCATAGAAGAAAAGCAAAACCTTGACAATTACACGCCTAAAAAGTATTCTTTGGAAGACCTATTTAAAAGCCGTGAAAGCGGAGGCAGTAGTGTGTCTAAATTAAGGATATAAAATGGAAGCCAGTTCGTCTAGTGTTAAAAGTAAGAAAGAAGCCTTAAAAACAGCTAGAAGTCGCCAACAGTTTTGGAAAAAAGAAATTGAAGGGGCTAATAAGCGCGTAAAGAAATTCCATAGACACGGTAGTGATATTGTAAAGCGCTATACTGGAGCAGGTAAAAACGACGACAACTTCAAAACATCTCGCCTAAACTTGTTCTACTCGAACACAAAAACACTCATGTCTATGTTATACGGTAACTTACCTAAAGTGGATGTTTCACGTCGCTATGCAGATAGCGCAGATGAAGCCGCAAGGGTTGCCGCTGAGATATTTGAACGTATGCTTAACTTGGATGTTCAAGAAAACGGCAAAGAATTAGATAGCGTCCTACGATCCTGCCTTCAAGATAGACTACTGCCGGGACTAGCTTGTGCAAGAGTCTTCTATGATGTTGAAAAAGAAATAGTAGAAGAAGTTCAAGTAATACAGGAGCAAGACCCCGCTACGGGCGAAATGATCGAGATTGAACAGATAACTGAAGTCGAGAAAGTTATACGAGAAGATGCGCCTGTAGAATATTACTATTGGAAAGATATGTTATGGTCTTGGGGGCGGAACTTTGCCTCCCTAACATGGATTGCCTTTAGAAACGACATGACTGAAGACGCTTTTATTGAAAGATTTGGCGAAAAATTAGCAAATCAAGTTGAATTTAGGTCTATGTCTACGGATAATGACAAAAATAGCGCTGAAGACAAAGATATAGTAAAAAAAGCCGAGGTTTGGGAGATTTGGGACCGAGATACTAAAAAAATAGAGTGGTTTAGCAAGACCGCAGACAGAACTTTAGATAGCAAAGATGATACACTCGGATTAAAAGGCTTTTTCCCCTGCCCGCCCTTCTTTATTGCTAACGCTACTACTACAGACTATATTCCCACCCCCGATTTTAAGCTTTGTGAAGACGTATACAATCAAATTGACCTCTTAGAAACCCGCATAAACAAAATTACCGAGGCAGTAAAAGTTGTTGGGGTATATGACAAGTCTTCTACTGGCGTTAAGAAAATGCTCAAAGAAGCTACAGAAAATGAGCTTATACCTGTCGATAATTGGGCTATGTTTGGCGAAAAAGGCGGCTTACAAGGCCAAATTGACTGGCTTCCCGTTGTAGAGATAGCCGACACCCTTAATAAGCTCGTAAACCAACGAGATCAGCAAATTGGACTACTACAACAAGTATCTGGTATGGCCGATATTATGCGAGGCGGGTTAGATAACCAATATGAGGGTGTAGGACAGACAGCACAGAAGGCTAAGTTTGGTTCAGTACGAGTTCAGGCCCTTCAAGATGAGTTCGCGCAGTTTGCAACCGATTTAATGCAGTTGAAGGCTGAAGTAATAGAAAAACACTTTGATGCCGCTACAATAGTTAAAAAGTCTAATATTGAACACTCAATGAACGCAGACCTCATACCTCAAGCGTTAGAGATTATAAAAAACCCCGATATGCCGTTCAGAGTCGTTATTCGTCCTGAAAGTGTGGCTATGGTAGATTTTGCCCAACTGAAGAACGAAAGAACTGAATTTATGAACGCATTAGCTATGTTCTTGCAGTCTGCTGGCCCTATGATGCAAGAAAGCCCCGGTACAACACCTTATTTACTTAAAATGCTACAGTGGACCATGAGTGGCTTTAAAGGTGCCTCCGAGATAGAAGGAGTGCTTGATAAGGCTATCGAAGTAGCTACAGAAGAAGCTAGTCAGCCTAAACCTGATGAAAAAGCGTCGGCTGAACAGGCTAAAGCTCAAGCTGAACTTGGTAAAATACAAGCTAAAGCTCAAGCAGATATGGCGGTAAGAGAAGCTGATAAACAAGCTGATCTTATAACCATACAAGCACAAACCCAAGCGGACATCGCTAAAATACAGGCGGATAGTCAAGCGGACAATGCTGAAATACAAGCTAAAATGATGGCTAGTATACAAACAGAAATCGCGCAGTCGCAAGCTAATACAGAGCAATCTATGGCGAGTATCCGAGGTGAAATGTTAAAAGATGTCGAGAAAATGCGTATGGAGATAGAGAAGATTGCTATAGCCGCACAGATAGATATAGAAAAAGAAGCCACAAAAGCCGAGATTTCTGTATCAGCAGACAGGAGTAAGAAAAATATCTAATAACTCACAAAGACGATCAGGCTATGATAAGCAAGCTTATGACAAAAATTTTGAGCTAATATTCGGCTCAGACGAAGCACGAAAGAAAAACCTACAAACAGCGAAGAAAGAACGAAAACTCACTGAGAGTAAAGGCCCAACTGTCTTTAAGTCTTTCGAGGAGTTTAAAAGCGATATTGACGGAAGTGTTATATCAGATCGAGGGCAACTTCGTGAGCATAACAAGCGTAATGGCGTTACTGACGCTAGAGATTACAGTTCCGAATATATGGACCGTAGACGGAGTACAATAGCTACTGAACAGTATAAAGTAGATAAAGTAGGCCGAATTGAAGCATTAAAACATACCATGAGGACACAAGGTTATGAGTAACGAAGAAGACGTAAATAATGACGAAGTAGAAGTAGAAGTAGAAGTAGCAGAAGACGAGGCACCTAGTCTACGAGATAGTTTAGAGGCCGCTGTTGATGAGCATGAAGATGGCGGGGAAGATACTTTTGATGAGCCTATACACAAAGATAAAAAAGAAGCGGCCCCAAAGACAGAAGATGAATTAGCGGATAGCCCTATTGAAGCTGTAGCTGATGCTCCTGCCCCTGCAAACACTACAGAAAAACCTCCGTTAGATTGGGGTCCCGGTGTTCGTGAAGAGTGGAAAAAACTTCCTGATAGTGTAAAAAAACACCTGCATGAAAGAGATCAGCACGTTAACACTATGCTACAAGACGGCGCACAACACCGTAAGATGGGCGAAAACTTTATAAATCTAGCCGCACCGTATAAAGCTGTTATGCAAGCAGAGGGTATAAACAATCCGCTACAAGCCGTAGATGGCCTATTTAAAACAGTAGGTGCGCTTCGTATGGGTAGCCAAGCAGACAAAGCTAATACAATAGCGCGTCTAGTGAATGTATATGGTGTAGACATAACTGCTCTTGATAATGCGCTTGTAGGAAATACTCAAGCTAACGATATTGATCCTGTTGAAGCGATGATAGATAAACGTATGGGACCAGTTAATGAGCTACTAAATCAATTTAATGAAAGTAGAGAAAATGCGGGCCACCAAGAACAAGCTCGTATAGATCAAGATATAGGGCAGTTCTCTCAGACAGCCGAGTTCTTTGAAGACGTGCGTAATGATATGGCTGATTTTATGGATGTGGCGGCTAAAAATAATGTACCGCTGACATTAAAGCAAGCATACGATAAAGCGTGTGCTATGAACCCTGAAATAGCTTCTTTAGTGTCCAGACGCACCTCAGATAAAACTCTTTTAAGCAATAGTAAAACTATGGCTAGAAAAACAAATGCCGCATCTTCTATACGAAGTAGACCATCTGGTGGCATGACTAATGCTAGTAATGACTCCTCTATACGAGGAGCGCTATTAAATGCTTTTGAGGAACACGCTTGACAAAATAGGGCCGTTGCGTTTACACTAAACATAACGGCCCGTAAAGCCCCGGCGCTCGAGCAGGTTTTGAGATGGTTGTAGGCAGTTCCTCCGCCCCCGGCGTTTAGCAGGGCAGGGCATAAATTTCCGAACAAACATTTTTTTTTAAACCTTAACTTGGAGCAAAAACATGAGTTTTGCAAACACGTCTGTTACAGACATTCTTGCTACCACTATTGAAAATCGTAGCAAAGACGTTGCGGATAACGTAACAAATAACAACGCCCTTCTTTTAAGACTTAGTGAAAAAGGAAATATTAAAGAATTTTCTGGCGGAAACAAAATCTTCGAAGAACTTTCATTCGCTGAAAACGGAAATGCAGGATGGTATTCAGGATATGACCTTTTACCTACAAATGCCTCTGACGTAATAAGCGCCGCAGAATATACCATTAAACAGTGTGCGGTTCCTGTAGTCATTTCTGGCTTAGAACAGTTGCAAAATGCTGGTAAAGAGCAATTCATCGACTTGATGGAAGCTAGATTAGATGTGGCCGAAAGTACCCTTAAAAACCTTATTACTGGTGGATTATATTCCGACGGTACTGGTTCTTCAGGAAAAGAGATTGACGGTCTTGGTGCCGCTCTACCTGTTGACCCTACTGCCGCTTCTTATGGTGGAATTGACGGAAACGTATTTACTTTCTGGCAAAACGCTGTAAGTGACCAAACAGCCGCTAATGGGTTAGACAGCACAAAAATTGATGGTTTCTGGAACCTTTTATATGCTGATTTGGTCCGTGGTGCAGATCGTCCTGATCTTATTATGGCTGATAGCACAGTATGGAACACCTACATGAAATCCTTGCAGTCTCAGCAAAGATTTTCTAACACTCAAATGGGTGATCGTGGGTTCTCTAACGTGAAATATATGGATGCAGACGTAGTTCTTGATGGTGGTATCTACAACGGTACAGTTACCGCAGGTACACCCGCAGGTACAGCGTTCTTCATTAACTCGGACTATATTAAATATCGTCCGCATTCACGTCGTAACATGGTTCCATTGTCTCCAAACAAACGCTACTCCACAAATCAAGATGCTGAAGTGCAAATAATTGCATGGGCTGGTAACTTGACTACACGGGGTCGTATGTTCCAAGGACGCTATGACGCTAACGGCTAATATTACTTTTAATCAGGGGTGCTAGATTACTAGCACCCCAACTTATAAAATAGGAGAAAACCATGATTGGTTTAGATACATCCGCGGTAGATGCTACCGCACAATTCAAACTTGGAACTATTTTTTCGAATATCGGAGCAAATGGCCCAAGCAAAGACTTTAAATATGTTAAGTGGGAAGATGGTGGCGGTGCCGCAGGTGTTGTTGGCGAAGCCGCATATTACCATGCCGCAGGGGGGTATCAAGATAGTCTTGTATCTTCTGACATATCAGAAAGCATTAATCTAGGTGCAGGAATCATCCAGTCTATTTTGACTGATGGTACTTTTGGCTGGATACAAATTTCAGGTCCAGCTACCCTAACAATCGCTCTTACAGCGGGTGCTGACGGAAATGCTTTAACTGCTGTTGGTACTGCTGATGGTTCGCTTGACGTATCAGGCGCAGTTACAGATGCAGTAGTAGCTTTTGCTGATGACATCTCTGCTAAAGAGATCGTTTGTATGTTCCCACGGTAAGACTTGTCTTATTGCTAGTGTTAGTATATATTTAGGGCGGGTCAACGCCCGCCCTAAACATTAACACAGAGGACAAAAATAATGAGCCAATTAGGATACGATGATTTTTACGATAACAACACGCCGCAAGCGCAAGCTGACGCTAACTTATACGTAAAATTTTATTATAAAACACGCAAAAATAAAGCTAGAGATATACTTAACCCCGACCACGCAGATATGCCTGAATACGTAGAGGTTGAATATTACGATATTAAAATACCGGGGGAAAGAGATAGTGTTGCAGGTGCTGTTAACGAAAACATAAAACAACGCTTTCCTAGACATTACGCCGCATTTAAACAGCGTATGGAAGCTCCTGAAGATGGTTTTGCGTTAAAAGATTGGGCCGCTATCACCAGAGCGCAGGTTGAAGAACTAGCGTTTAAAAATATTAAGACTGTTGAACAACTAGCTAGTGTAGCTGATAGTAGTGCCGTAAGTATAAGAGGTCTAACGACACTTAAACAAAAAGCAAAATCGCATATAGAAAGTAAACGAAACAGTAAGTTTGTAGACGCGCTAAACGCACAGCTTGAAGATCGGGATAAAACAATATTAGCGCTAGAAGATCGACTTAGTATAATGGAAAAACGCTTTGCAGAAGGTGATGAGCCAACTAATAAGCGGAGAAAAGTTAAATAAACAAGGCGTTTAAACATGGTCACATATCCAACTACGACTACCACAGCCGATGAAATACTTAACACGGTAGCCGCCGAAGTTGGTCTGGAGGAAGTTTCCGACCCTGTTGGAAGTGCAGACGCTTCATATAAACAACTTGTACGGCTTTTAAATGTTGCCGGGGACGAACTTTCCGTGATGTATAATTGGGAAGTTCTTCGTCGGGAACACACCTTTACTACTGCCGCCGCAGATGTAGGTAATTACGCCCTGCCTACGGATTTTACCCACATTGTAGATAGTACTGTATGGGATAGAACTGAGGACGAGCCTATGTTTGGGCCACTTTCGGCTCAAGAATGGCAAGCCCTTCTAGGCGAAGATACTACTACAATATCTACTCTTGGATGGCGTATAATGGGGGGAGAATTTTATGTATACCCTTATAACCCTGTAGGCTTAATACGAGCGGTATATTTTGAATATGTATCGAATAATTGGATTGTAGCTACTAACGGAACAACGTATAAAAACAAAGTTACCGTTAACTCAGATGTTATTCTCTATAATAGGCTGTTAATATCAAGATATACTAAACTAAAATTTCTTCTCGCCAGAGGGCTAGATGCTAATGCGGCGCAAGATGATTTTAATCAAATGTTTGAACTTCTTTCAGGACAAGATAAAGGCGCACCAGTACTTAATGTAGGTGCGTCAAGTGGGCCGTTTCCTCTTATTAACGCATGGCGTAATATAGGAGATAGTAATTTTGGTAGTTAGAGCCGCATCCGCACGTTCTAGGCATAGCCCTAGACCTCAGACCTCTCAAGCAACAGTTATTCCTGCTCCTACTCTCGGTGTTGACGCAAGAGTATCTCTGGCTTCAGGAGATATGTCAGTATGTCCTTACGCATATAATATTATGCCCGATAAGAGTGGTATGCGAGTTCGGTCAGGGTACAGAGAGTTTGTTGTAGATGTTGAAAGTGGCACAAGTTTTGCCATAGGTACTATTATACCCCTAGAGGGTATAGAAGGTACTGACGATAAATTATTTGCAGTTACAAATGAAGGTATTTGGGACGTTACAACCTATGATACCGCGCCAACATTAAAAGTTGCTTTTACCGCTAATACTACTGCTGATGCGGGCTACGGACAGTTTATTAACTATGTAAACCAAGCTGGCGCACAGTTTATATACTATGCGGATAACTTAAATGGTTTATGGACATACACCGTAAGCAGTAATACATGGGCGCAGACTACTAATATAACAGGACTTAATGAAACAGATATTTGTGGCATTGTAGTACATAAACTTCGGGTGTGGGTCTTTACACGAAATAGTTCAAGTGCCTTTTATTTAGGTGTTAATTCTATAGTAGGTGCCGCTACTGAGTTTGTATTCGGGGGTAAGTTTAAACGAGGCGGATATGTTGCGGGTATATATAACTGGACTTTGGACGGCGGAGCCGGGGTAGATGACTACCTTGTGGTCGCTAGTTCGGCGGGGGACGCATTGACTTATCAAGGTGAAGACCCGAGTGCGTCCTCAACGTGGTCTATTGTTGGCACCTATGACATTGGTGCGGCCCCTGCTAACTATCGTGCAGGTATAGAATATGCTGGGGAACTGTATATCCTGACAGGTTTTGGTCTAGTATCTATGGACGAAATTTTAAGAGGCGCAAACCCTCAAAATCCCGGCACTACTGAGTTAGCCTTTAAGATAGCAAAAGTCATACAGCAAAGTATGATAGAGCTTAGAGATACTAGGGGATGGACCCCTTTGTTCTTCCCCGCAGAAGGTCTTATAATAATTATTAGTCCTGCACAGACAGATGGTACATACATTCAGTATGTTTTAGATATTACAACACGCGGATGGGCGTATTGGAGAGGTTTACCTATAATTTCTGCGGGCGTATGGCAAAATAAACTATATTTCGGCACTAGCGACGATAAAATTATGATTATGGATGTTTTTAGGGATGGTCTTACTATTGATCCCCCTGCTTCTGGTGCTAACGGCGACCCAATAGAATTTTCTATTTTACACTCTGCTAGTGATATGGGGACCCCTGCGGTTATGAAGCGAGGAGCCTTTGTACGCCCTAATTGGCGGGCTGACTACGCTCCCGTTTACGAAAGTAAAGTACTATATGACTATGATCTCGCTGAGTTTTCGGCATTACTATCTCAACCTGTTTCTAGTGTTGGTCTTTGGGATACAGGTGTATGGAATACTGCTACATGGGGTGCGGGTGCCGCTACGCCATGGTCTGTTGCTACTGGAGCTTCGGGTATAGGAAGAACATTAGCTATAGCCATAAGAGGAGCTTCTACAGCCGATACCGTTCTTATTTCAACCGATGTTATATGGAATAGGGGCGGGCTGTTATGATTATAGAGTATAGAAATATACAGTCCGACCAAGATTGGAATTGGCTTGTTAAGCGTACTGATCCTACACTGACTACAGGCACTACAGGCATAATAGCCGAAGATAAAGAGGCTGATGAAATTGTCGCTATGGCCTGTTTTGATAGTTGGACTGATAACAGTGTAACAATTCATTGGGCTATTGATAATGCCATGGTATTGAGGCACGGTTTCATAGAAGAGTGCTTCGACTACGTGTTTAATACCTGTGAGAAAGGCATAATGCTTGCCACAATACCGTCTGATAACCTTAAATCACTTAAATTAAGCACACATATAGGCTTAGACGTGCTATACAAGATAAAGGATGGGTTTAAACGCGGTGTAGACTGTGTAATATTAGAGATACGAAAAGAGAATTGCAAATGGTTAAGGAGCGCAACTAATGGCTAGAATATCTGGACAAAGGGTCCCCGACTATAGTTTACTTCGCGCAAACCGCGCCGTACCCCAAGCACCTATGGCCGTACCCCAAGCACCTATGGCCGTACCCCAAGCACCTATGTTTACGCCTGAAGGACCTATGTTTACGCCTGAAGGACCTATGTTTACGCCTGAAGCACCTATGCCCGCACCCCAAGCACCTATGGTTGCGCCCCAAGCACCTATGCCTTCACTTCAAGCACCTATGGTTGCGCCCCAAGCACCTATGTTTACGCCTGAAGGACCTATGGCTGATGAAATAGCTATGGCTGATGTGACTGAAGTTACCCCGTATACACCCCCCACCAGTGTTTCTGGCGTTATCGCAGAATTAGAAGCTCAGAATAATCCTGTCCCTAGAATTTCACCTCAAGCTGATTTTATTTCAGAATTAGGAGGCGAAACAGGCTCTGCCCCTCAAATTTCGTCCCAAGCTGATTTTATTTCAGAAATAGGAGGCGAAACAGGCTCTGCCCCCCAAGCGCCACCGAGTGGTGGTGTTGATGATTATATACCCCCTGCGCCTCCATATAGTACTCCAACTACGAGTGATGCTGGCATTGATGACTATGTACCTGATTGGCCGACTCCTAATTCCGACGTAGATATTTTTGGTATTAATGATACTGGTGATGATATAGGCGAGGACGTTATAGAAGCTACTACAGTTTATGAACCACCACCTTTTACCCCGCCAACGCCCCCAGTAGCACCAGTCGTAGGCATTCAGCCTGAAATGCCAACGCCTAAAACTGCGGTACAGTTAGCATTAGAGGCAGGGGCTAATAGACCTAAAGCGCCCGTACAAAATTATATGCCAACAGCACCAGCTAACTCTGGATGGACTCCCGGTGGTTGGGGCCAAATAACAACAAATAGCCCCGGATCAAACTCCGGCGGTTCGCAATAGGAGAGAATAATGGGAAAATCAGCACCCCCTACCCCTGACTATCGAGGCGCGGCACAAGAAACTGCCGCCGCTAGTAAAGAAGTCACAAATATGCAGACCTATGCTAATCGTCCAGATCAAGTAAACCCTTGGGGGTCTACTACTTGGACAAATGAGCAAGTCCGCGACCCCGCTACTGGTCAAATGATGACTAAGTGGAACCAAAATCAAGAACTAGCCCCTGATAGCAAAGCCGCTTTAGATAGTCAACTTGCTCTTACTAGAGGTAAGAGTGATCTAGCGGGCGGTATGATGGGGCGTGTAGCTGATGAGTTTGGGTCACAGATGGATTGGGACCAATTCGGTGATTTAAACCGTGGCGTTCAGGCAGAAGCTATTGATATGGGGGACTTACCTGCGGGTGCGTCAGATTTAGACTATAGTGGTGCGTCAGCAGTAGGCGATAGCCAAGCACAACGCGACAGAGCCGAGCAAGCTATTTTTGATAGGTCTTCATCCCGTTTAAACGATAGGTTTGGCGGACAGCAACAGGCTATGGAGATAAAACTAGCTAATCAAGGTCTTCGTCCCGGCGATCAAGCCTATGATGCAGAGATGAAAAATCTCGGCCAAGAGCGTAATGACGCATACTCTAGTGCGATGAATGATGCTATTACTGGCGGCGGCGCAGAGGCTTCTCGTACATTCGGCATGGATATGAGCCGTAGAGGTATGATGACAGGTGAAACAGGCGCACAAGCGGATTTTGCAAATCGCGCACGAAGCCAAGCTCTTGGTGAGCAGGTCAGTTTAAAAGATCGTGGTTTTGACCAAGGTATGCAACAGGTTAACTATGCTAACTCTCTTAGAGATCAAGCAATCAAAGAGGAAATGAACAAGCGCGGTACTAGCCTAAATGAAATGAACGCACTATTAACAGGACAGCAGGTTAATGCTCCGCAAATGCAGAACTTTAATACCGCAGGTAGAGCGCAAGGCGCGGACTATAGCGGGGCTATGCGTGATACATATGATGCAGATTTAAACAGAACAAACGCTAGTAATATGGCTATGCAAGGCATGATGTCGGGCGGTATTGGTTTAGCTACGGGCGGATTACCATTTTTTTAAAAGGAGAATATGATGGCAGAAAACGCGGCGAGTATACTAGCACAGCCTGAAATAAAGGATATGCTTAGTAATATGGCCCCTCATGAGAGGGATAGATGGTTACAAGACCTATCCCGAGACTATCCCGGTGAAACGGCCATAATTAATGAACAGTTAGGCTATTCCGATGAGTTACGACGTACTGCTGATGCCGAAGGGCGTGAGACTGGGGGTGTGTATGTAGCGGCTAATCCTTTAGAACATTTAAATACGGGGTTGCGCCGTATGAAGGGTGAAAAGGAACGCAAGGAAGCCAGAGCCGGAGCGAAAGACTTATCAGGTAAAAAATCAAGTGCGCTAGAACGGCTTATGCGGGGTGTTAGCGGTGCGGACGGTATAGCAGAAGACGAGCGTCTGAACGCGCTACCGTCACCGCAATCTAAACCTATATTAGAGAGTAATCTCGCGCGCATAGCGGAAGAGGATATGGGTCCGACTAACACAGGGGTTACAGGGAACTTAATAACCGACAACGCGCTCGTCAAAAAACAAAAAATGGCGGCAGATGTCCTACGGGGTGGCAACTTAGTTGGCCCAATAACAGAAGATACGGCGTATAAACAGCGCAGAGAAGAAAGCGATACATTCGGGCCTCTCATACCATTCGAGGACAAAAATAGCTTTTATGGCGACGCACTTAGGAAAAAACGTAGGCAGGGGCCGTAACAAGGAATTTAAAATGGAATATATGCAAGACGATATAACGGCTATGATGGGTGGGGTAAAAACTCCCGAAGAAGAACGTATGGCTCAAGCACTTAGAGCGCGTCAGCAAACAGGTGATACGTTAGCTTTGTCTACTATAGGGCAAGCCTCTAATCTGGGTCAACAGATTGGACAGCGTACGAGCGAAGCCGCAGGGCGGACGGGGCAGTATAAACAGGCGGGGCTAGAACGCGATAGCAGAGCTAGTGAAAGCGCCCTAACTCGCGAGCATATCTCAAGTGAGCAAGAGCTAGGTAGAGCGGGCGATATGCTGAAACAAAATAACAGCCAATTATGGAACAGTGGCGAAGCGGATAAAACTAGAATACAACAAGCTATGATGTTGGACAAGAAAGTTGAGGCGGCTCGAATTGCGGTTGAACGAGCGCACATATTGAGCGAGGAGGCCAAAAGATTAGAAGAAGCGGGTAAGTATGGTCATGCTAGAGCTATGATGTTACTAGCGCAAGAATTTACCGAAATACAAAACGAAATAGACCGCGATATTAATCAACCCGGGATAGATATTAGTAACATTATGGGCAGAAAAAAAGCCCGCGGCGAACTTGCTGACGACCCGAATAAGAGTGTATGGCAACTCCTCTTTGATAGCGACGACGAAGATACAGTAGAGCCGAGCTTTTGGAAAAGGTGAATAATATGCAAAATATAGATGAACGAAGGTTGCTACAGCAAGCAATGGCTTTAGAAAATAACCAACCTAGCGGGGGCGGTCTTGTGCAAGCTAATCCACCTCCACCTCCACCTCCGTCTGAGCTTCCTCCTATGGAAAATCAGGTCGGTGTCAAACCTTCTGCGTCCGACCGCACACTCTATGTAGGCGCTCACCGCAGTATGACTATGCTTGACGATCTTATGGATACAGCCGATGGTTTTTCTAAAACTCAAAGTCGGATGTCCGATCAACCATTAAAAATAGCGACTTTTGATCTGTTACCGCCAGATTTTGCGCGTATTGCCAGAGAAGATTGGGGCTATACCGACCCTAAAGTTCGTAATTTTATGTCTAGAGGTGCTAAACTAGAAAGTGATTTTAGTAAACTCATGGCCGGGCTTAATTTAACACAGTTTGAGATTATAGATAGGCAGAAATGGTCGCCTTTTGCTAACGGCATTAGCCACGACGCTCGTAAAGAGCGTATGGTAGACCTTAAAAAAATCTTAGAGGAGCAGACTAACATTTTTGATGCCGTGTACGGCGGAAAATGGGGTGCGGCAGTAGCCAGAGGTAAAGATAAAACTCAAGGCAACGCAAACAGAACTATTTTAGCGGGGCTTACTGACGACGGGCTTGCCCAAGAAGCTGAAGATATATTAGCAGAATTAAGAGGCGCATAACAATGGATGAAAGCCGCAGAAAAGAGTTAGAGTTACGTCTAGCCCGATTACAAGAGGAAAGAGAACGTAGGGTTTCTGCGCCTGACGAACCTTCGCCTGTCGACGCGGCCCTTGAAGTTGAAGCTGACGAAGATAGTTGGATGGAGGATTTTGGCGAAGGTATCGCGGCATCTGTTTTGAAAACTGGTTATGGGGTATTAGATTTAGTAGGCGGGGTAGGTGAAGGTGAATATCAACTAGACCCTAAACGCCTTTATAATCTCCAAGAAGACGCTAAAGATAGCTGGGGCGGGACTGCTGGGAATATAGTAGGTGAAGTAGGGCAGTTTGTTACAGGGGGCGGTTTGCTTGCTAAAGGTGGTTTGAAATTAGCTAAAAAGGCTAAAGCCGCAGGGGGCGAAAGTACTAAACGCAAGGCGCTTAAAAAAACCGCAAGGGCTATTAGTACCCCCGGCATAGTGCGAGAAATGGGTATTGCAGGTGGGTTAGGCGGATTACAATATGCAAATGAAAACGAAAGTCGGGGCGGCAACGCATTAGTCAACGCGGGGTTGGTTGGTGTTGGTGGTTTAGCGGCAAAAGGGATAGGTAAAGCTATTAGGGGCGCAAACCGCTCTCCTGCCGCGCAAGAATTGCTCGAGGCGGGTGTGTATATACCTCCGGGGAAAGCGGCTGAAGGAGCTTTTTTAAGAGGAATGCATAGTTTGATGAGGGCCTTCCCTACAACGGCAAAAGCACACGCAACATCTGAAGCTCGAAGCTTACGTGAGTACGGAGATTATATAGCAAATATTTTGGGTAAGGATTTAGGTCTAAAAGAAAATGTAGGGCGTGCAGGGGCTAAATACTGGGACGACACTGCTGAAGTATTAAGCGACGCAGTTAAAAAGGGCTATGCTGACGCATGGAAATTAGCTCCTATCCTGTCCAAAAAAGTAGCCACTAAAATGACAGGAATAATTGACAAGGCCAAGGTTGAAGGTGTGGGGGCTAATAAGTTAAACATAATAGCTAACCGAATCAAAACAATACGCGAAAATAGTGCTTCCGGGTCTGTGGACCCCGATAGGCTTCGTAAGTTAGATAAACTCATAAAAAAGACAAAAAGTTTTAACGACGCAGACGGTATAAATGTATATCTTGACGATTTATATGACGCAATGCGCCTAGATATGTCTACTACGGCACTAACAGCACTTAAAAAAATGGATGATGTGTATCCTGCGTTTAAAACTTTTAAAGATGTAGTTTCTAAATCTACAAAAACTCCAGAAGAGGTTTTAACGCCACACGCTATAAAAAATAGTTCGTATATTATGGGTAACAAAGGCGGCGGTAGTTTTTTAGGTACTGCTCCATTTCTAAAAGAAGGGCGTTTAGGCTCTGAAACCATAGGTTTAAAAATGAGTAGTATGATTTTAGACCAAATGAAAGCCGTAATGATGAATATCCCTACATGGCAGGGAGGCTACGAAGCTATGGGGCGGGCAGTTATGGGGGATACCTTTGTGCAAAAAGCGTTGCAAAGAAATGACGTAGGAAAAATAATGTCTGCGGTAGGGGATGCCGTAAGAAAGACTGTAAATAAATCAGCGGAAGCGCAAAACATTCGGGGGCTGGCGAACCGCCCCAGTATTCAACAAGCTGTTAGACCCACTATTAATAGACTAGAGGAAATGGCTAAGAAATTACGGACAAACCGCAATAATATAGGGCTAGGCTCCGTGTTTGCGGGCATGGAACAATAAGGAGTTTAAACGATGTCAAGAAATGCTAGTGGTACATACACCCTCCCTTCAGGTAATCCTGTATCGAGTGGTACTGATATTACCGTAACGTGGGGTAATAACACTATGAATGATATAGCTACCGAGCTTACGGATAGCTTATCTCGTAGTGGTAAGGGCGGTATGCTCGCACCCATGCTGTTTAATGACGGTACAGAGTCAGTCCCCGGTATTGCTTGGGTATCTGATGCTAACTCTGGTTTCTACCGCATTGGGGCTGACAATTTAGCAATGTCTCTAGGTGGTACTAAAGTAATTGATTACGCAGACGGTTCTTTTTCCTTTATTGACAACGCCGCTAGTGCATCCGTAGGTCCAATTTTTTCTATTTTCAGAGATAGTGCCTCTCCCGCAGATGCCGACCTTATTGGTGATCTACGCTTTGACGGCGAAGACAGCGCGGGCAATAAAACAACATATGCCTCTATATCAAGTCAGATAGACGATGTAACCAACGGCACCGAAGATGGTACATTACTTGTTAAGAGTATGACCGCAGGGACGCTTACTACTCAGCTTGACGTAAGTAGCGCATTGGTAAACATAACACCTCCTACAACGATAGCAGGGCTAACGACCATAGCATCTCTAAAAGGTACTGGTGCTGTAACAATCACTGACATTCTTGACGAAGATAACATGGCTTCTGATAGTGCTACTAAACTTGCCACTCAGCAGTCTATTAAGGCTTACGTTGATAGCCAAGTAGATACCGCAGACACGTTGGCAGAGGTTCTCGCCATTGGTAATACCACAGGCGGTACTGATGTCTCTGTATCTACAGATGATAAGGTTCAGTTTCGTGATGCACAAATATATATTAATTCTAGTGTAAATGGGCAATTAGATATTGTTGCCGATACTGAAATACAGATTGCAACGACTACTGTTGATTTGAATGGTAATCTTGATGTTTCTGGGACAGCTTTGGT
>TARA_R110000824_G_scaffold144104_1_pt1 | contig 18871 bp, 3 predicted proteins | sample TARA_R110000824 | Tara Oceans TARA_R110000824 (sample SAMEA4397747) | marine metagenome | biome: Polar Biome; feature: [MES] marine water layer (ENVO:01000295) within the mesopelagic zone...; material: water (ENVO:00002006), including particulate matter (ENVO:01000060) such as......
CATAACCTGAAGGTCGCAGGTTCAAATCCTGCCCCCGCAACCAACAAATTCAACGCCTTAGTGGGTAACCGCTAAGGCGTTTTTTGTCGTGGGTAAGTTAGAGTTTGAGCGTCTGTGACAGCCAGATTTCGTAGTCGCGATCACCGATCTGCGGTGTGTCGGACATTTGAGCATCCAAGTCCACGCCGGTACGTCCCAGGTCGCGGGCGTCCTTGGGTGACATGCCGAACCGGGCCTTGAAGGCGCGCGAGAAATGAGCCTCGCTGGCGAAACCCCAGTTGAAGGCAATGTCATAAACATATTTTTGATGGTGGCGGAGCGAAACCAGGTCCGCGGCCGCGCGACGCAGGCGGCGGTCCTGGATATAGGCCCGGACTCCGCCGTAAGGGGCGAACAGGCGGTAAAGCCCGGCCCGGGACAGTCCGACGGCGCTGCACAAAGTTGAAACCGACAGGTCGGGCGACGCCAGATTTCGCTCAATCTCCGACTTGGCTCGATGCAGAAGACTGGCGGCGGCGGCGGCGGCGGCGTTTTCCACATCGTCCGCGGAGCCGTTCAGGGCGCTGGCCATCAGCGCCAGCGTCGGTTCGACCGACAGGGCAGCACTTTCCTCGGTCAGGCCGTCGGACATGGAAAACAGCATTTTCAGATGATTGACGGCCATGGCGGTCAAGGGATCGGCACCCTTGAGGACGCGGCCTTCCTGGCTGTCCGGTCGGCGCAGGTAAGGTGCGAGGAGCGGTCGCGGCACGACCAAGGTCAGATGCGAGAAATCGGACGTTTCCGCCACGTGACGTTTCGCCAGGTCGATGATCAGCAGGTCGCCGACGTCGGCCTCGGAATGGTGTCGCCCACGGCGCACTTCCTGACCGCCCTTGAGGTGGGTCTGAATCAGAAAATGATCCAATCCGTCCTTGGATGCCCGAAGGGAATCCCGTTCGAACCGCTGTGCCTTGGTTTCACAGCGGCTGAACATGATCTGATCGTTCAGGAGAAAACTGGTCAGCGAGGCATCAAAGCCGTCCGCCGCAGCGCGGACCGGTGGCGTGACGTCGAATAGGGCTGAAATGCTTTCCCGCCAGATATCGAACCGTTGATCGGTTGGCAGGCGGGTGGTCGAAAATTGGGATTTGCTGATTGCGTTCATGGCCGATACCGCCGATGGGACTTGTTCATCCCGATAGGGGACTGGTCCACTGTCATCGCATGAACACCCAATTGGGGGGGCGGCCCGCGCACTGCATGGTTGAAAAGGTATCCTCCGCCTGGGAAGGGATCAAGAATTTTGAGACGCTCAGTCAAACATGCGTGAGGGAAAACAAATATGCTTTGCCCTGATCGGCCTGGAACATGCCGTCTTCGGGTCGTGAATCGCGTCCGCGCGGTTTCTGAAAAAAGATTTCCAACAAGGGGGTAGAACGGCATGAGGTTTATCGCAGCGACCATGATGGCATTGGCCGTATCAGCTTGGGCGACCGATCCGGCCTGGGCCGATGATGACGAGGGACGCTACCGCATCGTCAACATCAAGCGCGATATCGACGCGGACAAAGGGCCGCGCACGGTCAACGGCACGATGATGATCGACAGCAAAACGGGCCGCAGTTGGGTCCTGGACGAAGAACGGGGGCGTTGGGTGCCCGTCGGGTTCCGTGCGGCGAAGTTGGGCAACGACGTCACTGTCCTTCCCGGCAGCGCGAAGTAAGTCGGCATCCAGTGCGGAGCGTATCCAAAATGAATAAGTACACACTGGTTGCGGCCATGGTCGGCGTGTCCATGCTGGGCGGTTGCATGCAGATGTCCGGGGATGAACCGCGGCTTACCACGGGGATTGGTGGCGCGGAATTGGCAGAGACCAAGCCGAAGACGCACCTGAAGCTGACCGATAACGATTACCAAAAGCCCTTGTGGAAAGCTCTGGATGCGGTCCGTCGAGGGGCGCTTCCGGAAGCCAACTTCATCCTCAATCAGGCGCTCAACCTGGCGCCGACCGACTCGGACCTGCATTTCCTCAATGCCTATGTCTACGAACTGCGCAGCCGCAGCGAAGGGGCACGGGTAAGCGAATTAGCCCAATCCGGTTATATTGCCGCGTTGAACAACGATCTGCGCCACTGGCCGTCGGCCTATCGGTTGGGCCTGTGGCACATGCGTCGCGGCGAGCACCACGAGGCCCTGCGCTGGCTGGGCGAGGCGGCGTTGATCAAGGATGACTCGCCGGAAATCTTCGAGGCCCTGGCCGAAGCCAGTTACCTGGATTTCGATGCCGCCGCCGCCGAGGCATTCCTGAACCGGGCCGCCGAACTGACCGGCGAGACGGTTGAAAACGTGCGCGCCCGCGCCGTGGTCAATGCTGCCCTGAACGACCGCGAAGATGCCGACAAGTTCGTCGAGAAATACAGAGACCTTGTCTCCGATCAGGAGGCCCGGCACCTGAACATGCGGGTGCAGCAGTGGCATGGGTTCCACGACAATGCCCTGAAGAATGCCGCCATACGCGGCGGCGGCCACATCCAGCAGGCCCAATTCTTCGGTGGCAAGACGCCCGCCGGGGTGCCGTCCAGCAAATCCCCGGGCAGCGCGTCGGGTGCGGCCAAGGGACAACAGGGAGCGGCCGAGAGCGCGGAAAAGCCTGAAGAATTGAAGAAACTGCCGGGCATGCTGGTCGTCGATGCGATCATCATCCGCCAGGCCTCGTCCCTGTCCGAACGGCGCGGCGTCAATCTGATCTCCCAACTTCAGGCGAGTTTCAGCGGCGACGTTTTCCAGTTCGCCCAGGACAGCGGAACCTCGGGCAGCACCGCGACCAAGCGGATCCAAAAGGCGTTCAAGATCGCCTTGGGCACCAATTCCTCAAGCTCCATCGATTACAGCCTGAACATCGCCAACAACACGGACAACCGCACTGAGGTTCTGGCCCGGCCGTCGATCACCGTGCTGGAAGGGGAGACGGGCAGCTTTTTCCTGGGGCAGGAAGTTACCTATTCCGTGGATGGAGACGGCGCCGATTCTTTCGACAAGGAGGTCGGGATTTCCTTCGAGGTGACGCCGGAAATTCTCGACGGCGGCAGGGTGCGGCTGGAAACCAAGGCCGAGTTCGATTCCTTCACTACATCGACGTCCAGCGTCACCTTCAACCGCGTCATCCCGACCCTGAAGAACCGCCTGAGCAGCACGGCCATCCTGTCCATCGGCCAGACCCTGGTTTTGGGGGGCGGCACGGAAGAGGAAAAATCGAAGTCGTCGGACGACGTGCCGGTTCTGGGCCGCGTGCCGCTGTTGCAGTATTTCTTCAGCTCGAAGACATCGACCACGGAAGACACCTCGCTGATCTTCCTGGTCACGCCGCGTCTGGCCGAAAGCCTGGACGATCGGGAAAACGTGGACGCCGCGGCCGGGGAACAAGGGGTGAAGACGGACGGCAATATCATGCGCCAGTTACGTCAAAGGTTCCGCAACTGGTTCGACCCGACGAGCAACCTGACCAAGGCACTGGTCGGCCTGTCCTATTCCGACCTTTACCGCGAATTTCGGGCGGGCGACCTCAAGTTCTCAGATGACGACAAGGATGGTGATTTCGATCGCCTGTTGGACAACGACGGGAACGGGTTCCTCAACACGTATGAGGACGGGTTTTTCCCGGAACTGCTCCGGTACTTCTATTTCAACTGAGTGGTCGATTTAAGGATTGCGGCATGCTTAATCACGCCGCGCGCAGGGACGGATTGGTCCGGCCTCGAACACGCGCTTTGACCACCGTGGCGGCATTGGGCGCGGCTGGGGTCCTGGCGGTTTTTCCGACCGATCTGTCCCAGGCGCAAACCCCGGTTCCCGGCGCGCCTGCCCTTGCCGCACCCAGCGTCACGGCGCCCACCGTCGAGGCACCCAAGGTGACGGCGCCGGATGCCGGGACGCCGTCGTCGGCGGAATCCGAGCTGCAGAAGGAAATCACCAAGGCGTTCAAGAAGTCCGGCCTGTTCAAGGGACTGGACCTGGATCGCCTGGGTCAGGACGGCAAGGCGCGGACCCTTAAATTGTCCGGCAACAAGGGCGAGCTCGAATTCTTCCATTTGCCTGAAGGGGCGAAAGACGACGATACGGCGCCGTCTACGACCGCACCGGATGGGCAGACGACCCCGCAAACCCAGCCCGCCGTCCCCGGCGCCCCAACCCCGGCGCCGGTGGACAAGGTGGAAAGCCGCCCCTTGGACGCCCCCGCACCGCTGTCCCCCGCCGCTTCGGCCGCATCCGCGCCGGGGCAGGACGATGACACGGTCAAGGGGAGTTATCATTTCCTGCACAAGCGAGAGAGCCTGCCCCTTCGCCTGTTCGCCGAAGCGGCCGGCCGGACTGGCGCCGTCGATCTGGTGCTCAAGGATGCCGTGCTGATCTACAGTTCGGAAGCCCGCGAGACCCGCCTGTCCAAACTAAGCATCCCCCCCGCGACAACCCGCTATCTGAAGAAGTTCATCACCGCCAAGCGCCGCGCCATGGACCTGCCTGCGGGCGGGCTGATCTTTGCCCGGCTGGTCATCCGTGAAAATTCGTTCCTGGACAATCTGGATAAGGCCCTGGACTTCAAGGAGAAGGAAGTCCTCGTTCAGGGGCGTCTAAGCTATCGCATGTTCCGCCGCCTGGTCGGGCTCGGCGTGACGAAAGCAAGGCCGGACGTCACGGATGACGATATAAAGCTGACGTTCAACCTGGAAGGATTCCGGCCGCCGAAGATCGGACGTTACGTCGACGCCGCTGATCTGGCGTTGACGATCGCACCGGACAAGGATGGGCGGTTGGACATGACGGGAACGGCGGCGGCCCGGTTCGGGTTTGGCGCGCGTAAGGTCAAAGCCGCCGGGACGCTCGATTTCGACGCCGTGTCCGGCGATGGCGAGCCCGTATTCCGGATGACCGCCAAGGCGGGCCCGCGCGACATGCGCAACATCAAGGTCGATGGCGCCCAGGCCAAGGAGATCGATTTCCTGTTCTCGCTGGACGATGCCTATGTGCCCAAGCTGCGGGCCGAAGGTTACGGCGAGCGCTCGGGCGAGCGCATCCCCATCGCCGGTGAATTGGACGAGGAAGACGGCAAAAATCTATTTAAGCTGGACGGCAACACCCTGGAAGCCGTCGCCGGCCTGGACATTCCCGGGTTCGATGAGATCAAGCTTGGCAGTGTGCCGAAGCTGACCACGGGCCGCGCCGTGTCGGTCGATACGATCATCCGCAGCCAGCCGGCGAAATTGGTGATCGGGCCCATCACCAACAATGACGCCGCCTATGTGGCCTTGTCCGTCGATGGCGGCGGCATCGAGATGTTGGTGCCAAAGAATGTCCTGGGTGATCTGGGTAACGTCGAAACGGGACGCGCCGTATTCCTTTACGTGCCCAAGGGACGGGGGCCGCCCAAACTGTCGGACCTGCCGAAGCCGTTCCGAACCCTGTTCCAGGAATTCTTCACGGACAAGGATCTGAGCAGCGCCAAGCCGGGGATGAACCTGTTTCAGGCCACTGGCTTTGCCGAAAAGCACCCGTTCTCCACTTTATTGTCGTTGTTCCGCCAAGGGCGGGCCAATGAAGGCGGCATCAAGATTGTCGGCCAGATCGATCCCCTGGTGTTCGACGAACCGGATGAGCCCGCGGCCGAGGCCTGGCGCAGTGGCGATGCGCGCGGGCGATTGAAGCGCATCCTGGCGACCCTGCGCCTGCGGGGTGAGGTGTCGGGGTTGGAGGGGGTCGGCTTGAGCAACCTGTTCCGTCTCGCCGACCGGGCGGAATTCGTCTTCGAGGGCGGTTCGTCGGGCAAGGTGTCGGCGGGGTTGGATTTCGGCGGCACGTTGACGCTACCGGGGGCCAAGGCGCCGCGCCGCTTCGAATTCGCCGCCGCGGCCCGGTCCGACGGCGCATTCCGCTGGCAGGGTGACGAGGTCGATGCCCAAGGCGAGGATATCCGGGGCGGCCAGAGGGTCACCCTGACAGGGGCCATCCGCAACAAGCGTCCGGTTGACCTGAGTCTGGCACTGGCCGGCGGATTTCGGTTGGGGGATCTGTCGCACCTCCAGGTGCCAGGCCTGGCGGATTTGGAAATTCAGAACGTCTATCTGAGCCGTAGGGTCATTTCCGGCAGCTTGGGCCGGGGCAATGCCCGGTCGACCATCACCATCGTCGATAAGCCGGATGCCCGTCTGGCCGTGATCGACGTCAGCCGCGGGGTGCGCCCGGCGGCCTATCTACCGGGGTTGAACCGCACGCCCCTGGCCGGTCTGGAATTACCGGAAACGGCGGTCCTTATTGCCGAGCCCGGCACTGGCGCGGAGGCGATCGACGGCCTTCCGGACGCCATGGCGCAGTCCTTGAAGAAAACGCTGGAAGGCGGCGGCATCGTTTTCAAGCCGGGGATTTCGTTCCTCAGCCGCCTGTCGTTCGACGGCGATGATCCCTTGGCGCGATTGGCCAGGCGTCTAGGCGTGCCGAAAACGGAGACGGCCTTCCTGTCAGGCGATATTCCCGCCGCCGTGGTCAAGGCGATTGCCGGGGGGCGTGCGCCCCAGGTCCTGGCCGGATTGTCCTTGAAGGCGCAGTTGCCGCGATTGACCCTGCCGGGGCTGGAAAATCTGTTCAAGCTGTCCGACGTGACGGAACTGGCGCTGACCAGCGACGCCGCCGGGGCGATGGAACTGGCCCTGAAATCCGGGGGCACTTTTACCATTCCCATCGTCGGGCGTGATGAGCAGGTCAAGGTCGATGCGCGCATTACCGGGCAGGGCGCCCAGCGCATGGCCACGGTCGATATCGAGGCCGCCGCCAAGCTGCGCCTGAAGGCCGAAGCCCCGCTTGATTTCAAGAACCTCGCCAAGGCCAAGGATTTTACCGTTTCCATCGATAATGGCCTGACCCTGTCGGACCTTCTGGGCACGGAGGTGCCCGGCATCGGCAGCTTGCGCCTGGCCGAAGCGAAATTGTCTTTAGGCCATGTCCAAGGAACCCTGGCGCTAGGGGACACAAAATTCACGGTCAACCTGGCGGCCCTCGATGGCGGTGGCGGCGGTGGAAATCCGCTGGCCCGGCTGATGACGATGGAGGTCTCGGACCTGCCCGGCCTGTCGGTCATTCCCGGCCTGGGGGCGACGCCGCTGGCGGATGTGCGCCTGGGGGATCTCGTGTTCGCCTATCTGCCGACCTTGGGTGGGGGCAATGGGGACGGCCTGTCGTTGGGCAACCTACCAGACCCGATCAAGCATCTGGCGGGCAAATTGTCAGGGCCTTCGGGCGGCGGAGGCAAACTCCTGCCCGGCCTGAACCTGGTGTCGGCCGTTGATCCGGCCAAGTTGGGCAAGCTGTCCGACTTGTTGACCAAACTGGGCGCCGGCGGTGGCGGCAAACCGTTCAAGCTGAAGGCGGTCATGCCGGGCGAGGCGCTTGCCTTTATCCGCGACAAACTGCCCAAGGGGAAAAGCAGTGGTTCCGGCGGTGCGGCGGCCAAGGCCAAGAAATTGGCCGGGACGGTGGTCGCCAAGATCATCCAGAAAACGGACCTCACCATTCCGGTTCCGGCGATCAAGCTGCCGGGGGTCGGTGACTATCTGTCGTCACGGGCGGCCCAGATCAAGCTGACGGGCGGCGAGGGCGCGAACGGCGCGGCCCTTACCACGGCGATCACCGGCGCCTTCGATTTCGTCCTGCCGGGCACGCCCACGTCGGGCAGCCTGGACCACGAAATCAGGATCACCGTGGACGGCAGCCGCAATCTGGCGGCGGCGGTCAACGGCATCGGGCGGCTCAACAACGTGGCGGGGCAGTTGACCCTTGCCGGAGCGCTGGCCACGGCCGGGGGACGCAAGGCGGATCTGGCGCTCGCCCTCGACGGCGAGGGCTTGACCCTGGCCAATGTCATGGGCCTGAACGTGCCGGGCCTGTCGGATGTGGCGCTGACCAAGGCCGCCGTCCGCGCCGGGCTGGTCAGCGGTGAGATCATGGTCAAGGGCGCGACGTTCCAGGCCACGGCCTTTGATTTCGCGCGCGATAAAAAGCCGGCCCTGGCCGTGGTGGCGGCGAACCTGGATATAGCCCAGGTCCTGCCCGCCGTGGCCGGCACGGCCCTGGACGCGGCGACGCTTGAGCGCACGACCTTCCTGTACCTGCCCTCGGGCCGCAAGGAGACCTTGTCCGAAACCGGGTTCCCGGCGGAACTCGTCGGGCGTTTCGACCTGGCCAAGGTCGGCGACGGCTTCAATGCCGAATTGATGGCGCAGCCGAAACAAGGGGGCCAATTGGCCGACCTGCTGGGCGGTCTGGGCATCCGCCTGACGGACCCGCTCGAGATCGAAGGCCGGTTCAGCGCCAATCCCTTCACGGCGACGGCGAAGGACCTGATCGCCGCGATTGATCTGACGGCGACCCTGCCGACCCTGAATTTCAACAAGATCGGCCCCGTGGCCATCAATTTCCCGTCGCGCCCGGTTTTGGCGCTGAAGGGCAGCGACGCGGGATTGACCACGCGCGTCGATACCTCGATCCGATTTACCCTGCCGGGGCCGGGGCGCGTCTATGAAGGCGAGGGATCCTTCATGACCGAGCCGATGGAGGGGGGCAAGCGGCTGCTGACCTTCGCGGGCTCAGCCCTCGATCCGGGCGGACGGAAGGCGCTTATCGAGGCCTCGCTTCCCTTGCCCGGATCGCCGCGCGATTTCAGACTGAAGTTCTCGGGCGAACAGACCCTGTCCAGCCTGCTCGGCGTGGACATCCCGGTGATCGGCGACTTGAACCTGAAAGAGGTCGAACGGGACACGGATTATCTGATCGCCAAGATCGCCTTGAAGAGTTTCGAGACCACGGTCGGCGCGTTCCGCACGGAAGGGCGCTGGGCGGTGACGTTCTCCGCCGCCGGGCTGAAGCCGTCCGAATTCATCCCCGGCCTGGAATCGTCGCCCATCGCCGGCCTGACATTGCCGCAGGCTGTGTTCACCTATATCCCCGGAAAATCGAGTGACAACAAATCCCTGCGATTGCCGTTCGACGTGGCGGCCCTGCCGGACAAGGTGAAAACCGCCGTCGGTCCCTTGCTCAGTCCCTTCGGCGGCGGCGGGTCCACGTTCCGCCCCGGCCTTAACCTGAAAAGCTTCCTCAAACCCGGTGATCTGCCGGCCCTGAAGAAATTGTTCGCCTTCACCGGTAGTGGGGGCGGGCAGCCGCTGAAACTATCCGGCGTGTTGCCGGTAGAGGCGCTGAAATCTCTGGTCTCGGGCGGCGGCGGTGGCGGCAACAGCGCCATCAAGAACCGCGCCAAGGAGGCCGTCGCGGGCCTGATCCAGAAGGTCGATCTGGAAACCAAGCTGCCGGCCGTAAACCTGCCGGGTGTCCGCGACGTGGTTTCTTTCAACGATCCCACGTTGCGCATCCAGGGTGTTTCCGACAAGGGGACGGTCGCGCTGGTGACCCGGATTACCGGCGACATGCAGGTCACTCTGCCGGGCGTTTCGCCGCTGGGCCTCGCGGGCAGTCTGCGGCTTGCGGCACGGATGGACGGTGTCGGCCTGGATGTCGAGGGCGGCAGCGACCGCCTGCATTTGACCGGCAGCGTCAATTTGAACAAGGCCGATCCGCGTCTGCAACTGGCGGTGACATCGGACATCACGGTTCAGGACTTGATCGGCGCCTCGGTGCCGGGGATCGGTGATCTGGCCCTGACCGACGCCCGCATCGGTTCGGAAGTCATCTCCGGCACGGTCCAGTTGCGCGGCTCCCAGACGACCCTGGCCGTGTTCGATTTCAAAAAGGATAAGAAACCCTTCGTCGCCCTGGTGCCGGAAGGCGTGGATGCCGCCGACTTCATTCCCGGTGTGCGCGGCACGCCTTTGGACAACGCCAAGCTGATCCGGGGGGCTTTGGTCTACGTGCCCGGCGACAAGGACGCGTATCCTGAAAACGCCGCCTATCCGGACAGTGTCACGGCGGCCCTGAAACTGGTGTCGCGCGGCGGCGCCTTGCCGCCGTCCCAGGGTCTGCGCGCGGGCTTCATCGTCGAACCCAAGGCCGACAGTCCCCTGGCAAAGGCCCTGGCCTTCGTCGGAGTCAAGGAAGACACCCTGGAGGTCGCCGGGGTTCTGCCGTCCGTCGTTCTGGCATCCCGGTCGGGCGGCACCGGCCGCGGGTTGAGCGGTGATGCCCTGAAACAGGCCGTCGCCGCGGTTGATCTGGAGGCCAACCTGCCGGCCATCAATCTGCCCGGCATCGACAAGGTGCTGACCCTTGGCGCGCCGTCGTTCCTGATCAAGGGCACGCCGGTCACCGATATCAAGGGCCAGTCCACGGGCGAGGTCAGGCTGCGCGTCGGCATGGCAGGCGACCTGGTCCTGACCCTTCCGGGGCATGCCCTGGCCTTCGATGGCGGCATCGACATCGAAAAGACCACGGGCGGAAAGGCGTTCCGGCTGGCCGTGCGTTCGACCTCCACGGTCAACTGGGACAAGGCCTTCGGTCTGCCGTTTCTGGGGCTGAACAAACTGGCCCTGAGCGGCGCCATCGAGCGCACGGCGGAAGGTCGGGCGTTGTTGGAGGCGTCGCTTTCGACCATGGCGCGGCTCGACAAGCAGGAATTCGAGGCCGTCAGTTCCCTGACCCTCAAATCCAACGCCGCCCCGGAATTGCGATTCACGATTCCCGGCAAGGTCGATGTCGCCAAACTGCCGCTGGTCGGTGGACTTAAGGGCATCAACGAACTGAGCTTCGCCAATCTGTGGATCGGCACCGGCGGTCTGGGCGGCAAGGTGCGGATCGACAAGCTGGGCATCGGCGGCGAAGGGGCGATCTTCCTGCACGGCGGCAAGCCCATTGCCCTGGTCAAGGCCGATCCGTTCAAGATTACGGACCTGGTCGGCAACTCGGGCCCGGCCAGCAAGTTCAAGCAGGTGTTGGAGGGGGCGGCCCAGATTTCCCTGCCTGAATCGGTCTTTGCCATTTCCATGGCGGATTTGTCGAACGTCCCCGCCGGCGACTTGCCGCCGGGCTTGCTGTCCATGGTTGGGGGGCTGATGCCGAAATCGGGCGGCGACAAACGCACCCTGCCGTTCGGCGCGGGGGTGTCCTTGATCGCGGCCCTGTCGGAAGAAAACCTGCCGTCGGCGATCCGTCAGGTCGCGACCCGCGATATCAATATCTTCAAGGCTGTGGACGGCCCGCTGCTGCTGGCCGGCAGCCTGAAGGGGGTGTTCGACGGCAATCTGGAGGCACGCCTGGACGTGCGCCTGCCCAACTTCAAGCTGCCCGAGGGGCAGCCCTGGCGCCAACTGGTATCCATCGACAACGTCGGCGCCGAGGGCTTCCTGTTCGTGGACGTGCCGAAGTTGCAGATGGGACTTGGCGTCAACGGCAACATCACCCTGGACGTGCCGCGCCTGAGCACGCCCAGCAAGTCCGACAAACTGAAGTTCGGCGGTGATCTCTATACTTCCTTCGACGCCGTGTCCTGGGCCGGCAGTTTCAAGCTTGCGGCCAACATGAAAGGTGATTGGCATCAGCCGTTCGGCATTTCCAAGAACCACACCCTCCGCAACCCGGCGATCCTGATCGGATTTGATTCGGAAGGCAGCGTCGAATTCGGCGTCGGCGCGTCGGCGATCGTGACCGGTTTGGGCCGCAAACAGGACCGCACGGTAACGGCGGATGCGGACTTCCTGGTCAACATCAACTTCTCCACCTCCATCCCCCTGCCGAAAAAACTGGCTGTCGCCTACAAGGCCAAGGGCGAATTGAGCCAGTGGACGTCGCTGGAAATGATGGAGGCGAATTTCAAGGGTGTCCTAGGCGGGCCGATGGCCAATGAGGTTCTCAAGGTTCTGCCCGACAAGACATCCCGCGACGCCGCCAAATACCTGCAGACGGAAATCCTCAAGCGCAGCATTTTCGACATCATCCGCCTGGACGATCTGCCCCTGCCGACCTTCAGCGTCGTCGATCCGGTGATTTTCTTCGCCACGCCGGGGGCAAAAATTCCCGGGCGTGACGATACGCTGGATACCATGGGCGTGCGTGTCAGCGGCGGCGCCTACATGTCCTTGTTCGGCAACAAGAAGCGCCTGGGCGGGGCGGACCTGCGTCTGACCTTGTCGGACGGCCTGATTTTGAAAGGCGATCTTGCCGACATCACCGTGCCGCCGATCCTGAAGGTGCAGAACGCCAAGGTCGACATCGTCGCCAACATCAAGCAACTGCCCCATTTCAAGGTGTCGGGAAACACCAACTTCCTGGGCGCCAAGGAAAACATCGATATCGAGTTTTCCAAGGACCGCATCCATTTCGAACTGGAACGGGATCTGGGCCGCCTGATCAAGACCCGGTTCCTGGCGCAGACGGACAGCGGCGACGTGATGGGCGCACGCGAATTCCTGGTCGAGGCGGATACCAAGACAGAGATCGACAAGCTGATCTCGGACGACGTCTTCCCCCGCATGGGCATTCCCAAGGTGGTGTTCGACGCCATCAAGTCGTCGACACCGATCTTCATCCACGGGGCCAAGTTCCGCGGCAAGCTGGTGGACTTCCTAAAGGGCGGCGAGGTGACGCTGGAGATTGATCACAGCTTCTTCGGCACGCGCATGAAGGAACCGGCCGTGGCCAAGGTCAAGCCGGCCTGGACGTCGAGCAATCCGGTTGAGGTTCTGCCCGCCGCGGCCATCGGCGCCGCCATGGGTAAAAGTTTCTTTGCCTATCTGGTCGATCACCCCTTCCAGTTGGGCAAGATCAACCTGGGGCTGGTGTCGTTGGAAAGCGCCAGCCTGAGCGCGGAACAGCGCGACACGTCGAGCCGCTTCAAGATCACCGGCAAGGTCAACGCCCTGGGGCTGCCGTTCTCGGAAACCACGGCTTATCTCGACAACAAATCGGGGCTGACGCTCGATTCCAAATCGGAAATCAATGTCGGCCTGCCGCTGGGGCCTGTGGGTAATCTTGCACGCAGCGAGACGACACTTCATTACGAGCTCAATCCCGCCGCGGTTAGCCATAAAATCAATCTGAAGATGTCGACAGCGGCGCTTGGTTTCACCGACCATATCCTGTTCGACCTGGATGGTAACCTGACGGAAACCAACGTTGCCTTCCGTTCGACCCATCCTTGTGCTCGGTTCTCGTCCTCCACGAGCATGGGCGCCGGCGATATGCGGAACCTGATGTTGAAGATGAATCAGGACAAGGCTGCACCCTCGGATTTCATCCGCGCGGTGAAGTTTCAGCCGCAGATCAGCCTACCGTCGCCTAAGGATGCCGTGGCATGTGGTGGGCGGGTCCTGGAGTTGGCACATAAGGCCGTCGACGTGGCGGAGCAGGGGCTGCGGGACGTGGCGAACGCGGCCAAAGCGGTGGTCGGCGCCGTCGGGAATTTGGCGGGCGACATCATCAAGGGGTTGAAGTCGTTGGACTGCAAGCTGTTGCGCCTGGGCGATTGCCCCCGGCCGTCTGACTGCCGGGGCAGTGAGCGCTGGAACAACAGTTTGAAGCGATGCTGGATTCCGAACGAGGTCCTGATGCGGCATTATTCCATCGCCAATCGGGACAAGTCCTGGTGCGCCGACATTCGCCATGCCAAGGACAGGGATGGTCAGGAACTCATCCCCTATGGCTGCCACGGCAAATGGAACCAGGCATGGCGATTGCTCAGCGACGGCAGGCTGCAGAATCGCAAGGGCGGCTGCATGGGGGCCGATGGATATACGGAGGGCCGTAAAGTCACCCTGGCGCCGTGCAATTCGTGGCGGGCGCTGAAAATGGAATTCCTGGCCACGGGGCAGATTATCGCCCACCGCAAGAACGGCAGCGGTGGTGCTTGTCTGGCAATTGACAAGGGAAAGATCGTTCTGTGGGGATGCGGGCGCATCGGCGACAAGCATACGGATCTTTGGCTGCCCTTTGACCCGTTCAAGGGACGCGTGGTCAATCCGGCGCTCGATCGGGAGGCCAAGGCCTTGGAAGCCGCCTACAAGGCGCCGATCAGCAATGATCCGCCGGTCCCGTTCATGCGCTATTGGAAGCGCAGCACCAACGAGTATTACCATACCGCGGACCCGGAACAGTTCGGCAACGGCCGCGACGGCTGGGCCTATGACGGCAAGGTCGGGATGATCTTCGCCAAGCGCGCACCCGGCACGGTGCCCCTGTTCCGTTTCTGGCGCACGGCGCGGAAGGGACAGAACCATGTCTACACAACCGAGCCCAACGGATTCCGCGGCGGTCAGCGCGGCTTCAATTTCGATGGGGTGGCGGGATACGTCTACAATCGGGGAATCCCCAACACGGTGCCGTTCTTCCGTTATCACGAAAGCAACAACACCAATTACTTCTACACCGGCGACATCGACCAACTGGGGCGTAATCCAAGTGGACCCTGGCGTTTCGAGGGAACCGCCGGCTACCTGCCCAAGGAAGAGCCACCGCTGACGCCGCCAGTGGAACCGTCGAACCCGGTGCCCCTGGCGTTCGACAAGAACATCCAGGTCTTCCCCAAGCCGGCCGAAGGCACGATGCCGCTGTATTTGTACGGCCGTATCGAGAACCGCCGCCGTCAGGCGCCCGATATCCTGTCCGGTGACTTCAAGGAATACGGCTATGGTTCGCCGGAAATCTATTTCGCGGGCATTGCCGGATACGTCTTCCCCGACAAGCGCCCGGGCACCCTGCCGATCACCCAGCGCCGGTACGGCAAGACGATCGGGCTGGGACATTTTCCGGGACCCGACTACGGCCCGGGCAAGGATGCCAAGATCGTGCGCGTCGATCCCGTGCCTTTGCTGCGCTATTTCAATCCCAAGGCCAACGACCATCTGTACACCGCCGATCCGGCGCAGCTGGGTGACGGCCGTGACGGCTACGTCCGCGACGGCGTCGCCGGGGCCATCTTCCCGGGGCGGGTTAAGGGCACGGTGCCGCTTTACCGTTACTGGAACGGGGCCAAGCAGGACCACATCTTCACCACCGATTTCCAGGAATTGTGGTACGGCAAGGAAGGCTATGAATACGTGGCCATCGAAGGTTACGTCTATGCCAAGGAACAGAAGGGTACGGTGGCGCTGCATCGCTACCGCAACGGCGCGACCAACGATAACCTGCTGACCACGGACTTCGAGGAGTTCGGTGGAAAGAAAGGCGCCAAGGGCTTCAGCTACGTCAAGGTCGAGGGCTGGGTTCCTGCCTTCACGCCGCCGGGGGCCAAGGACCGGGCGGTCAAGTCCGAGCCCGAGATGATGTTGCGTTACCGCCATCCGGGCACCGGCGATCACGTGATCGCCCGCGGGTTCGGCGAAATGGGCGAGGGGGCGGACGGCTATGTCCTGGACAAACCCCTGGGCATGATCTTTACCAAGAAGGCCAAGGACACGGTGCCGCTGTACCGCTATTTCCACGCGGGCAACAACGACACCTATTACACGACGACGTTCGACGGCCTGGCCTGGGGCAAGGCCGGTTGGGCCTATCAGGGGATCGCCGGCTGGGTCTATGACAAGCAGCGGCCGGGCATGGTGGCGCTGCGCCTTTATCATTCGTCGGCCAACCGCGAACACATGCTGGCGCGCGACGGAGACGCCAAGCCCGGGTACACGCCGCAGGCCATCGTCGGCTGGGTGCCGGAATTCCAGGCCCCCGGCGCGGACACGCCGGTGGTGCAATCCACGCCGGTGATCCTAACGCGCTACGTCAACGCCAAGACCCGCGATAACCGCCTGACCGCCGGCGACAAGGAATTCGGCCAGGGGGCGGGCGGCTATGTGCCCGACCGCTACCTGGGACACATCTGGCCGAAGCGGGCCAAGGGCACGGTGCCGCTCTACCGGTATTTCAGCGCGTCCCGGAACGACACCTACGTGGCGACCGATTTTTCGGAACGTTGGTATGGCACCGACGGCTACGTCTATGAAGGCATCCTGGGCTACGTCCAGGCCAAGGAAGCATCGGGGACCGTCGCCCTTCATCGCTATGTCAACGAGGCCACGGGCGACACGCGGGTCACCACCGACTTCGCCGAACTCGACGGCAAGCGCGGTCGCGACGGCTATCGCTATCAGGGGGTCATCGGTTGGGTTAAACCGTTCACCCCGCCGGGTCTGGACCAGCCGGAAAGGGCGTCGGACCCGGTGCCCTTCGTGCGCTACCGCGACGGGAAATCCGGCGCCTACCTGCAGACAGCGGGGGCCGAGACCCATGGCGCCGGCAAGGGCGATCTGATGATCGAACGGGCCCAGGGCCGCATCTTCAAGACCCGCGCACCCGGCACGGTGCCGCTGTATGAATACGGCCGGGGCAAAAGCCATGTGCGCCGCTATACCACCGATTTCCGCGACCTGCTATTCGGGCGCGACGGGTTCGATTATCTGGGCCTGGCCGGTTTCGTCTATCCCGCCGCCAAGTCCGGGACGGTGCCGCTGCATCGTTTCGACACCCGTGCCGACGGCGGCCATGTCCTGGCCGTCGACAAGGGTGAATTCGCCGGCAAGGGCGGCTATGCGGGCGGCGGGGTCGTCGCCCATGTTCCGGCCTATGACGAGACGCCGTCGCCGGCCTTCCGCAACCTTTACGTCGCGACCAACCGGAACTTCAGTTGCCTCAACGCCCAGGCTCAGGCCGGTGGGGGGCTCGACTCACGTCTCTGCGCTGATGATGGCAACATGCGGTTCACCTTCTGGTCCGACGGCACCTTGCGCCACGATCCCAAGGATCTGTGCCTGGGCATCAGCCGCCAAAGCGGCAACGCGGCCGACGTGGGGACCTATACCTGCGATTACTCGCCGGGCCAGCAATGGGATGTCCGGTGGATCGGCAAGAAGCCGTCGCGCCCGGACCCGGCGGCCCGCTTCCAACTGGTTCATCGGCAGAGCGGAAAATGCCTGGGGCTGGCCGACGACAGCGCCCGCGACGAGGTCGAGGCCGTTCTCGCGAAATGCGCCGCCGAGGGTAAGGCCGGCGGGCAATTCTGGACCGCAGGTCAAGAGGTTCCCACCTATGTCCTGCCGGGCATGGACGCGCCGGTGCGGCCGTCGGACCCGCAGTTGCTGGTGCGCTACGTTAACCCCAAAGCCAAGGGAGGAGATCATCGCTTGGTGCTGGGCCTGGATGAATTGGGCCGGGGCAAGGATGGATTCCTGCCCGACGTCGTCATGGGCCGCGTTCATGCGACCCGGGCGGCGTCCGATCTGGTGCCGCTCTACCGCTATGTCGCGACGAAGGACAGCGACCATATGTACACGGCCGATTTCCATGAACTGCGGTTCGCCACGGACGGGTATCGGTTCGACGGGGTGCTGGGTTATGTCCAGTCGGCCAAGGGGCCTGGATTGCTGCCGCTGCACCGCTACTTCAACAAATCCCGCCGCGATCACCTGGTGACCACGGACGGGGAAGAACTGGACGGCGCCAACGGCAAGAACGGGTATCGTTACGAAGGCGTCGCGGCCTATACCCCGGACACGGGCGCGGAAGTCCGCAAAGGATGGGCCAAGGTTTACCTGGCCAACCGGGACGGCATGGTGTGCCTGACCCGAGGTGGCGACGGCGGCCTGTCGTCCCGCCGCTGCGAGGACGAAGGGGACCAACCCCTGGCGTTCTGGACCGACGGCACGCTGCGTGATCTGAGCGGCGGCAAATGCATGACGACCGACCGGGCAGGCACGGCGCCGCCGGAAATGGCGGCCTGCGACAACCGCCTGGCCCAGCGCTGGACACCCGAGTGGCAGGGCGGCAAGGCGCCGGGACAGCCCGACGGGCGCACGGCGATGCGGCTGTCCCATTGGCTGTCCGGGGCGTGCATGACCTTGGCCGACGGATCGGGCCGCGACGGCGTGGCCGCCGTGATGGCGCCCTGCGGCAAGTTCGCCAAGGACGACCGGCGCGGCACCTGGTGGGCTCATGGCGCGGTGCCTGCGTTCTCCGCACCTGGGGCGGACGCGCCGGTGGTCAAGACTGATCCGCTGCCGCTGATCCGTTACGTCAGCGCCAAATCGAAAAGCGGCGATCATCGCCTGACCGTGGGGCCGGATGCCCTGGGGCTGGGACGGGACGGCTACGCCATGGAAACGGCGCAGGGCTATGTCTGGGCCGGACGGGCGGCAGGCACGGCGCCGCTCTACCAGTATCACCACAAGGCCACGGGCGATCATTTCTGGACCCCTGACTTCCGCGAGCTGGGATACGGCGCAGAGGGCTACGCCTATCAGCGCGTCGCCGGGTATCTGCATGCGGACAAGCAGCCGGGAACGGTGGCGCTCCATCGCTACGTCAACAAGGCCCGGGGCGATCACCTGTTGACCGCCGATTTCGACGAATTCGGCGGCAAGGCCGGACGCGCCGGGTATGCTTATGAAGGTGTTGCCGCCTGGGCGCCAACCTATCCGGAAGCCCCGACAGACGGCTACGCGGGCCTGTATCTGGCGACAGCCAAAAATCTGAGCTGCCTGGACGGCGAGGCCAAGGTAGGCACAGCAGTGCGCGCGTCCTTCTGTCACGATCACGACAGGCCCAAGTTCTCGTTCTGGCAGGACGGCACCCTGCGTTTCGACGGCGGGACCAAGGACGGCACCAAGCTTTGCCTGAATGCGGACAAGGCCGGCGTGACCTTGGCGCGCTGCGCCTATACCCGGGCGCAGCAATTCAAGGCGACTTGGCAGGGCACCGCCCCCAAGGCGGCCGATCCGGCTAGGCCCATGCAGATCGTCCATGTCGATTCCGGCAAATGCCTGGGCCTCGCCGCCACCTCGGGTCAGGACGGCGTCGCCGCCGTTCTTTCGTCCTGCAAGGCGCCCGGCGACAATGTCCAGACATGGTCCGCCGGCACCGCCCAGCCCCGCTTCACCCCGCCGGGGCTGGAAATTGCCGAGGCGGCGTCGACGCCGCT
>TARA_R110000824_G_scaffold232395_1_pt1 | contig 18819 bp, 17 predicted proteins | sample TARA_R110000824 | Tara Oceans TARA_R110000824 (sample SAMEA4397747) | marine metagenome | biome: Polar Biome; feature: [MES] marine water layer (ENVO:01000295) within the mesopelagic zone...; material: water (ENVO:00002006), including particulate matter (ENVO:01000060) such...
ACTCTTGTTTTATATACGTAAAGGAATGTAAATTATAATGAAGAATACCAAGGAGATTTAAATGGGTTGGTTTAGTGACGCCTTATTCGGTAAGAAGAAGAGAATGGATAAGAATAAAATCAATGATTATATGAAACCATATACTCAAATGATTGATGAGCAAGAGGATATTGCGCGTCAAATGATGGACCCTAACTCTAGAATGAATCTTCAGCAGCAACAATCAATGCGTTCAAATCAATTTGATGCAATAGGTGCTCAAAATCAAGGTTTAATGGCTGCTGCTAACTCTAGTGGAATGTCTTCAGGTCAAGCAGCTATGCAAAGTAGACAAAATTCGAATACTGGTAGGGCTCAAATGGGTAGTCAATTCCAAGGATTATTAGCCTCTCAAAATCAAAGAGGTTTAGGTATGCTTGGGAATGTTATGCAACAGAGACAAGGTGAAGGTGAAAGACAGTCTAATATGTATATGCAAGAAGTTAATGCTCATAATGCTGCAAGACAACAAAATATGTCTATGGCTACCTCATTAGTTGGTGCTGCGGCTAGTTTTGCAAGTGATAAAAGATTAAAGAATAATATAAAATTGGTTGGCAAATCACCTAAGGGTGTCAACGTATATGAATTTGAATATAAAAATAAAGGCTATGGAATAGGCACATACAGAGGTGTGATGTCTGATGAAGTTCCATTTGCTGCAATGAAAGATGGGTCTGGTTATGAGTTTGTTAACTATAGTCACCCTGATTTAGACGTAGAATTTAAGAGGATTAAATAATGGCAATAGATTATGGAAATTATGTACAATCATATGGTGGAGGGGTAGACCTATCTCCACTTACACAAGGCATCAACCAAGCTTTAGAAAAGAATAAAAAAGCTCAAGCTGGTAAAATATCTAATTTTACAGGTAATTGGTGGGATGGTCATACTAAAAACTTTGAAACTGCAGCATTTGGAGATGTTGATACTTGGATTAAGGGTACTTCAACTATTGATGGAGCTGGAGTTAGAAGTTATACTCCTTTAGACTTAGGAAGAAAAGACCCTATGACTGCTTTATTAGAATTTAAAAAAGAAGCACGGTCTAAACTTTCAACAGGTGCATTTAATGAAATGTTGAACTCTGGTCATTTTGACCCAGCTAACTTTAAAAAACAGTACGAAGAACAAATCAAGTCATTTGTCCCATTAATTGAGAGGAAATTACTAGCTTATAAAGATATCAATCACCTTAGCGATGATAAAATTAAAGAAATGATGAGTGAGAATAAAAGTCTTCAGAGATTCGTTCTAGACTATTCAGATAATCCAGATATAAGAGGTTTCGCGATTCCTGATAGAACTGCGTTACAATGGTATAATGAAAAATTTGGTGAAGGTCCTGAAGGGGCTTTATGGGCTGCAGGTACAGGAGGAGTATTAGGTTTAAATATGTATGGAGGTTATCAACTTGCCAAGACTGCATATGGTAGATATGGTTCTAAAAGTGGTTTAAGTAATGTTGATGTGAAAAACTTAAAGAAGGGAATAATTAAAAATCCTTTAGACCCTACTGGTATTAAGAAGGGTCAATTCGGATATAATCAAATTAGAGCAGATAAAACTAATATAGCTAGGGGATTAACTGAGACTAAAGCTGATGTGACAAGAGCTCAAACTGCTATTAATACAGCTAAAAAAAAGTTTGTACAAAGTGGTGGAACAGCTAAAACCTTTGTTCAAACTGCTGAACAAACTAAAAGATTAAAAGCAGCTACAGATGCTGCGAAACTTGCTAAAGGTAAGGTTCCAAGAGGTCTTCAATCTATATTACAAAGTTCTATTAAAAGACATGGTAAAAGAAAAGTTATAGGAATGATAATGAAAAAAGTAGGTCTTAAAGGGGCTATGTCTTTATTAGGGAAGTTAGGTTTAGCGGCTATACCTGGCGGTCAAGTTTTATCTGGAGTATTATTAGCCGCAGATATTGCTATGATATATGGAATTATACATAGCTTAGCAAGCGATTAAATGTGGCAGTTCAAGGACAACAAATAGAGCAAGAACAAGCTTGGCAACCTCAGTTTGATGAAGAAAGAACTCGTAAGTTAATAGATGCTATTAGGGAGCGACCTCAATCAGCTTCTGAAGAAGAAAAACAAACAGTAAGAAAACATGCCGAATATCATAATGTTCCTTTTTATGAAGGCGAATTCTCAGTATTAGATGCAATAAAACAAGCTGGTGGAGGCTTTTTTGAAGGTTTCACTACACTTAAGATAGCAGACCCCCCAGACAATGAATACGAAGCTATTGCACGTAATCTTGGACATTTAGTAGGATTTGTCCCAGGTATTCTATCTGGTCCATTAAAGGCATTAGGCCTTTTAACTAAATCAAAAACTTTATTACAAGCTGCAAAAGGAGTATCTGGTATTAAATCTGGACCAATGTTGGCCGCTGATTATGTTACTAAAGGTGCTAAGAAGATAATTAAACCAGCCTTATCAGGAGCTATTGGTGGACGTGTTAAAGCATTTGATACTGCTTCTAAATTTATGTTAGGGCAAAAGGCTGCACATATAGCTGAAGGAGCATTTCATTTAGGTGTAGCTAGTAGTGTATCTTCTGTATGGGATGGTGTAGACCAAATGTGGGCAAGTTTTAAAAGTGGTGCTGTAGCTGGTGGTGTATTTAGAGGTATAGGTAATGTGATTCCTGGTACTACAACTGGAGATAAAGCATTAAGGGCTGTGGCTGGTAGTATGTTTATGGGAATTCCGTCTACATTAAGGGGACAAACAACCCCCGAACAAATCTATGAATACTTAATAGGTGCTTATTTCGGTTCTAAAGAAGGACCTTGGCATAGAGCTAAAGCAGTAGCAGGTATTAAAGAGATGGAGAAACAAGCTTCTAAAAATCCTAAATTAGAATGGGAAAAGAATCCTGAAGAAATGTCTAATTGGGATGAATATCATCCATTGGTTCAAAAAGAAATGAAAAAGATGGCTACAGAACATTATCGAACTCCTGAGCAAAATCAAGCAGCAGCATATGAACTAATGAAAGAAATGGGTATTACTGAGAGAATACCAGCAGAAGAGTGGACTACTCAAGGATATAAAGAACTTTCTAATTTTCGTAAAGGTGTTCAAAAAAGAGCAAAAGGGGCACAAGCGCATGACTTATTGGGAGTAGGAGCTTCTGGAGGAGCTAGAGGAGCTGATAGTTTTTGGTCTAAAGTATTACATAAGTATGGGTTCCCAGTTATACACTATCTACCAGAAACAGATGCTAATAAAAGTGGAAGAAATGATTATTTTTCAAGAAGAGATAAAGGGCAAGTAAGAGGCATTGACAGAGGTTTAAGTGATTTAGAATTACAAGAAGGTGGTCCTGCTATTGAATTAGCTAATCAAACTTTAAAGAGAGCTGATATAAATAAATATAAACCTGCTACATATAATTTACTGTTAAGAAATTGGTGGCAAGTTAAGGGAGCAAACTCTATTTTTGCAATAGGGGAAATAGAACACAGTAAATCAGGTAAATATGAAAAATTAAATGGAAGAACTGTAAAGGGTGGTACTGGATGGGCAGTACAAATGGGCGTAGATAGAGGTATAGGAGAAATCAATGTCTATGACCCTAGACAGAAAAGTTGGTTTAGATGGAGCACCGATAAGAATAGATTTGTAGCATTTCATGGTACCCCTAAACTTAAATCTAATCCCGCTTTAATAGGTACTAGAGGAGACTTAAAATGGAGAAGTAAGACAGGACAAAAAGGGCAAAAACTATCTAAGCACGCTGAACAGGCTATGAAGGATGTTGCTGAGGTAACTTTTGGGGAAATGAAGGAAGGTCCTGATAGTCCTATTAAAGAAGCTGTAAATAAAAAAGATGTTAAAATCCGTCATATTGAAACTAGAAAAACTATTAGGAATTTAAAGCTACATATAAGAGAAAGAAAGAAAGAAATTTCAGAAATAAATAAAACAATTAAAAATGATAAGCCTGATAGAATTAGAGTAAAAGAATTAGAAGCAAGAAAAGAAAAATATCAAAAAGATATAGAAGAATCTTACGATGAAATAATTAAACTCCATGAACCTTTAGATGCTAATCAATATATTGATACTATGACTGGAGAGACTATTACAGATATTGATGTCGGGTTAAAAGCCTCTGAATTTGCTTTAATGAAAAAAAGTGAATATTTTTCAGATGCTCATTTAAAAGAATTATGGGATAAAAGTACTTTGTCTCCTCTTGAAAAACGGAATACAAAGGTAGAGTTTGGAAGAGAAGCGCAAACAATCTTAGAAAAGTACGTAGAGAAGGATAATAAAGATATTAAAATTAACGAAGTAGTTAAGGAAATGAATAAAGAGTTTAATATTAAGTTATCAGAAGATGCAGTAAATCATTTGAGAAAATGGATGAGGGAGTTAAACCTTGGTAGACAAGTTATTTTTGTTAAAACTAATGGTATTTCTGGAGATATTGATTTTACAAAACCTGAAAGACCAACATCTATTACTGGACAAGGTCAAAGGATAGTTGAAGCTCCTAAACTAATTGAAGAAATATATTTCAATGAGGGTGGTTTAGTAGAAGAAGGTGGAGCACCTATAGTTATATTAAGTGATGTTGGAAGAATAAAGAAGAATGGTATGTCTGTAGCTGTTCCTTTGGATAAACTTGAAATGCACTTTAGATTTACAGAAGGATTATCTGAGAAAGATGCTAGAACAAAAGTTAATAATATGTATAAAAGCATTATATCAGATATGAAAAAAAATCATAACCTTTATCCTCTTGGTGGACAAGGTGATAAGGGTAGGATTATATTTGCTAAGGTTCATCCAAAAGCAAAAAAGATGTCTCCAAAAGAAACTAAAAAAAGATATTTAGAATTAATACAAACTATTAGAAGGGCATCAAAAACTGGTGAAGTTGATAAAAAAGCATATACTTTAATGAAAGAAGCTAAGGATATGGCTGAATCTAAATATGGTATATCGGAAAAAGACTATCAAGAGATGGTTGTATCTAATTTATTATATGATTTAAATCTTAATGGATATAAGGATAGCCCTAAAAATGTAGCAAAACTTATGGGAAAAGGGTTTATACCTAGTGCTATCGGATTTAATAAAAGAAACCAAATATGGATGACAAATGGGTATTCAGGGAGTAAAAAGTTTATAAATGAAGTTACTGATAAGGATAACAAACCACTTATATCAGATATGTCTAAAGATGGAAACTATGTTTATAGGTTAATAGAAGACCCTAAAGAATTAGAACATTATATAAAAAATAGTTTATTAGCAAAAAGTACTGACTTAACTGAGCATGTAGATGGAGCTATATTAGTAAGAAGTGATGTTATAGAAGCTATTAATAAAGATGCTGGGCATCCAGTTTCTGGACAAAATAAATCATTCATTGTAGATAATACTCCTAAAGTCATACAAGAAGCTGATTATAAATTAGTAAAAGGGAGTGATGGAAGAGGCAAAATTAAACAATCGCAACCTTATATTGAAAAAAATATGGGAGCATTACTTGGTAAATATATGATGCATGATGTTGGAGAAGCTGCAAGTAAGGATATGAAGAAAAAAGGTGTACATATGCTTATGATGACTTCTGCTGCTAAACAAACAGGAGAAAGACTAACTGGTAGTTATGATTTGGATAAAAAAACAGGAGAACTTTTATTTACAGGTGGAGAGAGTTATGAGTTAAATCCTGAAAGTGTTAAATATAGTTCATCAGTAATTAATGACCCTCATTTAATACAAAAACAAATATGGGTAAAACAGTTATTTACTAACTTACATCAATATGGGGAAAAGGAAATAAGTAAAGAAGTTATTGATGATATTTTTAAAGAGACAATAGAGAAGTCTTTTAATGGCAATCCTGATGTTAATAAGATTTTAGAAAGATATAAATCAAAAGAAAATGATAAGGATTTTGAATTTCTACTTAATAATTTAGAAGATATAGGGACATCTGAATTAATAACTGCGTTAAAAACTCCTGGATTAGAAAGATTTTCAGAAAGAGTTATGCAAAGAATGCTTAGGATTGTAGAGAAAGATATTGAAGCTCAGTTTCAAGAGGGGGAAATTACTTCGGAACAAAGAGCTGACATATTAAATGGTTTGTCTGAGTCCATGGGTCCTGTAGATAGGCTATTAAAAAATATAGCTATAGTTGGAGAGGAAGCTGCTTCTAAAGGACAGCCTGGATATTCAGGATATCTTCATAAATATGTACGAGACTATAGAGCTGCAGTATTACACAATTATTTCGTAAAATCAGTAACAAGACCTAGTCAAGAGAATTCAGCTGCAGCAAGAATGAGACCTTATGACAAATGGATGCAAAGAGATTTTGCAGATTTAAATAAAGATGATACTATCTTTTATCTAGATAATGCTTATAAAAAAACTAGAATTAGATTACCTGATGGTGAAGTTAAAACTTTGGGTGAAGTTTGGAAGCTTAGTGAAGCAGACCCCGATAAATATAAAGAGATATTTAGGGCAGCTGTATTAAGAGTACCTATGGATAGTATATCAGGTGCACATATACTTAATTTCAAGGGGTTTACTGGAAGAACTGGACATGGTATAATGTTACATTCTAGAACAATGAGAGCATTAGGTGGAGCTGATTTAGATGGAGATGAAGCTTTTATATACTTTGGTGGTAAAAAGGAAAATGGTGTTGGACATGGACTAAAACAATCTTGGATGGATTCCATAGCATCTAATAAGGGTGAATTTTATAATAAAAAAGGAACTAATGTAACTCATAATAAAACAGAAGTGATAAAAATAGGACAACATAAAGGTAAAACGTATAGAGATTTATTAACAGAAGGTTCAGACCCTAATAATCCTTTAAAGAAAAGTAAAGCTCTTTATTATTCCCCGTTTTCTAGACTAGAAGCATCAAGAGGAGCTGTAGATGGTAGAAGTATGTTAGGCAGAGCAGTAACACAAGCTCAAATTATGAAGTCTTCATACAGTGCATTAATGGCAGCTGAAGGTAAAAAGGATGTATTTGAAATAATAAAAAAGGGTAAGGGTGGAGGTATATATCAAATTACTAGAAAACCTAGAGAAGGAGCTGATTGGAATCAATATCAAAGAGAAATAACAAGAGCTCAAATAGCTTTCGGTTCTGACCCTTTAGATGAAGTTGGATTAAAATCTGCAGATATTTTCTTTGAAACTATGCATGATGCTTATTTCACACATACAGTTAAAAGAAAAAATAAGGCTGGAAAATTTGTAAAACCATTAAGTACTTCAAAAATAAGTAACGCTGACTTAAAAAATGGTTTATATGGCGTATTTAAAGATATGAATAGAGCTTATTTTAGTAGAAACTATGAACAAGGTAGAAGATTTACTATGGATGAAGTAAATTATTTAGCTTCAGATATTAGAAAATTAGATGAAGTACAAAAGAACACTATATTACCTAAAATGGTTGAAAAATTAGAGGGATTAGATTGGAGTGACAACCTATTTAATAGAATTGATAGAGATGCAATAGAGAGAACTTATACAGAAATAGATAATATGGTTAAATCTCCAGATAAAAAGTTTGGAGACTGGCTTAAAAATGCTATGCAAAGAAGTTCATTTAGGGTTGTTTATAACGACCAAATAGAGCAGGTTATGATAAATAAACTCTATGACCCTATAGTGAGGAACAAAATAGCTAGAGATGATAGTATAGAGGGCCTAAGAGAGTTTAGACGTATTACAAAGCATTCAATGTTTGGAAAAGAATTTGATGTTTCTTCTAAAAGAATTGAAAAGATGTATAATGAACAAGAAAGATTGTCCGTATTAAGGCAGATGTCTAGACAAGCAGAGGATTTCCTTTCTAATGATTTAGCGTCTATGTCTACTTTATTGAATATTAAAAGGATTTTAGGGGATAAAAGAATATCGACTAAGAAAATATCTCAAATACATGCAAAAACAGAAGAGTTTAAAGCGAGGAGTTACTTAAATACTAAAGAAAGAAGACAAATGGATTATGAATCCTTTATGGGTAATTCTAAAGATGTAATGGATAAAGAGAGTACTACTGAATTTATGAATATAGCAGATATATTAGCTAAAGATTCAGGGAAACAGGATTTGATAAAAGACCCATATAAAAAGAAAAAGGGTAAAAAAGATTTAGGAGACCAAAGGTCAGCATCTTGGGACCAGATGGAATTAGATGCAAAAATCAAAGAATACAAAAATGGACTTAAAGGTAATGAAAAAGAGTTATTTGACCATTTATTTATAGGAACTTTAAGACGTAGTAATATAGATAAAGTAAAGAAATATATGGATATGAAACCTGCTAAAAAACGTTCTCCTATATTAAGAGATTTAATTACAAAACTTGTAAGGGAAGCTGCTAAAACTACACAAAGTAGATTAGCTGTAAATTCAGAGCAAATAAGTGATGTTGCAATTCAAAATCACTTCAAATTTATGAATAATATGCATGTAAAAATGACTCTCCCTTCTAAGGAAGCTTTTGACAAAGAGAATGCTAAGCTAAATGAGGTTCTAAAGGAGAATAATGTTGGAGAAGTAGATGTAATGGATGAGTTAGTACAAGGGGCTCATCAAGGGAAGGGTTATGCTGGTATCAAAAAAGGCGAAGTAACTAAAGAAGATAAGGTTATGATAACAGAGATTGCTCGTATACTTAAAAAATATAATAGAAAATTAGGTAACAATATACCTGAATTAAATGAACAAATAAGAGGTATCTTAGAAGAAGTTAAGGGAGCTGGTAAAGACTTGAACTCTATGCATAGAGAAGATTTTAGAATGGTCTTAGACTATTTACAAGAAGCTGAAAACGGCACTATGTTTCAAAGGATATGGAAAAGCTCAGACCCTGAGATACAGAAAAGATATTGGAGCATGTTTCCAGATACTGTTAATAGAGAATTGATGGCTCATGATATTAAATGGTTAAAGAAGAAGGGTTACTTTATTACAAAAGGCGGTAAAATTGAAGAAGGCTTTGTCAGAAGGCCTACTTACTATTTAGAAATTCTACAAAATTGGATACATAAGACAAATTCCTTGGCTACAGGAAAGGCTGAAGGTTTTGCAAAGGAAATAGAAAATGAATTTGTCAATTTAGATGAATTACCTGAAAAAGAGGGTTTATTTAAAATAGCTATGGCTCAAAGAGAATTGGGAATAAAAGATGATATAGAAAAAGGGGAAGAACCTGATAGTGTTAAAAAGAATAATAAATTAATTTACGATTTAAGAGCAGATGAAATACAGAAAGAATTTAATTGGGAAAAACTAAAAGATAAAGAGTTTACTGTGTTAAATGATAAGCATGAAAGAGTTGCTGTAAATGGTTATGAGATAGTTAATGGGAATAAATCAAAAAATCTTTCTGGTATAAAAGAGACAGTTAATAAAAGATTTGAAAAACTTCATAGTATAATAGTTGGAGATAAGACAGTATTTGCTAAATATAAAACTGGAAAGTATTTTGACCCAGAAACTAAACTTCAGCCTAAATTGAATTGGAGAAAATTCATAAAAGATGTTGAAAATGCTTTTGAAAAAGGTGATGAAATCCCTATGGAATTAGGCATAGATGGTATGAGACATATGTCAAGGTCTATGATGTACGACTTAGGGAGCGATAAACAGAAATCGACTTACGGTTCATGGATTATTCAGAATACTGGTAAAATACCTTTTGAAAGATATTGGCCTCATATGTTTCATGATAGAAAGTCTGCTAATATAAATCTAAAAAGAGCTTTAGAATTTGTAAGGAATGATAAAACTTTAAATGCAGAGCAAAGAGATAAGGCAAGACAAAAGCTTCTAATCAGACATAAGCAAATAACAGGAGACTGGGAATTTCAAGAGAATCAGGATTGGGATAGAGTAGATGTATTAGAACTTAATGAAGCTATGGAAAGTATTGCTGGAAGGAAAAGAATAGCTAAAGATACTGTTAAGTGGACTGATATGAATCATTCTTTCGGCTCTATGTTTTCAAGAAAAGGTCATGTACCAGGATGGTCATTAGATATGAATACCTTAACAGCTTATTCTAAAAATTTAGTAAGTACCTATTACAGACAGTTGAATCAAGTTGTTTCCAGAAAAGTATTAGACGACGCATATAAAAGAATGAGTAAGAAATTTGGTCATGAATTAGCTGGTAGATGGGATAAATACTTTAAGTTATATGTTCAGGGAGCAATGGGACAACCTGATGTAATTCCTCACAAAGGGTATCTAGATGACCCAAAAATGAAGTTAAAAGGAACCCCTTTTGCTTGGTGGGCAGATAGTAATGTTTTAAACAAAGTGAATAAAATTAGAGAAAAATTAGGTATAAAAAGTAAACTACCGAAAGAATTACAAGAGTTTACATATCAGGATATAAAACATTGGTCTAACATGGAAGCTAAATATGAATTAGCTACTTTACTAGCTCATCCTAAAACTGCTATTACAAATATATTTGGTGGTAGTTTGCATACTATTGCTTCAGCAGGTCCAGGAAGACTTAAAAAAGCTCGTGATATTAAGTTTTTAAAGAGAATTAATCCAAAATGGAATAGCTTGCAAGACGTTGAAGACTTTGTAGTAAGCAAAGGTATTGTTCCTGAATTTATGATTCACGAATTAGGATTAGGTAAAAGTCCTGGAGAGATGAAGAATATTGGTAAGTTTATAGGGGATTTGTCTTCTAAAATCAATTCCAAAGACCCAATCGAAAGGAAAGAAGTCTTTTCGGTAGCTAAAAAACATGGTATCTCTGATGCTATAGTTAATGCAGCTTCTAAGTTTATGTCTGTACCAGAAAGAGCTTTAAGAAGAGATGCATTTATGGCTCATTATATTCAAGCTTGGGAGAAGTTTGGAGGCGCTATAACAGACCCTAATCATCCGTTCTTAATTGAAATGGGTAAAAAGGGTGTCAAAGCTACTCAATTCCTATATGAGGCTCCACAAAGGCCTTTCTTCGCTAGAACTGCTCTAGGCAAGGTAATGACAAGATTTCAGTTATATGCGTGGAATTCATGGCGTTTTCGTAATAATGTTATAAGAGAAGCTAAAAGATATGGTTATAGACAAGGTACTCCAGGATTCAATAAATTTCAAAGAATGATGACTATTGACCTATTTACTGTAGCTCTTGGAAATATGTTTTTATATAGTTTATTTGATAATGCTTTACCACAACCATGGGGATGGATGCAAGATACAGCTGATTGGATGTTTGGTAATGAGAAGGATAGAGAAAGAGCTTTCTTTGGTTCTTATCCAACAGCAATAGCTCCATTACAGATAATAACTCCTCCATTAGCTAGATTTCCAATAACTGCGTTAATGCAATGGGCTAGAGATGATTATACTAAATTTACTGATTATCAAGTATATACAGCTTTTCCATTTGGAAGAATTATAAGAGATGTAGCACAACCAGGAAAAGGGTTGATAGATAATCCTTCTAGATTATTAGAGAAGTTTGCTGGTATGCCTTTAAGAGATGTTCAAAGATTTACTGCTCAAAGAAGAAAAGAAATTGATGATAATAAAAGAGGTAAAGTTCCTACAGTAGGAGGAGGTATCTTTGGATATTGATTTAGACAAATTAGACGAAGTTCTTAGTCCATCTGAATTTAAGTTCAATTCAATGATAAAGCCTGAATATTTGCCTGCCTATGAAGATGTTGACAAAACCCTTTTAGGAGTTGGTGCTGGTTTAGGAAGTGCTTATATGCTTAAAAAAGCTTTACCTGAACAAACTGTTAGACATTTTGCTAATCAGTCTATGAATTTTTTAGAAGGTTTTTATAAACCTGGTATAACACAATCTGGTAAATTGAGTTTATATGGGAAGGAAGCTCTTAAAGCTACTGGAAGAATGGCTAAAATGGCAGCTAATCCTTATGAAGCTATTGCTTATGCTAATACAGGTGTTAGTCCTTTAATTAAAAGTAAAATAGGTTCTATGGAAGCTGAATTAAAGGCTATTGATAATGCTTTTTTAAAAGGTGACTATGGAAAAATAGCTTATCATAAAAAAGGAGAAAAGAAGGGCATGATTGATGCTCAAAGAGGTGCTGTTAAAAAGGTTAAGCAACTTAAGAATAAACTTATTAAAGAAAGGCATTATAAGATTTTAAATGATGCTGCTAATAGAGAGATTTTTGGTGGTAAAATTAGTAAAATTTTAACTGAATATAGACAAAGGAAACCTCATTTAAAAAATTATTGGGATTATGATAAAGTCGGTAATCAATTTAGAAAGTTAACTAGCAGTGATGATGTTGCAGAATATGTAGTTTCTCGACAATCAAAAGGGCTGCCTTGGAAAAAACAAAGGCTATCAATGTGGTCTGTTGATAAAATGGGGAAAAAGATTACAAATCCTAATCTAAGGTATATAAAATGGCTTGACAATAATATTAGTGGAGTATTAAGAGGGGCTCAGTTTAATTATCCTACTTATGAAGCTTTAAGTGCATTAAAAACAGGAAATATGGGTAAAATGGAAGCCTTTGATTATCTAAGAAAAAAGGGTTTTAATCCTGATATTATAGGCAAGAAAATAGTATTCAATTTTAGTCCTGCTATTAAAAGTAACTTTGATTGGGGTGGTTATAACGCTGTAGCTGAATGGGATTATAGTAAAAAAGGTAAAGTTATTTTACATGCTACAGATTTAAGAGATACTCCTCTTAGTTCTACGTTTAAAGGGAAGAATGTTTTAAATTATGTTCAATCCAAACCTATTTCAATTAAAAGTATAAAAGAACATACTGATATGAGTACTAAACCTAATTTTGTTGAACCAAAAGAATATAAAAAATCTCAAAATACAAAACTTAAACCTATAGATGCTTTAGAAAAAAAGACAAGGGGTGAATTAGTAAAGGCTGGAACACTAGAACCTGGTGGACAAATAAAGACAGTTAGGAAGGATGTTCATACAGTTTTAGATAAAGCTAATAAAGCTAAGACCAATGTTAAATTAAGACAAGTACTTAAGTCTGGAGCTAAAGGTAGGAACATATTAAAGTATCTTAAATATGCTGGTAAAGGATTAAGTGCTGCTGGTTTAGCTGCTTTAGCTTTTGAATTACTTAATGATTAACTGCGTTAATTAGAGGAAAAATATTTAAAGCTTTCCATCTTTCATATCTTTCTCAATCTCTTCAAATGGATTGTATATATAGTTACTTTGACATTCTTTATGAACCACAATAGAAATATCTTCGTGGAAAGTTCCATCGGCATCTAAAAATCCTGCTGATACCTTATAAGACAATACTGAGGGTGTTATCAATTCTTTACATGCTGGACACTTATTCATCGCTATCCACCATTCCCCAAAGAAGACAAAGGTACACAATTACATCTGTAATTCTGCCTCTTACGTCTTCTCTTTGACTCCTGTGCCCTTTAACATGAGCGCATATACCATCTATATGTTTTAATAAATATACTAAGAGTACTTCCTTCCTATCTATATCTAGATTTTCAGCTACTCTTTCAAAGTTAGCGAAGGCGTTATTTTGTTTTCTTGCGTATTCCTTTTGTCCCGCTGCTCTCACCGTCTGTATCTCCTTGAAGATTTGGTTTATCAGCGTTTCCATCTGCTTTTGCTTCATCTTTCTTTTTCCATTCCTCTACTTTTTTATCTATGTAATCTCTGAATTTCACATTATCTTTATTCATTTCAACATATAGACTGAAAGCTTTTTCTAATTCAGTCATAACGTGATTTAAATAATTAACTCTTTCATTTAATTCTAAAGTTACATTGGTTAACTCTTTTATTGTTGGTTTTCTCTTTACTTTATATTCACTCATGATTGCTAACTGCAATAATCAAAACTATTCTCAGCTTGATGTACCGCACCACTCCCCTTTTTCTTTTAATAAATCACTTGCTCTCTTTAATTTTTCAGAATATTTTATAAGTGCTTCATCAGCCTCTTTATATACTGTTCTAATCATATGTGTTTCTTGCACACTAGTATCAAAAACTACTTCAGGTTTTGGACTCACTAATTTAACATCTATTGGCTTAAATTCAAAATACTTTTTTACAGCTGTCTTTAAATTGCTTCCTATTTGAGTATCAATTCCTACTATTTCATCAATAAGCATCCTTATATTTTCATAATCCTTTGAATAGTTCATCATCTTCTCCCTTAAATTTTAATACATTTTTTGTTGTCTTGTTTGGCTTGGCTTTATAATTTATTGCTTCTATAATTTCTTTAGGAATAGTCTTAAAGACAAGCTCATGATAGTTTTTGTTTAAAATTCCATATCTTCCATTTTCTCTATATATAGGAAACAATCCCTTATCTCCGCACATAAACAAGGGATTATCACATACCCAATTACCATCTGTTTCTTCTCTTAAAGCAGAATAATATCTTTTATTTTTTTTAAAAACCATTTGTCAAGTCCTCTAGTGGTACTAATGCGAGTTCACTGGTATTATCATCGCCACCCATTACCATTCTACCTCTACCGTACTTAACGCTATGTTTTACGATATGTTTTAGTAAACCTATAGGCCACATATATATTCCCACTATATCGCCATCTATTGTTAATACTTGAGCCCACCAATCAGCTTCAGTAGTGTTCAAACCACTTAATTTACCTCTTGATGATAGTTCTATAGCTATATTACCTGTTTTCTTCCACTTATCTCTTTCCGTCTTTATCTCTACTTTACCAAGTGTTAAAATTTTAGCAACACTTTTTTCAAATTTCTCTCCAAACCCTAGGTCAATGTCAAACTTATTGTTTTTATTATACTTTAAGGCTTGATAGTCTTTTAACTTTTCTGACACATCTACTCCTTTCGTTTCTATCATTTTAGATACCTCCATACTGTTCTTTTAGATACTTTATATCTATTGGCAAGCCAGTTTATTGACTTACCAAAGATATTTCTTTGAATCTTAAGAAATATAGAGTGTTTTATTTTTCTAGGTCTAGACATTAGGCATTTCCTCCCTAGGTAGTCCATAAGTAGGCATATCACCATGATTAACGACATTACCCTGTCTAGACATACTCCAGCATGTTTTCTTTATAGGGTCATACCTTAAGGTTCCATTACCCCATGTTCTCTTATTTTCATTCACCATCATCTCCTCCTATAACTCTGTCTATTTGAGCACAAAGTCTATTTAATTTCTTTAAAGAAACTATTGAATCCCCTTGTAAAGCACTAAATGCTTTTCTACAATCAACTAATATATCATACACTTTGTCAATATGTTTTAACTCTTTTGCCATAATAACCTCCTTAAAAGTCTCGGCTTGATAATTTTCTTAATACGTATTTCTTTAAATCTAAGTCCTGATGCCCTAACCATCTTAATATTTTTGTAAATAACTTATCTGTTAAGGGACCTTTTCTTGTATTACATCTCATGCATATCATTTGTAGATTTTGAACAGTTGAATCACCGCCCAAAGAAAGAGGGTGAATATGGTCACATGCCATGTTATTGACAAGCAACTTCGTATCGCAATAGCGACACTTCCTGCCATAAGATTTATATAAAAGGTTTCTAACTTCCTCAAGTGACATTTCAAATCTGACTTCATATTCTTTACTCCTTCGTTTTAAAGTTGTTCTTAACGTTGAAGACTTTTTCATTAATCTATGAAATACCTTTTTAGCAAACTGTTTATGGTTTCTTTTGAGTTTTTTACTAAATCTCTCTTCCCATATAGTTATGCCTTTAGGGGACTTACGTCCCCTTTTAGGCTTGCCATGTGTCTTCCTAGTAGTCGAATTGGTCTCTAAATTTGTTGCCATCTTTAGAATCTCCTATTAAACTACCATTTCCTATTCTCTGTAATTTAAGATGTTTCATTAAATTATCTAATCTTCCTTCTAACTTATGATATGCGTGCCAACTAACATAGTTATATCGCATTGTATTTTTTATATTATAGTTCTTTTTCTTTTTTCCAAAAAGAACTCTTTTTACCATTCTTCTAAGCATGATAAATTGCCTCCTGTTCATTTACTTGTTTATTCCAGAATCCAAATATAAACTGGACTTCAAATCTCCAAAACCCTATCATAATACCCTTAACGGTTCCTGGAGCTTCTTTAGGATGTATAATCCCTAATTTAATTAACTTAAATAAATGGACTGCTGTAAACTCATCCATTATTAGTACTCGTAGTATTTTCCCCATCTGTTCTCCTTAATCTGAAACTAGGTGTCCACTCAACATGCGTATCAAATAGCTCTCCGTCAGTATTTTTAAACAGCTTAACTTCTCTAGATGTAGAGTTTGGTTGACCATTTAAACCTATTACTTTTCTTGATGCGTTTTCTATTGCACCAGAGCCTTTTCCTGCATATAAGTCTAACACTTCGTTCCTACTATATTCTCGACTAACCTGAGATATTTGTATTACGATTAAATCATTGTTTACAGCCATATTAGATAAACCATGAGATATATACTTAATCTTTTCGTATTCACCCCTATAACTAACTGGAGTGTCTACTAAATCAATATAATCTATGATTACTAATGCTGGTTGTAACTCTCTTACTTTTTCATATATATTTTCTAAAGTAGGAGATATTGTTTGAACCATAATATGTTCTAACTCTTCCTTATGCGATTCATATAACGTGTTATAATGACTATTTACCTCATCTTTTGATTTTCCAGAAACTATTTGTAAATGTCTTCTATGCATATACCAAGACGATAATTCCAAACTAAGGAATAATGTAGGAATTTGCCATTCTTTTACAATTTGATTATTAACGAAATCAACTCCAAGTGCTATATTTTGAGCAAATGTAGTTTTGTTAGAACCAGTGGGCCCAAAGACTGTTACCAGTTCTCCTGGGTATATCATTGATTCCTTCTCAACTCCAAGTGCTTTACCTAGATTAATGGTTTTACCACTAAAATCAGTAGTCAAACGGTCTGCTAGTTCCCCTTGCATCTCAGATGCTGACTTGATATCAACTAAAGAATCCTTTCTATTAAAATGAACACATTGAGTTTTACAGTGGTCCATCATAATAGAATCGTGACATCCATATTTATAGTTTCTATTGTATACGTTTTCTACCATTTCCATTATATCATCTTCTGGCATACTCTTGCTATTCCAATGAAGCATAGATACCTTTGCATAATGACTAGGTATTCCATGTCTTTTAAAATGACTAATGATTCTCATTGCTGTAACGTGCCTACTTCCTTCTTTAGCTCCGTTATTAAGCATAGATTGAACACATGGTATTATCTTATTCGGTTCTGATATTTTGTTAAAAACTCTAACATCTGGTATCTCTGTTACAACAGTATGTTCTAACTCTCCATTACCTTCTAATGTATGATACTGAAAGTCCAATCGACTATCTTTTGCTAACGCAAATATATCTTCAGGGTCTTTATTCATAACTTCTTCACGAGTTAATGGTATTTTAAATAAGCCTGTTTTCTGATTTGGTGTATGTTGCAGTCTATAGATACCAGTTCTCATATAAATACTAGCATCTACATCAGGCAACAGCTTCTTTATAGTTTGTTTGACTACAAATGGCAAATCATTACCAGCTTTAAAATTGAATAAATCTCCTGAAAGTATTAGGTGATATCCAGACCCAGAGAAATAAGATTGAAAGCTCCGACAGCTTATATCTGATTCCTCTAAGTCTAGAATTATCGACCTTAAAATATCTAAAGTACTTTCATTGCTCCTATCTTGTTTATCAATGTCTACAGGTATCTTATCTATATAGCGAACCCCAAAAAACTTCTTAAGACTCCCTTTTTGATTAACATACTCCATAGCTGTTTCATCATATAGATAAACGCTTCTATAGAGTGGTTCTTCTCCTATATACGCTGATAACTTATTAGTAGGAATAATTATACCTCTGTTGTGAGGGGTACCTTTAGCTATTTCTACATAGTTCATAGATTAGATAAACCGTTTCCTGTCATAGCTGGAGCATTAACGACTTCATCAGATAGCTCTTTAAGATATCCTTTACCTTTTAACCAATCAATATCACCCTTTAACTTTTTACGATTTATATCGCTATCTACGTAGACCTTAGGCCATACAACTGTATAGGCTTTAGCTCCTACTTTTCTAGGTTGTTCTTTGTAGAAATAAGCTATATATGGATAAGAATCTATATCTTCTCCAGGTATTGGATTAGCCTCATAAATAGACAAATGGGATGCTATATCATCTATCTTAGTACCATTCTCATCTTCCCACTCCCCTTTAACGTTGATACCCGCTGGGCATCCTATAGCTTCAAAGAAAGTATATAGTCTTTTTAAAACACTTCCTCCAATGATTTTATCATTCTCTTTTTCATAAGAGCCTTTGATTTGAAGTTTTCTACTGTAATCACTGAACTCTTGCTTTATTTCAACTTCAAGTAATAAATCAGCCCAATCAAATAGATTGGATTTATCTTCAAAGCCTATTATAGCGAATTTATTCACTCCTAAAAACTTATTGTTTTCGTTGGTGAACTCTGTCTTAGTTATTTCTGGTTTAAATATGGCCATTATTTCTTCTCCTTGTATATGTTATTCCATTTTAATTCGATTTCCTTGCCTCTCAAATGAGGACTTCTACTACCAGCTTCTAATGCTTCATTTGCCTTAAATGATACCATTAGCTTGTCTGTTTCTTCGTTTCTATAAACATATCCAATAGCATCACAATCAGCCATTAACATATTCTTTA
>TARA_R110000824_G_scaffold118960_13_pt1 | contig 18788 bp, 20 predicted proteins | sample TARA_R110000824 | Tara Oceans TARA_R110000824 (sample SAMEA4397747) | marine metagenome | biome: Polar Biome; feature: [MES] marine water layer (ENVO:01000295) within the mesopelagic zone...; material: water (ENVO:00002006), including particulate matter (ENVO:01000060) such...
GTCAAGCCACGGGATGACAGCAGAATGTAATCTGAATACCTCATAACAAAAAACATTGTCGTCCCGGGACTTGATCCCGGGACCCATCTTTCTCGCCCCCTCGCCTTGCATCACCACACCCAAGCCCCTACCTCCCCCAGAGCAAAACATCTCGGGAGGATGAGGGCATGGCGAACTGGACAATCGGCGACGTCAAGATCACGCGCATTGTAGAAATTGAACTGGCCCTTCCGCTTGGCGGCGAAGGCTCGGTCGTCACCAAGGCCTATCCCGAAGCGCTGCAAAAAATCGATTGGCTGCAACCGCATTTCGCTACACCCGAAGGCCACGCCAAATTCGCCATTCAGGCGCTCCTCATCAAAACCCCTTCAAAGCGCATCATCGTTGACACTTGCGTCGGCAATGAAAAGTCACGCACCAACGCCTTTTTCAACAATATGCAAACACCCTTCCTCAAACACATGGAAGAGGCGGGCTGGCCGCGCGAAAGCGTGGATGTCGTGCTCTGCACCCATCTCCATGTCGATCACGTCGGCTGGAACACCATGCTGGATGGCGACAAATGGGTGCCGACCTTCCCCAATGCGCGCTATCTCATCGGCGCACGCGAATGGGCGCATTGGCAGACCGAAAGCGATGCCGGTAGCGAGGCTGTGCTGGCCGATAGCGTTCAGCCGATTTTCGACGCCGGTCTTGCCGATCTCGTCAACGACACACATCGCATCACACCGGAAGTCTATATCCGCCCGACCCCCGGCCACACGCCGGGCCACATCTCGGTGGTCATTTCATCAAAAGGCGAAACCGCCGTCATCACCGGCGACCTCATGCACCACCCCTCCCAGATTGCAAATCCCGATTGGTCGTCAAGCTTCGACCACAATCAGACGCAAGCCAATGTCACACGCGCCGCCTTCATCGCGGAAATGGCGAACTCCGGCATGCTGGTCATCGGCACCCATTTCGCCACCCCCACCGCCGGCCATGTGGTCAAAGACGGCGCAGGCTACAAGCTGAAAGTCTAAGACACACCCGTTCACTTGCACACCGACCAGATCGACATGTCGAAATGGAAATGGTTTGCATGCAATGCGTTATATTCCGGCCCCAGCACCACATTGAAGACGCGGCAGGCATCTTCATGCACTTTGGCCAAGAACTGCCCTTCAGGCGTCTCCTTGCCCCAGTCTCTCAGTACACTGATTTTCCGTCCATCCGCCAGATCAAATCCGGCAATATCAATGGCGCGCGCCGTCGCATGGGCGCTGCGGCGACCCTCTTTCGCATTGTTCATATTGCGGCAGGCATAAGTGCCATAGTGCCGAACCCGCGTTACAGGCGAGCCAAGCATGGCTTCGGATTGCGGCACCAGCACCTGCCGCTCCCAGATCAGCAAGGCAGCCGCCATCCCGCAACTCATATCCAGCGGCGCACCATGGATGAGACGCGCCTTTTTCAGCTTCACGCCTTTCTCCATACCGCAATCTTCGCTCGTGGATGTGATGGTGGATCGCTCCACCTCCACCCCGCGCCGCTTCAGCGTCGCCAGACAAGCTTCATAACGCGGTTGCAAAAGCCGCAGCTTCACATTGCTCAGCGGCCCCACAGGATCGGTGAGTTCGATCGGCGAGAATGGATTGATGGAATCCGGCAGCGCATGAAGCCCCCACCATGCGCCCGCCGCCAGCGATCCCAATATGACAATCCGCCCGACCAGCGAAGCCAGAAGCCGCAGCCAGACCCGATAGGGTATCCAGAACCTCTCCGCGACCCTTAGGCGGAGTTTTTTCCAAATCTCGTGAATTTTGAAACGCGTCAAATTTTCTCCGGTGACCCCAAGCCCGATATCCCCGCTTTCAGGCGGCCAGATCAGAAGTCGGAAATAATCCCCTTATTCTCCCAGTCACCATAACGCGTCGGGTCTGCATCGATCTTGCGTCCGTCAATTTCGCGCGGGCGGGGATTATTTTTTTCGGCCTCGTCGGCGAGCTTTCGACGCTCCTCCGCCTCCGCCAGAGCGCGCTTGGCAGCATCGCTCAGCACCTTGCTCGGATTTTGCTCGATCTCTAGCTGGATTTGCTCATTCTCGTGAAGGAAACGCTCGTCTTTTGACATGGTTTTGATCAGATTTCATTGCTTGAAGGAGAGGCTCTCGCCTCACATATAACCAATACTATCCCCGCTTGACCACCCGTCAGGCCATCCGAGGTTTCAGACACAAGACCATGAACACGATCAAAACCGCTTCTCTCCTCGCCGCCCTCACGGCACTTTTCATGGGAATCGGCTATCTCATCGGCGGCCCCGGAGGTGCCATGATCGCGCTTATGGTTGCAGGCGGCATGAACCTCTTTGCCTATTGGCAGTCCGACAAAATGGTCCTGCGCATGCACGGCGCAACCCTCGTCGATGAGCGCTCAGCCCCCCATTATGTGCGCCTCGTCCGCCAGCTCGCGCAGAACGCCGCCCTGCCCATGCCCGCCACATACATCATGGAACAGCCCCAGCCCAACGCCTTCGCCACGGGCCGAAACCCCGAGAACGCGGCGGTTGCCGTCACAACCGGATTGCTAAATACTCTGTCATCGGAGGAATTGGCGGGCGTCCTCGCCCATGAGCTCGCCCATATCAAAAACCGCGACACGCTCACCATGACGATCACCGCAACCATTGCCGGTGCAATCTCCATGCTGGCCAATTTCGCATTGTTCTTCGGCGGCTCGCGTGAACGCGGCGGGCTCATTGGTTCTATCGCCCTTGCCATTCTCGCCCCCATGGCGGCAGGCCTCGTGCAAATGGCAATCAGCCGGACACGCGAATACGAGGCCGATGCCATGGGTGCCGCCATTTCCGGTCGCCCGCTCTGGCTCGCCTCCGCACTGGACAAGATCGAAGGGGCTGCCCACCGTATCGACAATGATGCCGCGGAAGCCAATCCCGCCACCGCCCATATGTTCATCATCAACCCGCTGCATGGCGGCAAGCGCGACAGCCTGTTCTCCACCCATCCGGCCACAGCCAACCGGATTGCGAAGTTGCGCGAGATCGCAGCCGAAGAGGCCCGCGCCGCCGGCCGGCCTTGGGGCTGAATATAATCAGTACACAGATCAATAAAGCACAAAAATACCGCACTTCCCTGCAAGGCAGGCTTGTGCTTTAACCTCCCCCATGAGCGACACAGACACACAGGATCGGGATGCCGGCCTCGCCGCCCGTCAGGGCGCACACCGGCTGATTACCGCCGTTTTGAAACAAAAACGCGCGCTGGACGAGGCCTTTGCCGACGAAGCCACTAAGGGCGCATTGGCGGGTCTTGCACCAGCTGACCGCGGCTTTGCACGCGCCATTGCCACAACCACAATACGCCATATCGGCGAGATTGATCTCGTCATCAAGCGCCTGCTCGACAAGAAGCTACCGCCTCGCGCAGGCCTCACCCAGACCATTCTTCGCGCCGCCATTGCCGAAATCCTGTTTCTCGACGTCAAGCACCACGCCGCAGTGGACCTCGCTGTGGAAGCTGCGTCGCGCGATGATGATGCGATGCATTTCAAGTCTCTGGTCAATGCCGTATTGCGTCGTCTTCTGCGCGAGACAGATACCATTCGCGCGGACATTGACGGCGAACGCGCCGCCCTTCCACAATGGCTCTGGCGCAGCTGGATCGGTATCTATGGCGAGATCAAAACCCGAGAAATCATCCGCGCCCAGTTCAACGAACCACCGCTTGATCTGACCGTTAAGGACGAAACACAGCTTGCCCATTGGGCAGAGAAACTGAACGCAACGATCTTGCCCAGCGGCTCTCTGCGTCTCAATGCATCAGGCCGCGTCGAACTTCTCGAAGGTTTCGATGAAGGCGCATGGTGGGTGCAGGATGCGGCTGCCGCATTGCCAACAAAACTATTAGGCGATGTGAAGAACCGCGACGTGCTCGACCTCTGCGCCGCACCCGGCGGCAAAACACTCTGGCTCGCCTCGCGCGGCGCCAATGTAACAGCGCTTGATCGCTCCGCCCCGCGACTGGAACGACTCACACAAAATCTCGAACGCCTAGCACTCAAAGCCGAAATCATTGTCGAAGACGCAACCAAATTCGCGCCCGAACGGCAATGGGACGCAATCCTGCTTGATGCACCCTGCACCGCCACCGGCACTGCGCGTCGCCACCCGGATGTGCTGCAACTCAAATCAGCGGCCGACCGCGACCGCCTCACACAATTGCAATCACGCCTCCTCGCGCATAGCGCCACTTTGCTTTCGGTTGGCGGCACAATTGTCTATTGCACTTGTTCGCTGGAACCGGAGGAAGGCCCCAAACAGATCAGCGCTTTTTTGGAAAGCCATCCCGATTTCGCGCGCCTCGCAATTGACGCATCGGAAGTCGGTGACATGTCAGAAGCCATCACCAAGGATGGCGACCTGCGCACCCTGCCCTGTCATTTGCCAGAGCTAGGCGGTCTTGACGGCTTCTATGCCGCCCGCCTTATCCGCAAATCGTAACGTCCGGACACGCTATTCTATTCAGCGTGAACGAGATGCATTTTCTCACGCGGCACAAAAAGATAATCCGAATTATTGCCAAAACTTGTCACGGCAATCATCCGGTAATCGATCTGCTCTCTGGTTTCGAAAGCTGCGTAATCCAACGGCATAATGAGATCAAAAATATCCTTGGGCGTTGCATCAGCGCGCAGAAGTGTCGGCTCGGTAATTTCCAATTGCAGGATCGGTCGGAACTTTCGAATTACCTCTAGAGCGCCTTTCAGGAAGTTGAACTCCCAACCCTCAATATCCACCTTGATGAAATCGACGCGCTCAAGAGCTTGTGCCTCAGCGTATTTATCCAATGTCGTGATTGAAATACTCTCGCTCGCATGTTCACGATCATCTGAGACCGGCCCGATATGGGAAAGCCCAAATCCCATGGTCCCGCTCCGCTTCAAAGGTACATTCAGCGTTTCAACTGTCTCTATGTCTGACAACCCGAACGGCACCACAATCACATTCTTAAACCCGCGCAAAGCCATCACCTTGCTCAGGATAGAACGTGCATAGCCGCCCGGCTCAAACGCATAGACTTTTCCATGTGGCACAAGCCGCGCAAAAATCTTTGTGTGCTGTCCTGAATGAGCACCGACATCAATAATGACACCATTATCGGGCACCAATGGCCTTATCTGATCGCTCAGTTCCGCATGATACTGATAGGCCAGCGCCTTGAAGAGATGCGCGGCCCATGTGAGCCTCTGACGGAAGCTCAGCTTCGGGCCCTTCATCATCTCATTCCCCTGTCCCATTTTTGCCCCTTGATTATGACGCCACCGCCGCAATTGCCCCGACAACGCTCTGTCCTTGCACCCAAAGTTTCTAGCTGTTAAGCACTGAAATTAGCAAGATATAGTGGTTTCGACCGGCAAGTGCCGCCAATATCAGGTGCCGGAGACTTCCACCAAGGTGTGCCGAACGAGGGTCCATATGAGCGCGCAAACTCCCGTCAAAATCGCACCGTCCATTCTGGCGTCCGATTTTTCCAAACTGGGCGAAGAGATCCGGTCCATCGACAAGGCCGGAGCAGACTACATCCATATCGACGTGATGGACGGCCATTTTGTGCCCAACATCACCATCGGCCCCGATGTCGTAAAGGCGCTGCGCCCGCATACATCCAAGACATTCGATGTGCATCTGATGATTGCTCCGGTCGATCTCTATATCGACGCTTTCGCAAAAGCCGGTGCCGACATCATTTCGTTTCACCCTGAAGCTGGCCACCATCCACACCGCACAGTGCAAGCGATCCGCGCGGCAGGTGCAAAGCCCGGCCTCGTGCTCAATCCTGCAACGCCACTGGAAGTGCTCTGGCCGTTGCTGAACGATATCGACCTCGTACTGGTGATGAGCGTCAATCCGGGCTTTGGCGGACAGAGCTTTATCGAAAGCCAGCTTGCCCGCATCGCGACGATCCGCAAGGCCATTGACGCGTCAGGACGCAGCATCGAACTGGAAGTCGATGGCGGCATCAATTTCGACACAGCACCGCGCGCCATAGCTGCAGGCGCTGATGTGCTTGTGGCCGGTACAGCGACCTTCAAAGGCGGTGAAACAGCCTATGCTGCCAATATTGCAAAACTTCGCGGGAGTGCTTGATCGGACCCTTTATGCCGAAATCCGCTCTTGAGCGGTTTTTTCACAAGGCCAGTGGCAGATGAGACAAGCGGACACGGAGACAGAGGAGACAGACGCGCTGACACCATCGTCCATGACGGTGCCTTCAGCCGACGCCTATCCCATGCCCGCGCACCTGGCTATGCCGCCCGGCAACAGAGCAACCGATCTTATCAGCGCGGCCCTTGTAAGGGGCCGCGACAGATTGCTGGCACGCGCCTATGCCAGTTGGGCCTATGGCAAATCACTGCGCGGCCCGATGCCCGACCACATGATCCACTACCCGCGGGATTTGCGACCTGGCCGCGCCGAGACGGCGGATGCATTATTCCAAGGGCGCTGGACCCTACCCGGCGGTCAGGTCCGTACCGATGGCAGCACACCATTTGACGCGGAAGCCCCGTCTGAGGTCTGGAGCGAGGAACTGCACGGGTTCTCATGGCTCCGGCATTTCTCGGCAGCCGGCGGCGATGCTGCCCGCACCTATGCCCAGACGCTTGTAGCCCGCTGGATCGTTGAAGCCGGCCAGTGGAACGACATTGCATGGCGACCACATGTGGTCGGCCGTCGCCTGACATCATGGGTGTCCAACGGTGCTCTGATCATTGACGGCTCTGATCTCATCTACCGTTCGACCCTGCTGCGCAACATGGCCCGTCAGGCCCGTCATCTGGCACGCACAGCCTCGCTGGCACCGGCAGGCGAACCACGCTTTACGGCTGCGCTCGGACTTGCCTTCTCAGGCCTCTGTCTTTCCGAAGGCCAGAAGCGCCTCGACAAGGGGCTGATGCTGGTCTGCCGCGAAATCGACCGGCAGATTTTGGCCGATGGCGGTCATGTGAGCCGCAATCCGGCGGCAATGCACTCGATCCTGCTCGATCTGATCTCGTTGCGCGAAGCACTGGTCCAGCGCCACCTTGAAGTGCCAAAGACAATCCGCGATGCAATCGATCGCATGATGCCCATGCTGCGCTTTTTCCGTCATGGCGACGGGCGCATGGCGCTCTTCAATGGCTCCAATGAAGGCATAGACGGCACTATCGACGCAGCACTCGCGCAAGATGATGCCAAAGGCCGCCCCTTCGGCTTTGCACCCCATTCGGGCTATCAGCGCATGGTGGCCGGTCCAAGCTATGTCATTGCTGATACCGGCCCACCACCTCCCGGTCGCTATAGCCATGCCGCCCATGCGGGCTGCCTCTCCTTCGAAATGAGCGTCAAGTCCGGACGCCTTATCGTCAATTGCGGCTCCACACGCGTTCTCGGCCCAGACTGGGAAGCCGCGAGCCGCGCTACGGCTGCACAATCCACGCTGGTACTGGCCGACACATCTTCCGCCCGCATTTTGCGCGCCAAGATCGGTCGCGCTTTGCTCGGCACCCGTCTGATGGAAGGTCCGCGCCGCGTAGAAAGCCGTCGGAGCGAAAATGATGACGGAATCTGGCTGGAAGCCGCCCATAACGGCTATGAAAAGCTTTTCGGCCTCGTCCATCGCCGTCGCCTTTTCCTCTATGCCAATGGCGAAGAACTACGTGGCGAGGATGTTCTACTCTCATCCCAGACACCCAAGAGCCTGATAGACCGCTGGCGCCAGCGCTATGCACCCGCAGACTTGCCCTACACAATCCGCTTTCACCTCCATCCGGATGCCCGCGCCTCGCTGGCCCATGACGGATCCAATGTGCTGGTTCTTCTAGGCAATGGTGATGGCTGGCAGTTCCGTGCCGCAAGTGCTGGCGGACCCGCGGCAATCTCACTGGAAGAAAGTGTATATCTGGGGGCAGGCGAGCCAGCCCGCAGGTCTGAGCAAATCGTCGTAACCGGTTCGACATTCCGCCAAGAAGCCAAAGTAAACTGGGGGTGGCGTCGCCTGAGTAGCCGCACGAGCGGCCAAAAACCAAAGCCAGAAGCGGAGCCCGTACCTGAATTGCCCGATCTGACGCCGGATGCCGACTGAACCTGCTATTTTTCAGGTCGCATAACCAATTGGCTCTGGGTGACAACAGCAGCAAGCCGCCCGTCATTTCGACGAATTTTAGTCTCCCAAACCATAAGCCGTCCGCCTTTATGATGAGCCGTGCAGGTTGCTTCCGCCACATCGCCCAACGGAATAGCTGCCAGAAAATTGGTCTTGCTCTCAACAGTTGTGGTCGTCGCCCCGCCGGAAATATTGAGAACCGTAGCAATCGCCCCCACCGTATCGGCCAGAGACATGATGGCTCCGCCATGAAGAATATCAGGAATGGTGCAAAGCTCCTTACGCACCGGCAACCGCGCGACCACCTGATCTGCCGTCGCCGAGACCAGTTCCAGCCCCAGCAATTCGGCAAAAGGTAGGGGCATGGACTTGAGAAAGGCCGGAATTTTGTCACTCATCGGGATCTCCTGAGGTTTTCGCACGACCCAGCCTAACCTCCGTCTGGATAGGCCCTAAGAGCCAGCCGCCAAAATCGGCAGGAACCATTTGCCGCATCGCCCCTTTTGGGCCGAACACGCCGTTCAACTTGGCCCTTGGGGTGGAATTGTGCTATCGCCCTGCCATCCCGCGCCCAGCCCCGTTTCAGCAAAAGAGCCGCCCATGTCCGTCTCCACAAAAACCCTTCCCGAAGCCGCCGATCTCCAGCCTGTCCGCCGCGCCCTCCTGTCTGTCTCAGACAAAACCGGCCTGATCGAATTTGCCCGAGCGCTGCATGAGGCGGGTGTGGAACTGGTATCCACTGGCGGCACATCCAAGGCCATTGCCGATGCGGGTCTGCCGGTAAAAGACGTATCGGAACTGACCGCTTTTCCTGAAATGATGGATGGCCGCGTCAAAACCCTGCACCCAAAAGTACATGGTGGCCTGCTGGCCGTACGCGACGATGCCGACCACAAGGCAGCAATGGAGGCACACGGGATCGGCACCATCGACCTCCTCTGTGTCAATCTCTACCCGTTTGAAGCAACCGTCGCCAAGGGGGCGGGCTATGCCGAATGTGTCGAGAATATCGATATAGGCGGTCCGGCCATGATACGTGCGGCTGCCAAGAACCATTCCTACGTCGCCGTAATCGTGGAAGGCAGCGACTACGCATCCGTGCTGGAAGAAATCAAAACCAAAGGCGGCACGACACTCGCGCTGCGCAAACATCTCGCCCACAAGGCCTATGCACGCACTGCTGCCTATGATGCCGCAATCTCCAATTGGTTTGCCGACATGCTTGAAGACACAGCACCTGATTTCCGCGCCTTTGGTGGCCAGCTGAAACAAACACTCCGTTACGGCGAAAATCCGCATCAGCTTGCAAGCTTCTATGTGAACAGCGATAACCGTCCCGGCGTGGCCACTGCCGTGCAGCTTCAGGGCAAAGAACTCTCCTACAATAACATCAATGACACTGACGCCGCTTTCGAACTCGCCGCTGAATTCGATCCTGCACGTCCTGCCATCGCAATCATCAAACATGCCAACCCCTGCGGTGTTGCTACAGGCAACACGCTGGTTGAGGCCTATCGTGCCGCTTTCGCCTGTGACACGGTTTCAGCATTTGGCGGCATCATTGCTTCAAACGTGAAACTTGACGGCGCAACAGCCGAAGAAATCTCTAAGATTTTCACCGAAGTAATCATTGCGCCTGATGCCGACGAGGATGCTCGCCGCATCATCGGTGCCAAGAAAAACCTCCGCCTCCTCATCACAGGTGGTCTGCCCAATGCGATGAGCCCTGGCCTTACCGTCAAATCGGTTGCTGGTGGCATGCTGGTGCAGTCACGTGACAATGGCCACATCACACTTGATGATCTGAAAGTAGTCACCAAACGCCAGCCCAGCGAACAGGAACTCAAAGACCTGCTCTTTGCCTTCCGCGTCTGCAAGCATGTGAAGTCGAATGCCATCATCTATGTGAAGAACGGCGCGACCGTGGGTATCGGCGCAGGACAGATGAGCCGTGTGGACAGCGCCCGCATCGCAGCCCGCAAGGCGCAGGATGCCGCAGAAACCGCTGGCCTTAAAGTGCCCGCCACGGTCGGCTCCGTGGTTGCCTCCGACGCTTTCTTCCCCTTTGCCGACGGCTTGCTCTCGGCCGCCGAAGCCGGTGCCACAGCGGTCATTCAACCCGGTGGCTCAATGCGTGACGATGAGGTCATCGCCGCCGCCGACGAAAAAGGTCTGGCCATGGTCATGACCGGCATGCGCCACTTCCGCCACTAAAGCAAAGACACAATGGAGCGGCCATGATCATCGTCACGACAACCAACAGTGTTGAGGGCCGCGAGATTATCGAATATCGCGGCGTGGTGGCAGGCGAAGCTGTAATCGGTGCTAATATTTTCCGCGACCTCTTTGCCGCCATTCGCGACATTGTCGGTGGTCGCGCTGCCGCCTACGAAAAAGTTCTGAAGAAAGCACGTGATGCGGCTCTCGACGACATGATCGCAGAAGCCCTTGCGGTCGGGGCCGATGCCGTGGCCGGTGTCGATCTTGATTACGAAACAGCAGGCAAAGGCGGCGCGATGCTGATTGCTATCGCATCGGGTACCGCCGTCAAATTGCGTTGATCAATCGATTGCGGTCGCACGCTCTTCTTTGACAAAGAAAAGCATGACAATACCGATCACGATAAGCGGCACAACGATGGACAGACCGATACGCTGGTTACCTGTTGCCGCTGTCACAATACCGATCAACAATGGCGCGACAAAAGTTGTCGCCTTGCCAGCAAGCGAGTAAAGCCCGAAAAATTCGGTCATCATTTCAACCGGTGCAATGCGTGCCAGCATGGTGCGGCTCGATGCAATGGTCGGGCCCGCCATCAACGCAAAGAATGCTATCGTTCCAAGGAACAACTGTTCTGGCAATGATGAGAAGGCTTTGGCATCAGACACGATTTCCACCGGAATAATAAAAAATATCCGGTCGCGATCGAACGAAATCAGCAAGACAAATGACACAAGCGCCAAAGCGAGCGAAACGATAAGCGTGGATTTTGATCCGAAGCGCTGGTCGGTCCAGCCACCGGCAAATGCACCTATTGCTGCAAACAATGTTGCCCAGACGCCATAGATCGCCATTTCCATTGCACCCCAATGGAATGTGGATGCCGCCAGAATGCCCCCGAAAACAAAGATCGCATTCATGCCGTCATAAAAGGCCATACGCGAAAGAAGGTAGAGCGCGACATTGCGGAAATGCCATGCCTTGGTGATCGTGTGACCAAGCCGAACGACACCCGCTTTTGCCGCCGCCATGCGCGACAATCCGCGTGACACCTGATCGGGCACAAAAAACAACAGCGGCAACATAAAAACCACGAACCACAAACCGGAAATCGGTCCGACAATTCGGTCAGTCTCATAAGCTTCCTTGGAAAGACCAAAGACGGGTGCATCAGGAATGAATGAAGCCTGCACAACACCTGGCAGTTGCAGATAGACCAGAACAATCAGCAGCGCGACAATGCCTGCAAGCTGACCGGCACCTATGCCGATGCCCGACAACAATCCGATACGTCGCTCCGAGGCAATGGTCGGCAACATGGCATTGGCAAAGATGATGGCGAATTCCATGCCGACCGAAGCCGTAATAAGCGCCAATACGATCGGCATTACAGGCGAGCCGGGAACCGCCCACCACATGCCAATGCAACCTGCAAAGCACATGAGCATGAAGGCAACAATCCACGGCTTGCGCCTGCCCGCGGCATCCGCCATCGCCCCGAGAAAAGGACTGACAACCGCAATAATGATACCGGCGGCGGCCTGCACATAACCCCAGACAGTCTGGCCATGCACCGCATCACCGACAAAGACCGAACTGAAATAAGGTGCGAAGAGAAAGATCGTGATCAGAGAAAAATAGGGCTGATTTGCCCATTCATAGGAAACCCATGCAGCTTGCGCGACATTGCTTGCCGGTTCGCCGTTCTTTCTCTGCATCGCTAATCCGCCGCCTCTACACGGGTCTCGTCCACGAAATACATCAGAGCTAGTCCTCCAAGCATAAGGACCAGAATTGACGCAAAACCCACCCGTTGGCTTTCAAAAAACCATGTGACCTGACCGACAAGCAATGGACCCATAAAGGCCGTCGCCGTGCCCGACAGGGCGTAGAGACCAAAAAACTCAGACATTTTCGATGGCGGAGCAATACGCGCCAACATTGTCCGGCTATTGGCATAAGCGGCTGTAATGCAGATTGCAACCACTAGGACGACACCGAGATACATAAGCTCTGGCAATGTGTTGAAGAATGGCAAATCCCAGATAGGCGCGCTGGCCGGATCATAGGGTATGAAAAACAGGATGCTTGTAGGGGTCATGGAGACCGCCAGCACAATACCGATCGACGTGCCGCCAATGGATGTAATGATAGCTCGCTTTGACCCGAAGCGGTCATCGAGCCAGCCGCCGAAAAATCCGCCTCCAACCGCGAAGATAGAAAGAATGATGCCGTATATGGTGAGTGTCAGCGCATCCCACTTGAATATACCAGCCGCATAGACACCACCAAAAATCAAAACCGCCGTCTGCCCGTCATTGAAAAACATACGGGCGATCAGATAGGTCGCCACGTTGCGATAATGTCGGACCTGTTTGACGGTTTTGATGACACGGCCAATACCGTCTTTCACAGCTTTTACCTTGTCGATTTTCTTTGTCTGAATCACATCAGGCGTGAAGAACAAAAGCGGCAAGGTAAAGACCAGAAGCCAGACCGCCGTGATCGGCCCTGAGATACGACTATTTTCATGCATGGACACATCAAGCCCAAACAAAGCCTTGTCAGGGATAAAGCTCCAAGACACTTGGCCCGGCAGCATGAACGCATAAAGCATGAAACAGAGGATCAGCAACGCGCCTGCATTGGCCATTGCCAGTGCAAGACCTGACAGAAAACCGATCCGTTCATGCGGCGCGACAGCGGGCAACATCGAATTGTGGAAGACCTCTGTAAACGAGAAGGCCACCGAAACTATGATGAAGAGAGCTGCAATCTGATAGATGCCGAGACCTGTTCCCCCCGGCAGCGCCCACCACAGGGCAAAAATGGCGGGAACCATGATGGCCACAAAGGCAATCAGCCATGGCTTGCGACGACCACCCGTATCGGCAATCGCGCCGAGCACTGGACCGAACAACGCAATAATAAAACCCGCAACACTATTGATATTGCCCCAGATCGCTTGCCCGCGAACCGGATCTCCAACAACAAAATTAGAAAAATAGGGAGAAAAAATATAGATCGTGACAATGATCACATAAGGATCACGCGCCCATTGAAAACCTGCCCAACTGATCTGGCCTTTGAGGTCAGCTGCCGGGGCTCCTGTCGCCGAAATAGCCGGGCCTTTTGAAGAATATCTCGTATCGGCGGAATCCGGCCGTGGATCATTCTCGATCGCCTCACGCACATCACCCAGTTCTTTAAGACCGTCCACCAACTCACCCCCCCAATTCCCGTGCTGTTACATCCTCTAACGGGATATCGATCAGCTTTTGGCGAATTGGATCATATGTGAGCAGGTGAGGGAAGGCTCGCAGGCGCAATTGCATCCGCAAATGCACGACGTACGGCTAGTCCAAGCGTGAGGACAAGAAGCGGAAAACCAAGCTGGAAATGTGTCACTCCCGCAAGAGGTGCCACACAAATCGGCAAAACATAAAGCGCGACCAGCAGCACTTTTTCACGGTAGTCCGCACCACGCTGAACCATATCACCGCCAAGAATGATCAAGGTCGGCGCAAGAATTGCGAATTCATAGTCAAATGTGTAGGGCGGGATCAAAAGAGTTGCGACAATCAAAACAGCCCATGACATGCGGCATGGACCCTTTTTCCACCATACATAAACCGTACAGACCGATGCCCCAATTGCCGTCACAATCTGCGCGGCATACGCGAGCGGTTCCGGCATACCGATCTCACGCATGAATACAAATGCACTTGGCATTTTGGACCATGGAAGAAATCCGTTCTCCATGATACCGCGCACGAGCGCTGTATTCTGAAAGAAGGCATGCCAAAGATCGATGCCAAAAACGACCGTTGCAATTCCAGTGATAATTGCGACCGTCAGACCCGTGGCAATAAACACGCGCCATTGGCCCGTAACAAGAAATGCAAAGGGAAGCAACGCACCGAGCTGCGGCTTGTAAATGAGGAACCCAAGAACAAATCCCGCAAGCCAAGGCCGTCCACGCTCAAGCGCGAGCAATCCGCCAACAAAAATAGCGGCTGAATAAAATGAGTTCTGACCATGAAAGGCGCAAATAAAAGCACCAGGAAAGGCCAGCAGGATAAAGATCGCGTCAGACCCGACAGCCAAACCGCGATCAAAGAGCGGGCGCAGCGCAAGGACATAAAGGCAAAGCCCAAGTCCGACAAAAACGAAATAGGAAACCCCGTAGGGAAGCAACGCAAGCGGCGTCACAAACATCTGGTAAATTGGAGGATAGTGCCAAAGAAACACCATCTCATTGGCAGGCACAGCCACCTGTTCGGCTATCAAAATACTCTTATAGTCAAAAACGGCCAGCGCATCGCCCTGAAGCGTCAGATGTGAGGCACCCCAGAACGTGATGAAGTCGGAGCCAAGCGGTTTACCGAAAACATCCACCATATCCGTGGCCGTAGTCACAAGAGCAATGGCAGCCAGAATATAAATGGCCACAGCCAGACGCGGATAAACACGCAATCTTTCGGGATCAAATAAAGGTTTGGAAGATGGCGTGGACATAGGCCCCCAACAACGACAGGAAGACGCTGTAGAAGCTAGCCCAATGGACTTACAATAAATTTAAAAGCGTGACCGAAGTCCGCTCAGGCAGCGGCGCCGCAGCATTTCTTGAATTTCTTGCCGGAGCCGCATGTGCAGGGGTCATTGCGCCCGACCTTGGCAACCTGACGGGGCCGCGTGCCCATCATACCGTCAATATAGTACCAGCGACCGTCATGACGTCCGAAATGACCGGTTTCATGGTGGACGCGATCAGCGCCTTCCTGCCGGAAGCAGGCCACAAATTCAACATAACCCTCATCGTCCGCCTCACCACCGTTTTCGACATAGCGGACTTCGAGACCCGTCCATTCGCTGGATTTGGACCATTCGGCAGCACCTGCCGCATCGAAATCCTCACGCGTACCGGGCATAAGGCTTTCTTCCAGATAGACAATATTACCCGTCGCAAAGGCTGTATAGCGCGAGCGCATCAAGGCCTCGGCACTGGGCGGCAATGCGGCCCCCGTCAAATAAGGCTCACAACAGGCGGCAAAGGCTTTGCCGGATGCACAGGGACAATCACTGGAAGTTGTCATGGGAGGCCTCATTCAGGGGTCGCATTCAGGCAGAGAAAAGCCGCCTTACCGGCGGCTCAATCCTGGGCGTATCTGAGACTTTGGAGCGGGCGAAGGGATTCGAACCCTCGACCCCAACCTTGGCAAGGTTGTGCTCTACCCCTGAGCTACACCCGCATCCGAAGGCGCGCTTTATCGCCTATAGATGACACCTTTGCAAGGGGTCAAATGCAAGAAAACAGGAGCAAATCACGACTTAACACAAATGCTCCACCACAAGCAGGCTCCAGTATCAGTGTTCCGCGCCATTCCGCCGCACCTGTAGCTTGCAGGCCGCAACCGCTCGTGCCAGTAAAGCCTTATGCAAAATCACCACGTCACCTCCAAAGAAGAGTGTCTGGGCTGGCTGAAAGCCCATGGCATTACCTATGAAAGCCGGGACCACGAACCGCTGCATACCGTGGAAGAAGCCCGCTCAGCCCGCGCATTGTGGGGTCCGCCTTGGGATCGGGGCGGACATTGCAAGAACCTTTTTCTGAAAGACAAGAAGGGCGCACTCTTTCTGGTCGTCACGCTGGAAGATCGCAGCTTAAAGCTCAATCGGCTGGGGCCAGCCCTTGAAGCCGCGCGGCTCTCATTTGCTTCGCCCGATCTGCTCTGGGAGAAACTGGGTGTGCGGCCTGGTTCGGTTACACCTTTTGCGCTGATCAATGATCACGAAAACCAAGTGACCGCTGTGCTCGATGCCCCCATGCTAGAGCACGACAGGTTGCATTATCATCCGTTGGACAACCGCTCGACCACGGCAATCTCAAAAGGCGGATTGATCAATCTGCTCCAAATAACGGGGCATACACCGCACATCCTCGATCTGGTTAAAGCCAGCGAGATCTGAGGACCCCATCCACCTAAATCGCCTGTGCGCCCGTCTTCACCTATACTATGCGAAGCCTTGCACCCGCCCGCGCTCTGCCGGTAAACCATTGTTTCCAAAAGCGGCAAGGCCCACATAAGACGATATGCCCTTTGCCCAACCACAGAGATCCCGAAATCGGGGCCATTAAGCGAAGCTGAAAGCCGGACCCATGGAACCTATTCTTGGACAAGAACCCGTCAATACAAATGACGGCACAGCCTCGACAGCTGAGCTGATCAAGGAAACAACAACACAGACCTTCGCACGCGACGTGCTGGATACCTCGCAAAACGTGCCTGTCATTGTCGATTTCTGGGCGCCCTGGTGCGGTCCCTGCAAACAGCTCACCCCCATCATCGAGAAAGTCGTTCTGGCCGCTAAAGGCGCCGTGCGGCTGGTGAAAATGAATATCGAGGATTATCCCGAAGTCGCGCAGCAATTACGTGTGCAGTCGATCCCAGCCGTCTTTGCTTTCAAGAATGGTCAGCCAGTAGATGGGTTCATGGGCGCTTTGCCCGAAGGTCAGGTCCGCGCCTTTGTCGAACGACTGGCCGGAAGCGTCGGTCCCACACCTGCCGAAGAGCTGATCGAAGCAGGCCGCGCCGCCATGGCGGAAAAAGACCTGAACACAGCCGCACAGGCTTTCGGGCGCGCCATCCAGATCGAACCGGGTATTCCGGCGGCAGTAGCCGGTCTGGCGCAATGCTATATCGCCAATGGCGATCTGGAACGCGCAGGCCAGACATTGGGCCTTGTTCGTCCCGACGGTCGCAACGATCCGGAAATCAAGGCAGCAGAAGCCGCCTTGTCTTTGGCGGACAAAACATCCGATCTGGGTGATACATCCGAGCTTTTGGCGCGTATAGAAGCCAATAAGAAAGATCATCAGGCGCGTTTTGATCTCGCATTGGTGCTCAATGCACAAGGCGACCGTGAGGGAGCTGTCGATCAACTGCTGATCAGCATGGAGTATGACCGCAACTGGAACGAACAAGCTGCCCGTAAGCAATTGGTGGAATTCTTCGACGCCTATGGGCCGAAAGACGAAATCACGATTTCCGGTCGTCGCCGTCTCTCTTCCATTCTGTTCAGCTAAACTGCGGAGAAAGGCCAAACATTATGGGATCGACGGATCGCTATCAGAGCGTCGCGGACCTTCCCGCAACCATTCCTGTATTTCCGTTATCGGGTGTATTGCTACTACCGCGCACCCAGCTACCGCTCAACATTTTCGAACCGCGTTATCTGCAGATGGTGGATGACGCACTGCGCGGCACACGCATTATCGGACTCATTCAACCTGATGAGAATGACACACCCGCCATCCGGGCAGATCGTCCTGCCTTAATGAAAGTGGGATGTGCCGGTCGGCTGACGTCCTATACAGAGACCGATGACGGACGCGCCCTCATCACATTGACAGGCATTAGCCGCTTCCGTTTACGCGAAGAGTTGGACAGCATGACCCCCTATCGTCAATGCGTCGTCGACTATGACGAGTTTGCCGACGATCTAACTCCCGAGCTTGGAACCGAACAGGTAAGTCGCGATGATCTTCTGGATGTGTTGAAGACCTATCTGGAAACCAACGGACTTCAAGCCGACTGGAAAACTATCAAGCTTTCGACAAATGAAACGCTGGTCAATTCACTCTCGCTTATCAGCCCTTACGGACCACGCGAGAAGCAAGCCCTACTCGAAGCAAAAACATTGGAAGACCGCAACCAAATGCTGATTGCGCTGACCGAGGTGGCTTTGCAGCAAGGCACGGCCAACGAAACTACAGTACAATAAAATTCACTACCCATTTCAGGATCAGACCCATGACCGAAACCGCCACCGTCGCCCGCAACGAAGTTGACCCTAAACTGCTTGAAATCCTTGTCTGCCCCGTGACCAAAACCACCCTGCATTATGACCGCGACAAGCAGGAACTAGTTTCCGAAAAGGCCCGCCTTGCCTTCCCAATCCGCGACGGCATCCCGATCATGCTAACAGATGAAGCGCGCAATCTTGATGACGAGTGACCCTGCAAAGACGGACAGCCATCCTTGGCCAAACGAACTAAAACTAAAAAAGTCGGAGCGCCGTCTGATCGTATCATTCGACAGCGGTGAGAAATTCTCACTGCCTGCCGAACTCTTACGTGTCGAAAGTCCATCTGCCGAAGTACAGGGTCATGGCAGCGGTCAGAAAACAACCGTTGCTGGCAAACGTAATGTGACCATCGAGGCCTTGGAACCCGTCGGCAATTACGCTGTGCGGATTATTTTCGGAGATGGCCATGACAGCGGCCTGTTTACTTGGGAAACTCTTCACCGACTGGGCGCCGATCAGGAACAAATTTTTGCCGACTACATCGCGGCACTGACCGACAAAGGCCTGTCGCGCGACTGATATAAAAATCAGATTGGCTCGCCACGTAAAAGGC
>TARA_R110000824_G_scaffold135553_1_pt1 | contig 18785 bp, 25 predicted proteins | sample TARA_R110000824 | Tara Oceans TARA_R110000824 (sample SAMEA4397747) | marine metagenome | biome: Polar Biome; feature: [MES] marine water layer (ENVO:01000295) within the mesopelagic zone...; material: water (ENVO:00002006), including particulate matter (ENVO:01000060) such...
CTCGTTCCGCTTACTGTTAAATCAGTTAGCGTTCCGACAGAGGTTATATTTGCTTGGGCGGCTGTGCTAAGAGTCCCTGCGATTGTTCCACCAGAGACGTTAATCCCTGCGGAAAATACAGGAATCTGGTTCATGGTCACGACACCAGAAGATGCGATGGCTATGGCATCTGTATCTGAAGTATGACCAATATTCGTACCGTTAATAATTATGCTGTCTACAGTTAGAGTCGTGAGCGTTGCAACTGAAGTCAGAGAAGAGGCAACAACAGTCGATGCCAGGGTTGTTCCCTGGAGATCATTCGAGTTGACCTTAATTGAATTATCGGAAGCCCCTGTATGCGTGTGGCTCGCACTATTAGAAAGAACATCAGCTCGCAAATTGTTATAGCTTGCCGCTGTTGCTATATCGCCTGTTGTGACTGTACTAGAAGCCGCCATATATTAACTCCATTTATTCATTCCCCATCTCAAGTATCCCCATCGCCCCCCGGCCGCTCCAGTTCCTGATTTTGTAACGTGTACCGTCTGCATGACTACGGTATTTCCTTGAGAGAATTTATAGGAAAAGCCGTCGAGATACCCGGAAAAACTCATCCCCATGCCACCCTCTATAACGTGTACGCGGTCGCTAAGCCGCCTATGCACGATCTGCATTAAGGTCGCTTTGTCATGATTAACAACTTCAAGTCTCATCCTCACGACAGGGTCTTTAACCCGGTTAAGGCGATGTAGCGCTGAGACGTTGGCGGCCGTTAAATTATCAAAATATGTATGCTCTCTAGTTAATCTACGCTCTCCGAAAGTTGTTATCGAAGTCGAATCGGAAATGTCAGATAAGCCATTAAAAGTATTGTCGACGGTTCCCACCAGGTTAAATTGCAGTTTTTTAATATATCCTGTAGAGGCTCCATCATTTCTAAGGGTAGCCAGGGCGTATATCCCGCCGTATTTCTGAAGACTTCCATCAGTTGAAGTCCAGTTCAGAAGGGAGCCTGTACCATCTGCGGCCGTATTAATCTGGACTAAATCCGAACCAGTCGGAGAGGTTTGGGTTTGTGCTGACCCTGCGATCCTATGAATTACCGTTCTTTGAGTGTCAGAGTTTGTGTTGCTTTTGGCTATAAAGGTTTTAGTTTCCCCGGCGGCTATTTCTATCCCATCGCCCAGGGCATCCGGGCTCTCCCAAGCTTTTGCCCCTGACGTTAAATTGTTGGTGAAACTCTGTATCGATAGGGCTTTGGTATATCCGAACTGAATCTCGTTATATACGCCGTCGACGCCGTCATCAAAGGCGAATCCCATATACCCGGCATTAGTCCCGTCGTACTCGTCGTTATAGACCGTGGCCGTGTCCTGGTGAGTGTCCGATTCCCTATGTGTATGGCTTTCAAAATGGACCATTCCATGGCCGTCACCATAGACGAATCCGTCCTCTGTATCCTGGAGTATATACATACACTCAAGAAAGTTTTTTCCTTCTAAGAATCGGATTCCTCTTTGCGCTGAATCGGAACCCGTCACGACGTAATAATCGGCGGCGTCATCTTCTATACTTTTTGTTTGGTCTGCGTCTGCGGTTCCGTCCTGTAGCCCTGCGCCTTCCATTAACCTTCTAAACCCGTTATTAGTTCGTACCGAGCTGTCACCATTTACATAAGAAAAGTTATTTGTGAGCTTGAGTTCTTCAAATAAATCAAATGCTTTTAGGTAACAATACTGCATCCCGCTTCCGGGTCGTGGCCTTACTTCTTTTAGAGTCCCTTTAAATAAAGGGCGGAAGCCTCCGAAATTATGGAACTTGGCGTCGGTAGCCGAAGCATTAGCGAATATGCCATGCTTGCCGCTCTTCTGCATGGCAAGGGATGCCGACCCGGTCGCTAGTCTGAAGACCTTTACATCGTCAACAAATACCGAAATCCTATCGCCATGACAGCGAACCATTAAAGTTTTCTTAGTTCCAGCGCCCCAGGTATAGGAAACATACCCAATCGATGAGTCCGTCCCGCTGAGAACCTTCCTTAATTCGATTTGATTCGTCGCCAAAATAATTCGGACATATAGATAATTACTGGCGTCCACATAACGCAAGATCATACCGACGTCATAATTTGAGTCAGTTCCCGACGATGAAGTGGTGATCTCGGATGAAACCTCTATATCATATTCAGTCATATCTACATATGCACGGGACGCGGCCGCCGACGTTAGCTCTGCGTATCCGTCGGCATGGCATTTGAAAGCCCCGGTCGGAACAGTCCAGGAGAAGCCCGAATCATAGGGGATCGAATGACTCGTTAAATTGGTTCCCGTGCTATCTGTAAAGCTGTCGTAGGGATACCACATACGGACCGATACAGGCTTCCCCGATGTTAGCTTTCCGAATAGTGGCCCGGCTTCCCTGGGCGGGCTAAAAATATTCTCGTTATTGTTAAGCTGTACGTTAAGGACGCCACCATTCATATAATCGGTAGATTCTTGCCGTGTATGGCTGAAACTCATCGAGCGAGTATAGTCCGTAAGGTCGTCATATGTCCCGGTATAGTTGCCGTTATTGTCCCAATCAACAAGGACTTTTATATAAGGTACAGGCATTAGAACGCCCCCTGGGTTCTGAGCGCCTGGCGTACTTCCCTGGTGATAAAGTCACCGAACCTCTGCATAGTCTGTTCGTCGTCCATTATGACCGTGCCGCCCTCTGGCATCATGACATTAACAGTAACGCCGCCAGCGGCTCCAGCTCCCCGACTTAGAGGGACTACAGCCTCGGGTCCGGCCTCTCCTATCATTGCAAGGGTAGGGCTCTTTACGATTCCACCTTGCGCCAGCGTGGGAATAGATGGAATGTTAGGAGACCATCCCTTGCCCCCAATGCCTGGAACAAAGTCTGGGAATTTAACTTCGAATGTATTTATTAACCCGATTAAAGCGTTGAACATCTGAATAATGCCGTTAACGATTCCTTTGAATCCCTCTGTTATTTTGTCGGTATCGCCTGTAAATATCCCGACTATTACGTCCCACATTCCCTTTAATGCTGTTACCAAACCATCGAAATAACCCTTAATAAAATCGACCGCTCCAGAGACAAAGACCTTTGCTGTTTCCCATGCGCCCCCGAATTTATTTGTCATGAAGTCGTCGACAACTTTCCAAACCTTGTCGAATGTCTCTTTAAAAAAGTCAAACACGACGCCAAATGCGCCTTTAAAATGTTCGATCGCCCCTTCCCAATCGCCCTTGAAAAGAGCAATAAACCCTTGAAAAATCCCCTTCCAGAACTCAATAACCGTGTTGACATAATCCTTAATAAATTGCCATGTGGCGGGAAACTTCTCGGACAGAAAATCGTCGAGTTTCTCAAATGTTTCTTGCAACACCGCGACGATCTTGTCCCAGTTTTTCCAGATTAAAATCCCAGCTCCTATAGCTAAAGCTATCCCCAGGATGATTAAACCGATGGGACCGAGTGCGACATTTAGGGCCGTCATTGCCGCAGTCTGTAACCATGTGACCGCAGTTTGTACCGCTTGCATCCCTGCGAGCATGCCTATACCAGAGATAAAAGCCGGGAGCATAAAGACAATAGGACCTATGTTCGCCATGAATCCCGCCAGGGGTTCAAGTGCTAGTTTCACATTGTCCTTTAACATGGTTAATTTATCGCTCGAGGTGATGGAATCTTCGGCCACGTTTTGCAGGGCTCCCGAGGAGTTTTCCAATGCGACTTGCATCTCTCCAAATTCAAACGTCCCCTGTCGTACAGCATCGGCAACCTTAACGCCCCCAGTATCACCGAATAAGACTGATGCCTGATTGATAGCTTCCATCTGGGTTGTAGCTTCGCCTATTTCCCTGATGACATTCGAAAATGCTTCCTTTGCATCTGTTGCCCCTGATGCCGCAATTTTCGAAAGACCGACCGAGAGCTGGGGCATAATACGATTAACGTCTACCCCGGCCGCTCCCATTTCAGCAAGTAAAGCGACGCTCTCTTCCAAACTAAGATCAAGACCTCTTAAAGTAGGAGCGAATTTTTGCGCTTGCATGGTCAAGCTATCGATAGGAACTCCCGACTTTTGAGCGGCAACGGTGAATATATCTAACGCCCTGGATGACTCACTAGCGGTTAATCCGAAGCCGTCCATAACGTCCGACACTTGCTTGATTGCCATACTTGCATCGACGCCCATAACACGGCTAAAGTCGAGAAAGTCTTTTGTCGTTGTCTCCAGTATCAGCCCGGTTAATCCCAGCTCTGTATTAACGTCGGCTATTGCGGTCGAGACTTGGCCGAAATCCTGGGGGACTCCTTTTGCTACCTCTTTGAATGAATCCTTTAAGCTGTCGAGTTCGGCCCCGGTTGCGCCCGTGCCAGCCTTTATATTCGTGGTTGCCTGGGTAAACTCATCACCGATTTTAACCAGCGCCAGACCTATACCAGCGACAGCCGCACTTACAGCCACGACAGATTTCCGAACCTTGTCGAAGTTTGCAGACGCTTTCGATCCGTCCGCCTCTATTTCTATGTTTACCAGGTTAGCCATTATTTATTATTTGTATTTCCCATCGATACGATATGTAACCTTTTTAAAAGGCTGATATCTTCTTTAAGGAGCTGGGACGGGAGAACCGAATATCTCTGGCATATCCCATCTATCAGCTCCGCTTGTTGTAACTCCGTCGGCTTCGTTACCGGGTTTCCGTCTCTGTCAGACCCGCCGCCGACATGGTTCCATTTCGTAATATCAGCCCCTAGCCTTCCCCCGCTGTTGTGACATGTTCAGCCCATGCGCCGATTACAGCGACGCACACATTAGGCGGAAGGGACATAAACCCCGCGGCCGTCGTAGGTACTCGCTTTGCGTCGTCGTCGTACATGTTCCATTCGAGGATTATCGTCTCCCCGAACTTCTCAAAAAGGGTTCTCGTATCTTCACCGGATGGATCAGCTCCCAGCTTTTGAAATTCGAGGAATGTTCCGACGTCAACGTCTAGCCTTGCCCTGACTTCCAGCCCGTGAAATTCCGAATCCTCGCTGAACGTCAACACCGCCTCGCGACGATCTATAACAAACGGGGAATGTTGTTTTAGTTTTTCTACCATCTAATTGACCTTTAAACCGTGCTAAATGTTGGAACGGTTCCGCTCTGTAAATTAAGGGTTGCGGTAACTCCCAGGGAGCCGTCAGTCCCTCGGCTGATGTTGTAGTCTGCGACCAGAACTTCCGCCTCTAATTTGGGGTTTCCGCTGGTGTTTCCACCGATACAAATAGTCAAAGTTCTTGTTCCGCTCTTGGTCTTTAAGACATCATGTATCTTGTTGCTTGCCGCATCGAAAATACCCGTTATCCCGACCGTTAAATCACCCAGCCCGATAAGCCGTTCCATTGCTGATTTTGATATCGTTGTGCTGTCAAGTAATGCCTGGGTATTACCGATATCGTAATTCGTCACATTATCCGATATGTCCCTGGCGCTTCCGCCTGAGTCGTCCAATGCTAAATAATCCCCGAGTCCGCTTTGTTTTGCCATAAAATCCTCCTTTTAGAATCTGGCGAATTGAGCCGCTATTTTTGCGTTGCTAAATGTTCCTGACGAGATGACACGGAGATATCGTGCTACCGTGCCACTCATTGTTAATCTTTCTGCCGTTGGAGCCCCTGCCGCCGCAACAGTTGAGAACGTCATTAAGTCTGTCCATGTGGAATTGTTCGCACTCTCTTGAATTTTGATAATTACACTTCCACTAGCAAGAGACATGATTTGCAGATATCCTGACCCACCGCTGGCGGATGAGGCCGCGTTATCAACAGCCGTCCCGTTGGAAGCCGAGGCGTGAGTGTCGTCGTGAGCCGTGAGCATTGCCCCAAACTCTCCGCCCATGCCGTTACCTGTAAACGTACTAGATACCGTCATGGCGCTCCCTGGGGATCGATTAACGGTGTAATCGGCTTGTTTAGCTGATATACCTATAGCGGGATCACCCACGGCCGAATTGAAAGGAATTAAAACGACTTGGTCGGCGGTCGGTAATTTACCTGAATTACTGGTGAACGTGGCATGTATTTTATTATCTGCATTGTCGAAGTAACCGTTAACAGTAACCCCGCCATCAGCAAGCCCGGTCATCCTGGTAGCCGCCGCCGCATTTAGTGGCGTCGTCTCGAGTAATGCTTGCGTATATCCCATAGAATCGACAGCGTTAGCGTCTCCCGATAGGTCATTTCCCATCACATAAAGCCGCACATTTAAACCCGTTTGTTTAGCCATAATTAACTCCTATGGAGTGATTGTTACTTCGCCGAGAATTAAGACCGAATAGGGAACCTCTAAGGTCCTGTATGCGACGCCGCCTATATCTGTATAGCCCGTTGTCATGTCTCCGATAGTTGCGTCCGATACATTCCCGGCGAGGTTGGTATCAGAGCGGAGAGCTGTTGCAATATTAACCGCCGCATCCCATATATTCAGTTCGACCGATTCCCTAACGTCGGCGCTTGCTTGCATCCTGAAATAAGCCCGGATAGTAAAATCCGTCGTGCTACTGGAGTCGGCCAGCGTCAGTTCCATAACCGATCGCCCCGATAACCAGTAAGCAACAAGCGGAGTACCTGGAACAGAAAGAGGCTCCCCCCTTAATACAGCGGTAAATTGAGGATCGGAAACCGTCCCCAGGAGAGCGTCGATGCGGTCCATTGCCCCTTGTCGGCTCATTTAAAAGCCTCTTTAATTGCTCTCTCAAATAGTTTTCTAACCTCTTCGGGGTCCTTCTTTAACCATCGAAATACGTTTCTATACATTCGATAGCCTTTAAACCTTGAGGACTTATTTCTCTGGCTTACTCCCTCGACCCATCCCGCATATATAAGATTGGCCCCGTATAGCTTTTGCCCTGCATCAACTCGAGCGTGTAAATCCTTATATACATAACCCATAACGGAGCGCTGGAGATGGCCTGTAACTCGGCCATGCCCGGGCTTTAACTGTTCCCTGATTTTGCCCTGGGCGAGCATGGCGATATCCGTAAGCCCACGATTAGCGGCTTCTAGTAATCTCTTAGGAGAGTCTGTAAAGAACGGCCCCGATGTTTTGATATTCTGAACCATTAAAAGTAAACCTCTGAAACCGGGGTCGAAGATCGATACTGGTCGAGAGTAGAGAGAATATTTGCCGCGCTTGCTTCGCTTCTCGTGGTCTCTTGCTCCCCTGATCCGATCGTTAATATGGTTCCCATATCCCGATCCCTAAAAGAAACCTTTGCAAGGTCCAGACAAGCCTCGACAACTAAGGCCGGGTATTCATAAGAATACGCACTCGCTCCGCCTGAGTGGGTGGCGGCGGTCGATCCGTTTACTCCGCGTTCCACCGTGAGAGTGTTCCCACTAATTGCCGTAATGTACATCTGCTCTGAATCGATCAAAACAGTTTCGGCAGGGCCAAACCCTGAAGCACTCGACAGGCTTACAGATGTAGTGGTTGTGCTTGCTACAGCATCCGCAGTTGTAACTAAAAGAGTGTCATTTGAATATCCCCAGGTCCCGAGGATAGCGAGGGTCTGTTGCCCTGCGTTCAGGCTTTTAGCCGTGTCTTCGCTCAGTTTTAATCTAACCTTTGGACTAGAATTATACGGCTCCAGAAGGAAGTCGTTGTTGTATCCCTCGGTCAATGTCTCTGAAGTAGCCCGATCGGTTGCTCCGTAACTTGTAACCGTGGTCGTACTAATCAGCCAATCATCGAAAGGGATCACCGAAATTAACTGATCACTTACCCCAATATTGTCGGTCGGATGGCTTGAGATTGAGAGCTGGGCCGTCTCCCTCAAGTTGCCCCGGCCTATATCGTAATAATGAGTTTCTATTCTGGGGCCGAATGACTGCATCCCGACATAGTTGTCTATGCGGTTTGATGCCGATTCTAGTATCCGACGCAAGATAACAAGGTCACTAGTCCAGCCAGACGAATAATTCGTACCCGCTAGATAGTCTCTTAGCTCATCAGTTGTGGCGTAAGTGTGCCGAGTGACCACTATTTATTCTCCTCGGTTTCGCTCTTTTTAGTCTTTGGCCGTCCCGCTTTTTTCTTGAAATACTGCGGGTAATCCGCGGCGACTTTTGCCGGGACGTCGTATTCCTCGCCCTCGGTGAAGGCCAGGTCCAGCGCTCCCAGGGACGCCGATTTAATACATTTAACTTTCATCAATTCACCTTTATATATTTGGGGACAGCGACAGAAGCGGAGTCGTCCGCCGCTGTCCCCAGGTTCTAGCGAGGGTGCGTTAACGGGAGTCTAAGCAGTTGTTCCATATGGAAGCTTTCCCGTCCCTCACTATTTACCCACTACCTATGAGGCCGCGCACTTGAGAATCTTGAAGCTGTCGGTTAATCCGATCTGGCCATCTCCTCTTTTAGTGGCGAAAAAGCCTATCTGGTCATTGCCCATATAGAGCGAGTCGTTCCGTCGGATACTCATTCCTACACGGTCAAATATGTAATAGTTTTTGAAGTCGCCGAGAATGGCGATCTCATTATTTGCGGCCAACGCTGTCGAGAATCCGTTATTACTCGTGTCGTCTGTATTGACTACAGCTTTCCCGAGAAGATTCGCGTCTGGGCTGGATGTCAAACTAGCGATACCAGTTACCCCGGCCGCCGTTGACTGTATGGTGTTAACTTGCTTTGTAATAAGCGAAGGCATAACCCAGGTGGCGTTCTGCCTGAACTGACTATTAAGCGTATAGAAAATACCCGTTAGATCAGCGGTCGTTAGCGCACCAGTAGCCGCCATTACATAATCAGCAACTCCAGAGCCTAAAATCCCGTCGTACTGAGCGGTGTTATTTCCGTTCAATATTCCCGCATCCTCGAATCGACCCGCGGCTTCCTGGAATATCTGCGACAGCATAGCGGGCAAATTAATTGCCGAGTCTTCCAACAGCTCTCGTGTGACCTTTACGAGGCCGCCCGATTTCTCGATCGAGAACGCTACCTGGCCGACTGTCGGAGTCTGGTCGCTAAATGCGGCCTCTTCTGCAATGGCGGCCCATGTTGCGCCCGCAATAGTTGGGACATACCCGTCTTTGCTGGCAACTCTCACAACCGTGCTTATAGGTCGCAATAGCGATCCGGGAACTCCTGGATCGTGTATCGTTCCTGAGACGAACGCCTCTGGGACGAAGAACCCGCCTTCTGCATCTGTCAATTTGTTACTACTAGAATTTTTTCCTTCTAGGGGGCTAATCATTTCTGTTAGCCTCTCATGGTTTCCCATGAGTTCAGACTATCTCATCATCTCCTCGGAGATGTTCGGCACTAATGGCGTATTACGTTCTGCGATCTCAGAACTCCGCCTAGTCGTTGAGCCTTCCCTAAAAGCGTTTAGGGCTTGGTTGCGGATTAGCATATCCTCTCGGACGTAGCCTTCCCGACAGTTCACCGAATTTGCAACAGTTATCACTAACTGATGGGACACAAAATTTTATCCTCTTGCATTGCCTTGATTTCGTCAGGCGTTGCGGTCTTCCAGAACATATCATCAGAGGGGGCCCGCATCCATTTCGTGAATACGTCCGTTTGCACTTGTGCAATTTCCTTGAGGTTGTCCCCCATTTGCTCTTGTACCCACAGAGGCTGAGCATGAGCGGGAAGCCCTTTAACCCAGGTCGAAGGCTTATAGTTGCCCTTTGTCTTTGCGGTCGTGTCGCTGGCGTCGTATTGCTCGACGTCCTTTGATGCAACCGGGACTTGGTTTGTTGGGATGTTTATCTCCCCTTTTAAGGCTTCCATTCGCGAAGCTATTTGCTCCGACATTTGGGCCTTTTGTTTGGTCTGGGTGTACTCGTCCATAAAACGCGTACTCTCCTCGAGTTTTCCTTCTTCGAGAGCTATTTCAGCCTGGGCGAGAAATTTCCCGGCTTGTTCTCTCAATTCTTTTAATTCCAAAGCTATGCGCTCCTTTTAATATCTTGGCTTCTTTTTAGGCTTGCGCCCGTCTAGTTCCTGTCGTGCCTTTAAAAGGGACAACCGGGCCCGTACAAAGTCGGCGTCAGAGGCGGTATTTTCCGTGTCTGCGGCTTCCTCACTTTGCGTATCAGGGTCAATATCTGGGTCGGCTTTCGCCGATACGGTGGCGGTATTTGGAGACGCTCCCCTTATGACTGAAGAGGTCTCGACGAGGTCGGCTTCTGTAATGATTCGGACTGTCCGATCCCCCGATCTTTCAAGGTGAGAACCACCCTCGGGGATGTTGAAACCGATCGAGTATTCACGGATAAAATCGCCTTTAATATCAGACAGCGCGTCGCGTCCTGATTCTTTATCCATGTTGATCTGTATACTTGCTAGTAAGCGCCACTCCTCGCCCTCTATATGGACGGGTCGAGCGGAATAAACTTTCCCTACTGGTCGAGCCTGATCATGGCCCAGGAGAAAAGGGATCGGAAGATTTCCGGTTAAAGCATTATTGAAAGCTTCGGGTTCTATAATGTCGCCGTCACTATCCTCAACGCCCATCGTATTAACGAAAGCCTCGACGAGTCCTTCCGTTTCGCTGACGACTTTAACGTTCCCGATTTGAGTCTTTGTAATCATCCCAATGCCTCCTGCATATCTGGCTTATAATTGCGGTCCATTGGTTGCCATGTGAGGGTCCCGTTAGGATGGTCGTTAATGTTTATTGCATCCTCTGCATGGTAGACCTGGCCGTCTCTTTCTATACAAGTGCGGCCGTAAGGATCGCCGGGGTCGATGTATGTATCCCCTTCGTCACCGTCGGGGTCAGTAGCACGGAGCCAATCGAAACCCTGTTCTCTAAAGTAGCCTACCGACGTTATGTTTTGGGTTCTCATTATTTCGGTCCTGGCGATTAACTTTGCCCTGACCTGGGTCTCTCCTAGCTTCGCCCTGAGACCTGGGAACTTGTCGCCAGGTACACCACGGGCGAGCATGTCGATTGAATAGCCGCGGGTTAATGCCGTCTCTACCGCTTCACGGACTACCTTCTGGGTCGTCTTATGAATCATGCTGGCTCGCCCTGGGGCCTCTGTTAATACTCTTTCAACGGCCGGAAGATTCTCGGACCAATCCAGTACCCCGGCGATGTTTGCATTTCCTATATGCTGGAAGGTCGAACGGGTGACCCTTACATAAGACCTATGTAAAATATTCGACAGCTCGCCGACCTCTGAATCGGGGACAAGCTGGCCCCATTCAAAAGGGAAATCTTTTTGCTCGAGGTCTAAATCTCTCTCGAGGTATCGGCCTATAATGCCGTCTGCCCGGTTCTTTATTCTGGTGAGGTATCGACCGACTCCCTTCTCTAAATCCTGGACATGCTCTTCTCGGTCCCTTAGTAATTGAGCCCTTAATTTAACGGCTCCTCGAGCAACGGGGGCGGCCTTCTTTATCTGGTCGGTGTTATCTGTTAGCTCGGCCTCTGGGAGCGCTGGATTTGCGCCACTCTCCAGGGACATATCTTCGATAATATTTACCGGAATTCTCCTAACGTCTCCATCATCTCCGACGGTCTCTTGGCCTACCATCGCCCGCGCTTCGTTAAGCGTGATAATTCCCGAGTTAAATAAGGTTGTCGCCCTACTTGTTACAGAGTCTTTATCGTCTAAGAATGACCGCATTTCCGAGAGATCGACCATAACCTTGCCATCATTGGGGAACTCTGGCTCCAGGCAATAATTAAAGAATCTAAGGAATCTATTAATCAAAGGCTCTAGCGTCTCGCTATGGAAGCTAAAACGCGCTTCTCTATAGTTGGAAAAGGTCGAGCGCTGTAGACCCACGTTAGCCGATATCAATATCGGGGGAACTCCCAGGACCGCACAAATACGAGACTCGGCCTTGTCGGTAATTTCAGTAAGCGCCATGTCTTTAGGGGACGAGGCCATTTGCTGATATTCGGCGTCGTCGTCCAGGACGGCGACCTGGTGCATATTAGTTGAGCCGCCGAAAGTAGAGCGCCACCGTGACCGTATACGGGCCGCCTCATCCTGGGACGTTAAGCGCCTTTTAATTTTTAATAAACCGCTGGGGACTCCCGCATTTGTAAAATATGTCTTAGCGAAATCGGTCATACTCATATCAAGATTGATGACCTTAGATAAGACATGCAGGGGAGAGAGCCCGTAAACGTCGCCCGATGGGTTAGGAAGTGCTAGGTGAGAAACGTCGTCGGGCTTTAGCCTGTACTCTTTCCCGTCTATTTCGTAGGCGTACGAATTGGCGCCCCGTTCCTCTGGAATAATAGAAACCCGGTCAGGCCTCAAAAGCCATAAAGATATAACCTGGTTCGCCCCGTTGCGTTCCTTATATACATACACATTACCGGCAACATATAGATAGGTTACGGCCCGCTCGATCCAGGTATAAAAATCATGCTCGTAATTTGGATGATTAATCAGGTTTGCTAATGGGGTCGCCTCTAGTTCCTTTATCCCGCTTTCCGCATCTTCCCCAACAAACCAGCGAGCGGTCGCGACTCCTGTAGATAGCTCGCGAATACAGGCATTAACAATCTCGGATTTACCGTAACCCTGGGCGGCAAAATTGGCGTAGTTATCCGATGGGTATACGACCTGGTTAACGTCGGCAACTAGGGGAACGGTTGCGTTGATCTCTGGCTCTTTGCTGACACTAGCGCTAAACGGCCACAATCTCGCCATCGGTTTTCCCAAAGCTTTGATCGTGCGATCTGCGGACTTGCCATCAGCCGACTAATTTTAAGAATGGCCGAGTGATGCCATAAAACCCAGCCATTCAATTAGGAGAAAAATGACAGGAAAAAGGAAAATAACCCATCACATAAGCGTAATAATATCGTTAAAATGGGCGATCGTCAAATTAATTAAAAGGTGATATTATGGCGGTAATTATCTTCGGAATCGTTAACCGAAGTTGAGTGTCGGCTTCCCGTTGCTTGCCCGGCCTTTAATGACTTGGAGACCCAGGCAAAGCGGCGGGGAGTTTTTAATTTCCCCAGCTCGTCGCATTTTGAGCGGTTATCTTTTGGCGCTTTGTGAAGGGCTTAATTTTGCCGTTTAGGGCGTACCAATCAAAGGGCGTATCGTCGGGAGTATGAACGCTCATTCTTTTATTTATAACTACTTCCAACCCAAAGGCACGAAAAAAAGTGATGTAGTGGTCGGGGTTTGTTTTGCTGTATTTGATGGCCGCTTTTTTGATTGTTGCTTCGGAGCTTACTTCTTTAGCTGTTAAATACATCGCCATGTGATATCTCCTTCGGGGGCCTTGCGGCCCCCTGGGTGGTTTAGAGGCTCAAGTAAAGCCCGGTTATGTTGGTGAAGATTCCGGCCAACTGGTCGCCGTGTACGTTTGCAGTCTCGGCGATTACGTTATATCCGGCCTTCGGGGTGGTCTTTGAAAAAGTCATCTTGTAGGTGTCGTCGTTCTCCAATGTAACCTCTAGGCCGTTTACTTTCCTGGAGCCTTTGAAAAGGAAGGAAGCCTTTACGTTTCCGGCCTCGGTGCTGGAGAATCCGAAGTTCTTCGCCCCGGTCATTGCGGCGATTCTATTCATTCCGCCCATCTGGTTAAAAATTGTTGTTGCTGTTGCTTGGTTGTTTGTCATTTTATTTCTCCCTCGTTTGTTTAATCTAGGTATAGTATAAGACGTGGCGTCCTATACGTCAACCCCTAAATCAAGCAATTATAAGGAAGTTTTAAAAGTGGTATTTTGAGCGGTTATCTTTACCGTATATATCGGTCAAGACCTTTATACCAGGGCGTTAAATGGTCGCGTTGTTTAATCTTGGCTTTGTGTTTGGCGAACTTACCGGAGACAACAACTATCGCACGGCCACAAGATGGGCATATCTGCCGATCCTGGAAAGTGTCGGGGATGATACTATCGGGCTTTTTCCTACTGCTTGCACACTCTCCCGTTTTGAATGGGTCGACGATCGGCTTCGGCTTTTGTGGCGATATCCTTTTCCAGAAGTTATCAAGATATAAAAAATCGGGAACGCTAACGCTCCGGCCATCCGGTTGGAGCCCTATTTTCGAGAAATCTAAATGGTGCTTTAACTGTCGTATCATCCTATTACCTAGAGTAAAAAGGGGCCTTGCGGCCCCCTGGGTGCTTTAGCTTGCGTATTGTCGGTGAAAAATATAGTCAGCCCCGAAGTGTACGAGCTGGGCGTCTGCGGTAGGAGCGGGGTTGCTAACTGTTGGAACGCTTCCCAACATTGAGTCGGTCCCTTCGACCTGGGCGATCTGGACGGTCCCGTCGCTGAGTAACCAGGCATCGACGTTATATTGGTAGTCGACCATGCTATCGAATCCCGCGCCCTTGAAGGGAGCAACGAACTCTCTCATCTCGTCGAAGGAAGGGCCGTCGGTGTAACTTATGTCGATCGAAGCGCCCCCGGTGTAACTCTCGGTAGTTACTGAGAACTGAGTCTCTGAATATTCAGCCTTTAGCGCTTTCCTGATCATTCTTGCTGTTTGGGCTGGTTTGATGTTTGTGATCTGCATTTTATTTCTCCCTCGTTTGTTTAATCTAGGTATAGTGTAAGACGTAACGTCCTATACGTCAACCCCTAAATTAAGCAATTTTGAAATTGCTTTTTTGCCCAATAAAAAAAGCCCCCATTTCTGAGGGCTTTTAGTCTGGGGCGGTTTGTGGTCTGCCCTAGTTTCTAACCGACCTGGATTTCTCCTCGAAAGATATCGGGTTGGAGCAGTTCGCGAATTTGCCGTTGGCTCCCCTTGCGACCCTTACCGTATAGATTCCGTTTCCAGCCTTTACCATTTCCCCATCCTCAACGATTATGGCGGTGGCAAATTTTTCTTTCTCGGCAATCTTTTCGTCTGTTTCCCCGTAGTTGTCGATTGCTGTCGCTCCCACAATAGTCCAAGGAGTTGTATCCTTGTACCATCGATCAGTTGGATTTCTGTCAGCGGTATCGAACTCCACATTCGAATATTGATCTTCAGTGATCCCGTTAACCCCGTTAACTTCAGCCGTTTCGTAGACCCAGCTTTCCAGTTTGATCACATCCAGATTTTTTAGTTCCTTCATTTCGTTTGTATTCTTAATGCTCATTTCTAATCTCCTTTTTGTTTAATCTAGGTAGAGTATAAGACGTAACGTCCTATACGTCAACCCCTAAACTAGGGCAATTTCAAGGGAGTTTTTAAGGGACTATCATTTTGGATATTGGCGCAGTTCCCACATTTCCAATCATTCCCCCAATCGGAAGTCGGTTCCATGAGTTTGCCGTCCAGGTCGCACGGTTCGAATTCTTCAGAAACACCGCATCGAGTACACTTCATAGCTTCATTAATTTCGTTCATAGATTTTTCCTTTTTTGTTTCGGACTTGCCACCGAATTTGTGGGTTACGGCCCCCCCCTGGTGGGGGGGCTGGCTCACCTATATACCCTGGACGTAGTGAAGAAGGGCGACCTCGACGGCGTCCTGGAGAGTTCCTTGTACTCCGCTATGTTCGCCAAAAGCGTCCTCGACCGTGTCCGTGACTGGAACTTTAGCCTCAAACAAGACATACTTGTTATTAATCTTGTATATATCAATATGCCCGATTGTCACTTCAATATCTGCAACGTCCAACATTGTTCTCCAGAAACTCCAGACTGATTCTTGCTTGTCCCATTCTTTAGCTGTTAATACTTCTGACATTTTGTTCTCCCGTTTGTTTTGGTTTCTTGTTTAATCTAGGTATAGTATAAGACGTCACGTCTTAGCTGTCAAGCCCTAAAGTAGGGCAATTTTGAAATTGGTCGAAAATTGCTTAAATGTAGATTGGATACTCTGGGCCGTTGCTTCCCAGGATGTTGTAGCAATACCAATCGACGCCGTCTTCATAGCTTCCGTATATAGAGGCGCAAATCTCGATGACCTTTTCTTCTTCATATACCAGGATTGCACGTCCGTCCTGGTCCTCGATGAATCCGATTAGAGCTTCCGCGAACTGTTCGGCTTCTTCTCCAGGAGAACCCAGGGCAACAAAAGAGAGAGCGGCATCATTACAATAGCTCACCATATAATCAAGGTCCGAAGTCATACGCGATTGACGGTCTTACATTTAGTACAGCGGATAACAGTTCCCGGCCCGGCCTTCTCCGCCAGGAGCCGGGAGCATTGACAGCATCGAAGGGGCTTTGTCTGTTTCACTTTTTAGATTTTCGCTTAATAGGGCTTTCGGGAAATCGCTCGTTATATTGGTCTATAAGTTGCTTTATCCTTTGGCCACTTAATCCGACACGGTCCCCTATTTCTCTTAATGTGATTTCAGGATTATTGATACATAAATGATTAATGAGTTGATATCTTTTTTCGAATTGTCGGATAGTTTCAGCGTCGTATCTTCCGTATGGCTGATGGATGTAATACGACTTTAATCGCTTCTTAAACAGCCGCGATGACCAAGTCATCGTGCCTTCCGGTGACAATCACAACCGCAGTTAATACACCCCCCATATCGACCCCCACAATCTCCATCCATACACTCGGGACTTAGCTGTCTAACATTAATACCCCGTTCGGATATCTTTTCTAACGCCTCCGAAATACGTTCCAAAGACTGCCAAATCGCCTCTAGTGCGACGGGGATTTTCTCTTCATTCAACATAATTATGACTCCTTGTGACACTTACAAGCGCACGACGTAGCGCTACAGTCAGAATGACCACCATATAAACAAATAAGCGTCACCATACGCCCAACCCCGGAGCGGCTCGCTGGCCATGTACTGCGAGAGCCAGGGCGCAAACCGTGTCGTCGTGTATTGAGGATGTATATTTAACCCCGGTCCTAGTGTGTTCATATCCGAAGGCGTCCAGCTCCGCCGTTATAGCGCCACGGGGGAAGGCAATATCGCCGCTCTGTATGGCGACGGCTAACCCTTCCATTAACATCTGTTTTGATGTTGACGTAAATTTAAAGCCCTGCACGTTGCCGAGTCTTCGCTGTAGTGTCTCCACTACAGGATCGCCGACCCCTGTAGAGTCTATAATCGACGGTACATCTCTTATAATCTGGGACAAATGGGCGACCGTTTCTTCCCAGGGTCTTTGAAACCTATCAAAGCGACAGACATTCCCGTACTCATCAAGGCCGATCGAAACAGTCCAATCGACGCTTTTAGCAAGGTCAACACCAAAGACGACGGGCTCGCTATCGGATAGGGAAGAGATACAACTCTCGATTGCTTGCTGTCCGAATGGGTTTGATCCGTCGAGGGATGGTTCCGCCAGATACAGTTCCCGGAATACATTGTCGGGTAATTGCGCCCTGGCTTGCTCGACTTCATCCTTTGCCAGGACTCCAGCCTCTACAGCATCCCAGGCGACTATCTTTGCATAATGCCAATCAGGGATACCGGCCTCGGCTTTTCTAGCGAGCTGATATGCCCAATTGCGACGGCCAGCCACGTTCCCAATAATCCGAATGGGTCCTCGAGTCTTTGTAACAGTAGAGCGAACAGCGAACCAACTCTCCTCGCGCATCCTGGACGCCTCATCTAGTACAGCGGCGTAAACGTCATCACCGTAAAGGTTATCCGCCTTCTCTCCGCTTTTGAAATAGATCGTCGCTCCATTGGCCAGCGTAATAGTTAACTCCGACTCATTAGCTTTAAATAGAGACTCGTCGAAGCGCTCTTTTAATCTCCTAAATGCAATCTTAGCCTGGGGGTATACAGGAGCAACCCACCAAAAGGCTTGCCCAGGGCGGCCCATCATGGCCTCTTGTAAAAGCCATGTTATACAGCCCATAGTCTTACCGCATTTTGTAGACCCTTCGACTACGGCATATCTATGCTTCGAAAATATCGCCGCTTTCTGTTTCTGGTATAACGGTGGCGGCTTGTACGTTATTGTCGTCATCGGCAATCCTAAAAGTAACCGGGGCATTGCTGTTAACTAGCATCTGTTGGCGCTGATCGTACAAATTAACCGAGTTATTGAGGCCGTGAATTTGATCGATCCTGGATAGAACGGTAACAGCCTTATTAAAAGCGCTCTCGTCCCCGGCCAGGGCGTCGTCCCAGACCGAATCCAAAAGGGAGTTATAGCGTTCGTTTTCTAATGCTCTTATGGTGTTTACTTTGGAATCGTGCTTTTTCGCCTGATCTGATAGGACCTTTTTTATGTCCTTGTGGACCATAGACGGGGCAATATTAACGGCCTTTGCGATCTCTCGCTCAGTTTTTCCAGCGATGACAAGGTCGAGGATTTGGTATCTCCTCATTTCAGCTTTGACTCGAACCGCTTTGCTCACCGTCATATGCTCACCCTGGGAACGATTATAACTCGTTAAATACCCAGGCCGTCAAATAAAGCATATCTAGCTAATTGACAATTAAGACGCCACGGCTTATTATATGAAGAATAATGACCATAACGACAAATATAAAAAGTACAGGGATAAAAACCAGGGACGTTAACCGCTCTGGTAAATCAACGTATTACCTTCTGGAATGTCTTGTATGTGGAGACCGGGAAACAACCGCCGTGAAGGTCGGGGAAACGGGCCCAATGCGTGGTCGCTGGATACGAATATGGAAACAACAACACGAAGGGAAACACGATTCGACAATTACTTAAATAAGGAATCAAAGAAGTTATTGCCATAAAAAAAGGAGATATTAAAATGGTAGATGCCTATATGGACAACGCGATCGGCGTTGTAGAAGGAACAATCGACAAAGTAGCAAGAGCTAAAACAAAAGACGGGGACACTCCACAAGTAGAGTTACATTGTAAATTTCCCTGGAGTCGTAAATTTCCTCAGATTTT
>TARA_R110000824_G_scaffold401628_1_pt1 | contig 18762 bp, 20 predicted proteins | sample TARA_R110000824 | Tara Oceans TARA_R110000824 (sample SAMEA4397747) | marine metagenome | biome: Polar Biome; feature: [MES] marine water layer (ENVO:01000295) within the mesopelagic zone...; material: water (ENVO:00002006), including particulate matter (ENVO:01000060) such...
ACAAAAGAACTATTTGACAAAATGTCTTGCTCTATGGAACTACTTAACTGGGCGGAGGATTGCTACACGCAAAAAGACCTCCCAGACTTGCCCTTTGAACTTATTAGTAAGATACTACAAGACCGCCGAAAACTCCGCCAGATTGACAACACTAAAAAGAACTTCAATGCTGTGCTTGACTTCTTCAAACAGGGGTTGATTACCAACGTCCCCGAGGATAAGAGGATTAACTTTGAAACGAATGCTCCTAATAACATTGAAGACATCTGGCAACAGTATGTTGAGTCGGGTGACTTTGAGGTGGGGGAGGAAGCATTTTACTCTCAACCTCTTACAGAGGACTTTGACAATAATTACTTCTTTAAGAGTTATGCTAATTTCTGGGTTGGGTGTATGAACTTGAATTTGTATGGTGCGGTCGTTGATGTGGTGGAGGAGGACGAGGAAGATGACTACTTTGATAGTCGGTTTGATAATACTTGGTGTAAGTTTGGAAAAGAACCCTGGGATTCTATTACTTGGTCGTGGGTGTTGGAATAGTTAGTTGTCGGTGAAAGGTAGATTAGTAGATTTTTTATTTTATGATATAAGAGTTTAATTTATTACTCGTGTCTGCCAAATCAATTCCCAAAAAATTCGATTTGTGTATAATAAGACATTAAACAACAACAAAAACAAAACAAACAAAACTATCAATATGACCACTACTACTCTTTCCGTTGATATCCAAAAGCACCTTGCTAAGCACGAAAGGGGACTTGACTGTGCCCTTGACGCTCAAAGGAGTTGTGAATATGGATTGACTCTCAATAAGATAACATTGCTTAAATCTGCTGGAGACCCCGAAGTTATAAAGATGTGTGACGAGATGAATGAGATTGGTGAAAAGCGACTTGCCGACTGTGTAAATAAAGTTAAGTTTCACAGGTTGATGATTATGCTATTCAATACATTTGTAGCGATTACGAACGGTAGAAGTGATGTCAGCGTTCTTACTAAAGTTGTTGATAAACTCAAGGATGCTATCCAGACTCTTCTTTCTGGCATAGAAGAATTAGTGGCATTCGGTGGAGACTTCTATACTGAAGAGGAGTATATTAATATATCAAACGCTTTGATGAAAGAGTATAATGCTTGGTCTCCAATCTGTAACAGCGAGCACACATTTGAGATTCACACCTGCTAAATCACCACTTCACTAAACATTATTAATTTTTTATTGTATGAGTAATAAAATTAGTAATAAATTTGATTTGCCTATTTACCGTATTTTGACTATAAAAACAAACAAAGAGGGCGGTAAATAACAAATAAAATAATAATGCCTATCACCCACATCAATCCCACTAAAATCACTGGAGACGTTCTAAACGACCAGTTTGAAATGCTTAACAGCGTCGCTGACCTACAAGACATTGAAGTTCCAATCGGCAAGAGGTCTTTTAAAAATCTTAACAACAAAGAAAAGGCACATCTAAACACTTGTCTAACAGGTGAAGTCATTTCAAACTTTGTTAATGAAATTGAAATAAACTCTAAGAGGCACAAGCGGGCAATGAATACTCTTATTACACTTGTTTCAAAGTGTGAATCCCCAGAACAACTAAAACTGCTTACAGAAATGCCTGTATTCAAGCGGTGGCAAGAACGGGTCTGTGATGCTGGACTCCTTGGTGACCCCACTGACGAAGGTGATGACAGTGATTGTGACTGTCCTGACTGTGTAGCATTTCAGCAGGAACTTCACACTGATTAAATAAAAAAAAAATAAATATATATATATATGTGCTTCCCTAATTCTAAACCAACTCTATAGCGTAGATTATAATTTTACTCTTGACTTTTTATTATCTTGAAACCCTCACAATATATGTTGATATTTATGTTTTTTTATTAAGTTATCTTTTTATATGCTGTTTGAATATATAAATGGTAAAAATGGTAATAAAGAAAAGTGACAAGGCAGGTAAGAAGTTAGTTGCTGTATTTACTAAGGATAATGGTAGAACTAAGAAGACCTATTTTGGTTCTGCTGGAATGGACGACTATACGAAGAAGAAAGATAAATCCCAACGCTCACGCTATAGACAAAGACATAAGAAAGACCTAAATACCAAAGATTATACACGTGCGGGGTATTTATCGTATTATATTCTGTGGGGAGAATCAACATCTGTCAGAGAGAATATATCTTCTTACAAGAAAAGATTTAATTTAAAATGATTTTAAAAAATATCTTTATTAATATCAAATGATTCCAAAGGTAGTTCATATTTCTTGGGTTGATAAAGTTAAGTTATTCACTAGCAATAATCCTATAGCAATAAATGGCATTCAAAATATGAAAAGACTAAACCCTGATTATGCTTTCCAAGTAAGCGATGATAATGATATTGATGACTATATACAGTCTTGTATATCTACTGAAGATTGGTTATTAATTCAAAATAGACATATCGTTGAGAAGGTTGATTTGTGGCGACTTCTTAAAATATACAATGAAGGTGGAATTTATTGTGATGTTGATAGGTTGTGTAATATCCCTTTTAAAGATATTATTGATGATAAAGACATCTGTATTTTGCCTTCCCACTTTAAAATTGACTTTTCACAGGATATTATGCTTAGTGACAAGGGGCAAGGTATTCATAAATTAGCGATTGAATTAAATTTATCTAGACGAAGGGAAGGTTGTGATGATGTCTTAACTCTGGGACCCATCACTTATTTTCATAGTATTACAGATAGAGTCTGGGGTCGGCAACTATCCAGATTTCAAAATGAAAAGTTGTGGAAGAGATTAATAAAAAAAGTTAATGAACTTGAGGGGTATAAAACTTTTGAAGAGAGACCTGTTGAGAGTATCATAGAACAAGTTACATTAATATATAAATATGATGGTAACTATCAAGCAGGCAACAAGCAAAGTAAAGATGACTTTTATAAAGAATCTAAAATAAAACATTGGACGAAGGGGGATAATGTTTTCGGAAATAAACTATTTGGAAATTAAATCTTTATTAATATATAATATGTCATCCTTTGAAAATCTAATTAGTAATCACTTTTATATAAATTTAGACTGTAGAAATGATAGAATGATACACTGTGAAAAAGAATTAAAAAAAATAGGTATTGATAGACCCTGTAGGTTTAGTGCTATTAAAACAAAACACGGAATTGTAGGGTGTGGTATCAGTCACTTACGTTGTATTGAAACGGCAAAAAAAGAACACTTGCCTTATATTTGTATTTTTGAAGACGATATAGTAATTGATAAACCTAATAAATTAAAAAATCAAGTCAATAGAATATTAGAGTCTGGTGTTGAGTGGGATGTATTACTACTCGGTGGTAATGCTTTCACACCACACAAAGAAGTTGCTGAAGACTATGTTATCGTAAATAGGTGCTACTGTGGAACTGCTTATATTGTCAAGTCATCTTTTTTTGACGCTTTGATTGAAAATATAAGAGATGGTCTAACTAAGATAATGGAAACAGGTAATAGAGACTTTAGTTGGGACGCTCACTGGATACAGTTACAGCAAACTAATAGATTTTTATTAGTTAATCCTTTATCGGTTTATCAAAAACCTGATTACAGTGATATTGAAAATAAAAATGTGGATTATAAAAAGTTAATGTTGGAAATTAATAAATAATTCAGTTTGAATTTTATATTAATAAATGTATATCTCAATGTCTAGCAAACCACCCATTGTTGAATTGAAAAACCAAATCAAAGAACTTAGAAAACAACTTGCTTCACTTAGCGAAGATATATCATATATTAAAAATTTTATTATAGAACTTGAAAAAAAAGATATGGTTGTAATTAATCAAGAAGATGATGGGGATACAAGTGTAACTGAATCATCCTCGGGTTGGTTTGACTGGTGAATCATTTTATCAGGATATTCATTTGTCATTATTGCCTTCAATACGTCTTTATGAATACCACACACCTTACCATCTACATTATGTTCTCTAAATTGCTCCTTAGAAATTGTATTTTCACCGTGTTCCACGCAAATCATACACAGGGTGATATCCAAATCCATTGCTCTATTTTCACAATAGTCAAGTAACCCAGTGCCTTCACCCTGTGATGTCTTTAAAAAACCGCTCGTAGCACGGAAATGCTTAATATCTATACAGGAACATCCCTCGTGAATCTGTCGCTTTTCTTTACACTGAATAGCACTCATATGAAAGTTATGAAAAGGATATGTAAATAACATAGATTGACTCCCACAAATACCCATTTTATTAAGTCTAAGTGTTGATACAGCATATCTTGGATAAGTTGGCATATAGATGTCGTCACTATCCATCATTAATACAATTTTATTTTGGTTTAACTTCTTAATTGAGTAGTTACGCTTTTCACCTATTGATTTACGGTTCTTACTGTCATAGTAATAAATTAATTTTATTGGAGCAATCTTCTTCCTTACGTATTCTAAATGCTCTTTACTTTCAAACATATCTACGTCACCATCTTGGTAAAGAACCCAAGTCATCTTATCTTTTGGATAATCAAAATTAACTAAATTACACATCATTAAGGGCAAAAAATGACGTCTTCGGTAACAGGGGGTAATTAAACTTATTGCTGGGAGTTGTTCGTAATCAATAATTTTATTTCCTTTGTAATCCATTTATACTAGTCTTGAGATAATAATTTTAAATTTTAAACGTAAAAATAAAAAGTTAATATTTATATAAACTAGAATGGGAAAAGCAAAAGATGGCAGTAATTGTTTCACTAAGACTAACAAAGGCGGGGGGAAGTATGTTACGTGTGAAGGCACACAAAAAGGGGGTATCACATCAAACGCAAATAAAGCACGCAAAGACCTAGCAAAGAAAGTTGCTCCTAAGAAAAAACCAGCAACTAAGGCAGAGTTTGAAAACGCACGAAAGAAGTTGGCAGGAGGGACTGCTGGTGGTAAAACAAAGAAGGTTGCTGGCAAAGGGAAGTTAGGAGTTAAAATTGAAAAACCTAAGGAAGTTAAGAAGTCTGGAAAGGTAATCATTAAATATAACGACTCTAAAAACTCTGGAACATTTAAAACTATAGATGAAGCGACCAATGCTATACAAAAAAAATTCAGAAGTAATGATTTCTCTAAGTTAAGAATATATGGTAATATGGAAAGAGGACTTGCGGATGGCAGGGAGGTAGGATTCAAAGTAACGTTTATGTTGCGAGCGGAAAAGTCAAAGAGGGAGGAGGCAGGTAAAGACAAACCAAGTGATGATTATGTCACTGTGACCCCCTACTTTACTAATGACAGCGGAGCAATCACTGATACAAAAAAGACTATAGCAAAAATAAAATAAATTTGATTTAAAAGTTTATGATTTATATATAGTATAGTATATGGATGAAATCAAACAAAGAATCATTGATGGTTACGAACAGCAAGGCAAAAAAATCACTACTAACTCAGTTGATAAATATATCAAAGACATTACAACTATTCGGTCTCTACTCGGCATTGAAGCAAAAGATAATGATATTAGTTATTTATATAATTTTGATGATGTTAGTGCCTCTATTGAGAATATGCGAGGTCGTAAGGTCGTTGATGGGGAAAAGGTGATGGCATCCCCTAACACTAAGCGAAATTACTATCAAAGTGTTGTTTCTGTATTTGATGCTCTAGGTGACCGCAAGGTCATCGCTAAATACAAACAAAAAGTTATTAGTTACAATAAACAATATAATAAAAAGTTAGATGAAGGCAACGCCACACTCACTCAAGAAAACGAAGATAAACTTATATCTTTTGATGAGTTAGAACAAATAGTCAATACCCTGTCATTGAGAGTTAGAGATGTTAAGGATAAGTTAAAGGAACAAGACCCTGTATTTACTGAGGATGATTTGAATTCGTATCAAACACTTTGTTTATTAAGACTGTATATGGCATTCCCAGCGAGGAATGATTTTGCTACACTACTCTGGGGGACTGAAAAATACCTTATGAATAAAGAAAACAATTATCTAATTCTAAGCACACAGTCACAGCAAAAAATGTCAAATCTGGTAATTAATAATTATAAGACTTCAGGTTTATACGATACAAGGATTTTAGAGTTTGATAAAAAAGATAGACTAACTGGTCTATTAACTCAGTGGCGAATCGTATTAAGAAAGTATATGAAACAAGGTAATAAAAATATGCGAATATGGGCGGGGTCACCAGTATTTTATTCAAGGTTTGTTACGATTGATGAAGAGTGGCACAACTCACCAATGACAAGTAATAAATTAAGTAAGTATTTAGCAAGGTTCTTTGAGAAAAAAATTAATAAACCTTTAGGGACTACATCTATCGCTAAAATTGTGGTTAGTCATCAAAATAAAGATAATGTTGATGCTATAAAGAAGAATAGTAAGGCAAGGGGAACAAGTGTTGGGACGCTATCTAAAGTTTATTCACCTGTTTTACCTGAATCAGGTTCATAATGCCCCCGCTTCACATTACAACTATTACAAAGAATATTTCTAAAGATACCTGTTTTGTGGGAGTGATCCATACACCTAGCATTGCTACAACGTGGAGCACGAGCAGGTGCTAACTCTACACCACAGTTTTCACAGTCAGGACACCATAACCAAGCATCAAAGAGTTCATCATAAGTGTATTGGTTTGTTTCTATAAGACCCATACGTTGCCATTTATCAATAATATACTTTTTTAACCCTTCATAAGTATTACGGTATTCGTGGAGATATTCAGCATTTGTCTTAGGCATTTTATTATAATAATTTATTTATTTATTTATTCAAATCAAATTTTTTATTAATTTAGTCAAAGACAAGTGTAAATTTGCCAAACTTAAGACTGTATTTTGCCACAGTAGCATTCTTAACTGCTTCACGTTTTTCTAAATCTTTCTTAACTCTTTTTGATATGATAATATCAATCTTATAATCTAATTTAGGGTCGTTGTTTAACATTTTTATTGCTCTACGGCAAGATGGGATATCACCGAATTTTGCTATATAGTGTGCTTCTTCTAAGAGTTCATCAAATGTTTCATAGTTGTAAGGTGTTAAGAAGTAACTGTTCTTACAATAACCTATTATTTTCTTTGCTGTCAGCATCACTGAATCTTTTTCTTTGATTGTTAAAGTCTTTGACTGATTAGGTTTTGATAAGTATTCTATTAATTCTTGCTTTGATTTGACAAAGAAGTATTCATCTTCTTCCACGATTTCATCAAGTTTTATTAATTCATTAATTAACAACACTTGTATTTCTTTCTTTGATAAGTCATCTTTATTTAGTATGTTGATATTAAATTGCTGAATAACTTGTAAAAGTTCTTTCCTTGAGTGTGAAGTATGTATTTTCATTTTTATTACTATAATATATTTTATTTATATAATATAAACGAACAATGAGTGAAAATGGTTTAGGAGCGGGCAAGTTGGAAGATTACTCGGTAGATCAGTTGGCAGGTGCTTTGGTTTTGATAATGGGAGCAATTGGGTCTTTATTACTTGTTATTTGGCAATCAAAATGTCACTGCCGTATGAATTTATGTTATATATTTCAATGTGAAAGACGCCCGCCAAGCGAAGATGAAATGATTGGTCTTCAAGCACAGGCAAAAGAATTGAAAGATAAAGCAAATAAGAATGATAAAAAACAAAATAAAATTATTAAAAAAGAAGATGATATACTTGATAAAGAAGATATATTACTCAAACAACTTGATAAGACAGTTGATAAGACAGTTGATTTAGAAGTTGATTTAGAAGAACAAATAGTCCCAACTCCAAAAAAAGTTAAAGAGTTAAATTTAGAAAGTGCTTAAATTATAAATTTGATATACAAAAATAAATATATGTTAGTTGATTGATGGGATTGTATGAAGGAAATGGGAAGTGCCAATATACAGGACTTCCTTACTTTAGTGAAAATTGTGACTGTTATATTCATCAAAGGCAGTTTATTCACAACGTCAAAAAAAAGAACACTTGTGTTAAACCTCTCAAAAGGAGTTTGAGCGAGGAACTGTTACAAATTGAACCACCTATAACAGAACATAGTGTTAAACAGGCATATCATAAAATGTCATTAAAACATCACCCTGATAAAGGCGGTGACCCCCAAAAGTTTATTGAAATAAAAAATGCTTATGACGAGTTACTCCTTATCGCTTGCTAAAAGTTTTGCCATTTCTGTTTTATAATATTCTATTTGTTTATCCCTATTAGATAATTTTGCTTCAACATCACTATCAATATGTTTTAACTTCATCTCTAACTTACCTATTAAATTATCCTTTTCATCTATTTGCTGTCTCAAATCTTTTTTAATTTCCTTAACAAGTGTTTCGTGTTCTTCCTTATACATTAGCGACTTGTCTTCCATCATATTGTCAATTTCTGTCTCTAACTCATCAATTTCTTCATCTTTTCTTCTTAAACGTGCTATATATTTACGATACGGTATTGCCCCCTTACTCTTAACTTCATCTACACTCATAGAACTAGATATCATAAATTTTTCTAAGAATTCATTTTGCCTGTCATTAATTTCTTCCGCTTTATATAAATGAATCATCAACTCATATGCTGATAATGACTTGTTATCCTGCTTCCAAACATTCACAAATTGATTTTTAGAAATAGTCTTTTTCTTTCCCTTCAGTCTCAAGTATTGTGAATTTACTATATCAAATATATCCTTCAATTCTTGCTTTTCATATACTACACTCATTTTATTAATATATATTAATAACCTTTATATATATGTTGATACTTATTACAAAGAATAAAAAAAAAATTAAATATATATATATATGTGTTGCCTTCATTCCAAACAACCTTTAGGGCGTTGAGTATATTTTTCCTCTAGGGTTTTGTAAATTTGAAATACCTATCAATATATATTGATATTTATGTTTTTTTTATTACCATCATATTGACTACATTAGAGACATCTTTTTTTGTTGGTTGCGGTGCTTCAAGGGACGCTTCAAATTCTGCTTGCTGTGTTTTATTAGGTTCTTCTTTTAATATTGTTGATACTACATTCATATCAGCATTAACTGTTTTTTGAATTTTATATAAGATAGCACTATTGGGTGAAAGCGAAGAAAATGAACCATCAGGGTCGTGGATGCTTGTTGTAACATCTGTTAGCATTGCTGGTTGTGTGATAGTAAATTGTAACTGTGATGATGCTAAGTTAAAATAATCCCCACTTTGTGATACTTTAGGAACTATTGCTACTACAGGTAAGGGAATGCCTGATTCACCGCCACCGAGATATTTTGCTTGTCCTATAATATTTGACCGTATTGTATAATAAGGTCTTAGAGTTCGGGTTGGTATATTAATAGCACGCAGTGGTTGCCCGTTTGTTTGTGTTATTACTACATCAGGGTAGAAAGAATGTGAAGCATTGCCCTTCGCAGTAACAAACCGAGGTCTTACAGCATTCACTGGCGTGATATTGAATGTCGGTGTATTAAACATATTTCTTGTCATTTCATCAAAATCATCATTAGTTATATCAGCATTTGTTGTATTTTCGTCCATATTATCCCAATTAATTGAATTAGTTATCCTTGTTTGATTATTACCATTTCCTGTTGTCTGTTGATATCTAAATCCCATTATTCCCCACAAAGAGTTATCCCAGAATTTTTCATCAATTCCCCAATCCAAGATATAGTTGCCACACATACTATCATATATTGTATTGACGTTTATATTATTATTAACATAAGGAAACGGTTGCTGTGCTGTCCTTGAACCATTTTTTGTCGCAGTGTAAGCAGTGTAGAAACTGGCATTCACCTGTGAAAAGTAAGGGGACATCGCTGGTGTGAAGTTATTTTTATTTGGTTGTTTATTTAATTTATAACACTTGGTGTCTGCTTGTGGATTCACAGGCACAGCAATATCAGGATTTGTAAATGTAACTGCCCCTGTAGAAGCATCAGTAACTTCATAAGTCTTTTCTGCTGTATAACCAGCATTATATAAATTTCCTATTACTTCTGCTTGATGTAGATGTCTTATTTCAAACCTGTCTGTTTCTTCGCTAAATGCTATCGCAACATCAGGACTACCTAAATAAACTTCTGGTATTGCTTCAGGTAAATTTCTTTCAGGAGTATTTGTTTCATCTACATCCACATAAGCATTTATTCCCATCCCTTCATATGCTACTCCCTTCTTGCCTAAGAAACCATTGTATAATAAAATACAAGGACAACCATACGCTGTGAAGTGCCAATCCCAACCTATTCTAAGTCCCTTAGGGTATTCATCTTGACCTGAGGCATTATCAGTTCCAAAGTCATAGTGGTTTTCGCTAATTAAACTAATAAAACTTTGTGATGAAGCATTTGTTCTTTTTATACCGAAACCATACACAGCATTATCAAAATCACTGCCACTAACTTCACTGGCATTCTTGTCCCTTGTTAGAGGATTAAAATTAAAAAACATTGGCATAGAGCAGAAGTTTGTTGGTGCCGATGAAGCATTTGTCCTTGAATGAAAATAAGTCGCTTGATTGTCCTGTAAATCATATCCTAGCACTCCACTATTACGAATACTCATATTTGCGTGAAGAAAAAATAAATTATCCTCTGCTGACATAGTCATACTATCAAGAAAATTTGTTGTGTCACCTGCTAAGTTATTAACATCAAACAACTCAGGATATCTTTGTTGTGCCTCTACTAAATTAGATAATTTTAATAAATTTTCATCAGTCCAAGGTATAGTTGTTTCAACTTCCATAAATTCATTGTCATCAAAACGACTGATAAATGATGCGTTCAATTCGTAACCATTAACTGGCGACCAGTCCCTACCTATTTCATAAAGGTCGGGACGTTTAACTCCTATAGTTTCATATGCTGTTATATAAGCATATATATTTGAAGCATTAGTCCCACCCGCCCAATTAAGATATGAACCAGCATTAGCATAGGAAAAGTTTTCTGGTGAAGAACACTTGTATAGTTTATTAACTTGATTTTCTGCGGTTGTTGTAACAGGAACACCATTATAAACTCTTCGCTCAATATTTTGTGTTCTTAATAAATCTTCGGTTAGTTTTGATGCCACATCGTTAGTAGTATTGTATCCTACATTAACTGAAGCATTCACAAAGTTCTTCACCCTGACATAGGGAAAAGTTGCTATATCCCTATATAAACCATTACTAAGGTGGTCGGCACGCTGACCTAATACATACTGAGTGTTTGTTAATGAAGCATTATTGCTGGCATTCGCAGTAGGGTCATAAGGAATACCAGCAAGACCGACAGTTTGTGCGATTGTGAAATCAGAACCACTCATAGGATAAGTGTGGATACATTCCCTCATTTGGAAGATTGCGAACCTTGAATTATCATTTAAAACCGCATTATTATCGCTAGCATTAACAAATGGTTTATATTTATTCCTATCCTTCAAATTATACATTCTAGCATCAGGCATCCTTGTTATATTACCATAGGTTTCATCACCTACAACAGACTCGGCATGCTGTGCTATTGGAAATCCCAAACCTCCTATGCCATCCCAACTGGTCGGTAACGTAAAATCTACTTTAGGTGTGATATAATTGTAGGGCAAAGATATATAAAATTCACCATTAGCATTTTTATAGGGACTCATTACAATATTGATTTCATCATCCCTAAATTTTATTTGTGTTGTCTTTGTTTCCCTACGATTTAAATTAAAGTTATTAACTAAATCAGTTCTTCTAAAAAAGTCCTGCGGTTCAATTAACTCCTCATCATTAATTGCTTTGCCTGCTGAGTGAGTAACTTGATTATAAGTTAAAGTTCTGGAAGCATTTAATTTATCTAATTCTTGACCTTTTATTTCTATTTCACTGCCCTCAGCACCTAACTCACTGACATACGCTGAATGAACTGAAACAATATCACCTGTATTTAATCTAAGACCATTATTTACTTTATTTGTAAATAAAGCATTATTACTATTATTGCCTGACTTGACTTGTTCGCTTGACAATCTATTCGCTTCTAATATATAGGTGGATTGATAACCTGAACTCATTATTACTATGAATTAGATTTAAAAAGTTATTTTACAAAAATAAAATTATCATTTAAGCGAACTGAATATTAACCCTGCCATCAACAAGTTCTGCCATTCTTACGAGTTCAACGTAAAAGCGTAGAGTGTGCGAACCAGCACCAAGTGTTTGATAATCAACATACGCCTCAATTCCTCTGCTATTAACCCGCTCATTACGATTAAGTCTATTTGCCACGTGGAAGAATTTATTTGTAAGAGTATCAGTTTGTGAGTATCCTTCAAACGTTCCTGCTAATACAAGTCCTTCACCAGAATATTCCTGCCTGACAACAAATGGGACTTTACCTTCACTCTGGACGATATTGTGGAAATGTCTTGCCGAGTTATTAACATCAACTGGGAACAAGAAGTGGTCGTTGTATCGTAGATTGTAAGTTAATGAACCATTTACCGAAACCGCCTGCTCTAGACCAACCGAAGCATTTGCCCCTACGGACGAGAAGTTAGCAAGGATGTCCGAGTCACCATCATCCGCATCAATACTAAGTGACTGAATTACTTTATTACAAATACGACCAGCACCACCAATATTTAGAATTAGATTTCTTGCCGAAGTTGAATCAACAGTTCTTTTTGCTAAGCGATAATCAACATAAGCAAAAGATAGATTCTGGTTCTGCTGTGCGTATTGAGACATCATTTCCTGAGGATAGAAAATATAATCAGCGACCATCTGGCATTTAGTCTGGACTACGTCTGCTTCAAAGTTATAAGTCTGTGCTGACTCAGCAACAAATCTATTTTTACCGCCCTTAGGAGTCCAAAATAATTCAAGCGAAACAGGTTCAGTCATCATATAGAGGGGCAACTGTGATGTCTTTAGAAACGGGAACAAGTCGCTAAGATTGACTTGGAATGTGGGATTGTATCCAAGCGTCTGGAAAGGGGCAACTCTAACGTCCCCAAATGGTTCAACAACATTATCATATTCAGTGTCACCCTTGAACTGGTCTAAGTCCCTATCAAGTAGTAATCCTTTAGCAAGTGCCGAAGCATTCTGCTGACCTATTAGTGAAGCATTAGAGTGACTTTCACCTGCTTTAGACCCGTTAGCATAAAAGGGTTCGTGGTTGATTAGACGACCAGTGGTGTATTGTTCCCTTTCTTTATTGTGTTCGCCACTAATAAACATAGACTGATATGCCATAAAATGTGCGAAATCCTCTACTTCACATAAAGTTTTATTACCGACCTTCAGCACTGCTCTTTGAATTAGCGAATGAACGCCAATATTGGCAGGGAAGAAGGCACGAACATTTGATGCCGAAGAAATAGAAGCAGATAATGTAATTTTACTATTAGAGTGTAGGATACCCTTGTTCTGTAACTGAATACGGCAGAACGTCTGGTTAAAAACGACCGGGTCTAAGATATCAGTTTCAATATCAATTTGTGTATTATCTGGAATAGTCCCTACACGTAGAAGGTTAGGAACAGTGGAAGGCGAAGGGGCAGACTTGCCCTTAGTCATAGCGGTGTCAGGCGTTGCTTGGGAAGTCATTTTATCAACAGCGGAACTCATATTTTATAATATGAAAAATATAAATAAATAAATTATAAAAAAACAAAATATTTACGAAATAACCTGAATGCCTTGAGGAGTAGATACAACAGTATTTTTACAGTGGGCGAAGAGGAAAACACCCTGTGGGGAATCTGTAGAAATATCGCTTGTCATTTGAAGTCCAAACGGCACATCGCGGAAACTTACTCCAGCATTTGAGATTTGGTCGTAATTTACACCAATGCCGAATTTTGCCCCTCCTTCAGGAATTTCTTTAGCATAAATATATTCACTGCCATATTCTTCATAAAAGTTATTAAAAGGACTGACATTAGTTCTTTCAATCTTTGTGAATCCCATTACAGCATTCATATAATTACGGACAACCTGTGCGTCCATTTGCTGATTACCGGATTCATTTTTCTGGATAGTGTCAATATTATATTCTAGAGGGAAACGCTCGCCTCCACGGGTGAAGATTAACTGTGTAACTTCCGCACGCGTCCCGTCACTGTTTGTTGGCGGAAGAGTTGCTGTCCCATCAAATGCTAAGTTATTAATATGCGAGGCAGGAACAAAATTAATAAATACACCCATACACTTGCTAACACCGAGTGGAAAGTTAAGAACACCATTCCTTGAATTAATAGTGTTATACTGTGCCACGATAGAGTTGTATTCAAATACATTCTGTGTCTGTGTCATAATTCTAGAGAGTTGGTCTGGTGCTGGTGTCATTACTTCACAAACAAGTTTAACATCACTGAGTTCATAATAAGCATTATTGATGGCAGTAGTCACAGATGAGTTGCTAAAGAACACATTAGAGTCCGGACTTAAATGAACAGAAATATCCAATCCCCCGACTCCCCAAGCACCACTTAAGGGAATAGGGGACGTTCCGTTTAACAGACCGCAGACCAAGGGGCAACAAAAACTATTTTTAGTCGTAAGTTGAGTTGGATTCTCAACAACTCCACGCTGTTGGAGAGCAAAGTTCATATCAATAAGTGCCGTTTCATTTAGATGCGAAATACCATCCTGTAGTGAAGAAGTTACACCAAGGTAGGAACTCATCATTCTTGGATAGTGTCTAATTGTCTCAATTGACTGTGCGGTCTTTTGAGAAGAGATGTGAAGTTCATTGAAGCAGGAATAAATACCTAACTGCTCGTTCATTCTAAGACCTGTAGCAGAAGTGCTTATAGCACCATCACTACTAAACGCAGTAAATTTACCCGTTAGACGAACTGACTGACCGATTAAATAACGCTCCTGTTCCCCAATTATGAACTGAACCACAGGTTGTCCGTTTTTGAACGATAGCGTGCCATCACTCGTAATATTGCTGGGAATTATCTCTAGATGCTGATTGCTTGACATTTTTATATAATAATAAATATAAAAATAATAAAAAAATAATTACAAAATATTTACTTACTTTTGATGCCTTATGATAACATTAATAAAATTAAATTTCAATCATAATAGAATCGCCTTTGACTACTATACGTCTTAGGTGGGATACCCAATTCATCCACAACTTATTTTTAGCAGGGAAATCTGCTAACTCAGCATCATACTGAACCTGTAGGGAAAAGTCACGACCTCTTAAATCAACAACACCATCCTGTAGAGTTAAGGCACGACCTACAACGAAGTTTTCCCGAAACTTAGCAAACGACAGAGGACGCACACCACCCATCGCGAGTGCCTTTTCAAGTTCAATAATCGGTTGCTGGTCTATACTGATACGGTCACTAGTTCTGGAGCAGGACACGGGACGCGTAGGATTCAACTTGCCATCATAAAGAATTTGGTAGTTATTAAGTCTATCTGCGATTCCTACTAATCCAGAACGAGTTGAACGGATTTCCATTTTTTCTTCATAACCATCCACTGTGCCTGAATATTCAATCATATAAGTTCCAGAAGCAGTCATTGCTACTTCTTTAGTGTAAGCAGAAGCATCAACTGGGATCATAAAAATAGATTTGGCACGTGATTCATTTACAGGCAGGCGAATATTACTGACTAAGTCGCCTGCTAACTGCGAAAATTTATAATTGGTGTGGGACAAGAAATCATAGTTGAGAGTTCCACCTTCTTTTAGCATACTCATCATTCGTGCTTTGAAACCCTGTGGCATCATAACCTGCTGGAGGATTAACTCTGTATCAGTAATAGTGTAACTGGGAGTATATCCAGTAGTTCGGGGGTCTTGTGCTAATACAGCATCGTTGATACTGATAAGAGTTCCAGTAACATTTTTCATAGAAGCATTCACAGTAACTTTAATCATATCAGGGTTGGTGGATGTGTCATACTTTATTTCTGTGATTGCTACTGAAGAACCGTTTGCTCCAGCACCATATCCCGAAGCAACTATAGAACTACTATCATCGCTAGCAACCAGAACAACATTTTGACCTACCACGAACGGGCAGTTACCAACAACATTACCAGCACCCTGCTGATTGTCTCTACGAAGATAAAACGAAGTGAATGAACCATTAACTGCCGTTAGAGTGGTGTTAATTTTACCAGATGCTGAAGCAGAACCATCAACACTCTGGAACACGGGGCAAGACATAGTTTCCCTATACTGAAGCGTAGTATCTAACTGCCTAAAGACGTTAGTATTTTCTTCTAAAATTATTTCTATAACTAGTCCCTCGGTAAGCATATTTGGGAACACACGCTCACTCTGGAAAATTCCTGAGTTTAGGGGCAATAGACATTTAACCTTTTGGCGTTGGTCGTCAGTGTGCGAAGCAGAGTCAGTGGTTTTACCGACAGCAGAGTTTTCAAAATAAGCATTATGACGGCAAGAGTTAGCATCGCTCTTTTTAGTGCCGTGAGTAGAACGGCAAGAAGGGTCGTGAATCTGTGTGCCTTCGGTTAAAGCACGTTTCTTTTTAATATTATCATTTGTTTCATAATCATACTTTAGAGCAGTCCAAACATTGTAATTCTGGTATTCTTCTAATAAAATTCTGCCCGCCCCTCCAGAATAGATGCGAAGGTCACGTATTAATACCTGCCCCCCAGTTTCAGCATCCAGCATAAGACGACGACGACCAGCAGTATCTTCGCTACCATCACCCGTAATTTCAACATCAAATTTCAAATAAGTTTCTTTCGGTTGGAAGAAATCAATGGAAGGCGGAACATTAATCTGGACTTTCTGCCCCGCAGAATAGTTTAATCCAAACTCAGCAGGAACAGATATCTTTTTTTGACTTACAGGTATTAAATCCTTAGACTCCCAAAAACTTTCAACTGGCATATTTTATAATATGACAAACAATAAAAAATAAAAATAAAAATAATTTTAAAAAGTTAATTTACACTTGGTTGAGAATGAACTGAAGCAACCATTCCTACCGACGCCCACGCTGGATGAATAGATAGTGTATTTTCCTGAGGTGGTTTGCTATCAGTTGATATTTGGTTTTTATCATCTTCTACCGCACCGACTGTAGATGTTACCGCAGAAAATATGTTTGTAACAAGTGCCAGAGGTGCTAGCACAGGAATAGCAATAGATGCCATATCTAGGAGTCCTCCAGCAATAGAAGCGACATTACCCACTTCACTCATAGCACTTTCATTTGGTTTGAATACTTTGCCTGTTTCAATTAGATTTGATATATCACCCTCAGCAGATATACCAGCACCAAGACCTCCTAGTGCTTTGCCACCAACCTCTAGACCAACAGTAGATGTCATACCACCAACTCTATTCAACATAAATTTAGATAGAGAACCTGCTTCAGCAACGCTAGAGAACGCTGGTTTCGCAACAGATAAACCTTCTGCCATTCCTCTGGAAACATCATCTGCTGTAGTTATTCCTACCTGTGCTGGAGTTAGAGCGGGTTTTGCCGATAAATCTAATGCTTCGCCAAGTTTAGGAACACTTGGTGGTGGTGGTGGTCTTACTGTATTAACAATAGCATTGCCAGCAGACCTGAAATTGTCGGCAGTTTCACCCGCCAATCCACCTAAACCTTTTTTACCGATTGAAGCGAGTTGTCCGGGCATTTCACCAGCAGATAATGTATCAGTGGCAGATTTAACTTCTATATCCTGTGTTTGCTGTTTTTTATCTGCTTCTACAGTATTATGTGCCGATTCAACAGTAATAGCATTCTGTGTAATCCTGAACTGGTTTTGACTGTATGCTTCCCTTCCAACTTCATTGCCAACGCTTACAGCACTATTCACTGAGTAAGTATCCATTTTATAAATGAACGTAATATAAAAATAATTAATAAATAAATTAAAATTATTCATCTTCTTCCTCTTCTTCACTAGACTCGGTATTATCCCCTGTGCCACCCCTTGCTATTAACTTTTCAAAGTTATGATACATAAGAGGTGGATTTTCTTGAAGATCCATATAGCAGAAGTCGTATTTATTAGGAGTTGCTTTACGATATAATTTAACCCAGTTCTTTGCCCCGCCGAATAAATCACCGTATTCTTCACCAACTCTTTCCAACTCTTTTTGATTAGGAAAAGGTGACCCAATAATAACATCAGTGGCGTTTGCCCTAATGATTGGACTGACTGCCCCTGTGAATTTTTGAGAACTAATAACTAATAATTTTATATTAAAATGACGATAACGACTCGCTAAATGATTAATCATAGAATTTTGTTTTATTGACCCGAGGCAATCATCTAAAACAATTGCTATTTCAGGTTGGTCTTCCTTTTTATAAGACTTTTGACTTTCAACTATACCGTGGATAACTTCATCGCTGTAAAAGTCGTGGCACGACCCTTCAAATGCTTTTCGTAAATAACGACTCGTAACGTCATTTGCTATCGTATTACTTATGATACTAACATTATCAAAACGCTCCTGAGCGTCATAAAAGTCTTCCCTAAGGAGCATATTTGAAATAAGAGTCGATTTTCCAGTTCTCACCGGACTTATGAGTAATAATAAACTTCCTCCGCCCTCCCCGCAAATATTTGGCAAATGTGGATGAGGAGGATTCATTTTAGTAGGTCGGGGTTCTGGTGGTTTGACAGGTAATATAGTAGGTATCTTAGAAAACTTATCCATCTTTACTATGATATTATAAATAAATTTGATTTAAATATTAATAAATTTCACAAA